>ERZ1023892.391-NODE-391-length-11163-cov-58.254321_pt1 | contig 11163 bp, 8 predicted proteins | sample MGYA00380397_ERZ1023892 | MGnify/ENA primary metagenome ERZ1023892 (study PRJEB33179, sample SAMN07448999) | human gut metagenome | biome: Human-gut; feature: Human associated habitat; material: Faeces | host: Homo sapiens | place: India: Bhopal | collected... | reverse complement strand
TGCTTCCCACCGGGCAAGGTGGTGGCGCCAGCCACCAAAGGGGGAATGCATTTCCTCGCCCGCAGGGCGATTGTATGGTTTTTCCTGCTGCCATAAGGCAGCATTTATACTGGCGTCCATAAGGGCGCCCACCACAACCCTCGCGCCAGAGGCGCGTCAAACTTAAGCCCCTTAAGAACCTTCGGCCCGAAGGGCCGTCAACCCTCAAGCCCCATAGGGGCTTGTCCATATGGCGTCCCACCACAACCTTCGCGCCGGAGGCGCGTCAAACCTAAGAACCTTCGGGGCGATAGCCCCGTCAAACTTTAGAACCTTCACGCCCCATAGGGGCGTGTCCCCGAAAGGCGCCTGAACCCTCAAGCCCAGGCAGTCAGCCGTCTCGCCGATCTTACATTAACATATTTAAATTTTTAGTTGTATTTTTCTTTCCCATACTGTATAATGACATTCGTAACGTTTCTTACTCTGGGAAGCAGAGCTTCCCGTTTGATAGGAAAAGGATTTTTCTTTTCCGCGAAAGGATATGAGCACATGGCAGGTTTATTTTTTGACGACTATGATACCCCCGTTTTCCGTCCGCCCAGTGAAGCGGACAGCTTCATTCTCCGGGTTACCAGAGGCTGCGCCCACAACAGCTGCACCTACTGCAATATGTACCGGGGCGTGAAATTTGAAAAGCTCTCCGACGAGCAGATTATGCGGCAGATCGCCATCGCCTACTCGGTGGACCGGGACGGCGTACGCCGGGTGTTCCTGGCTGACGGCGATGCCCTGGTGCTTCCTACGGAAAGACTTCTCAAGATTCTGAACACCCTGAAGAAATATTTCCCCAACCTGGAGCGCGTTTCCTCCTATGCGGCGCCGGGAGACATTCTCAGAAAATCCCTGGACGAACTGAAACAGCTTCGGGAAGCGGGCCTCCAGCTTCTGTACTACGGTATGGAAAGCGGTGACTCCCAGACCCTGAAGGACATTCGCAAAGGCGTGAACGGTGAGCAGTCCATCGAAGTAGGCAAACGGGTCCGCGCAGCAGGCATGGATCTGTCTATTATGATTATCCTCGGCATTGCCGGTGTACCGGGCAGTGAAAGACACGCCCTGGCCACCGCCCATGCCATCAACGAAATCAAACCGACCCACCTTTCCGCCCTCTCCCTCATGCTCTATCGGGGCAGCGAGCTGAAGGACCAGTTCGAGCGGGGCGAATTCACTCCCCTTCCCCCCTATGGCCTTATGGAAGAACTGAAGGTCATTGTGGAACATCTGGACCTGCCGGAAACGGAACACATGATTTTCAGAAGCAACCATGTATCCAACTATATCCGCCTGGCAGCCACCCTCCCCAGAGATAAGGAAAAGCTCCTCGCCGACATCGACGAAAGCATCCGCTATCTGAAATCCAAGAAAAACTACGACGTCTACAACCACGACTGGACAAAATAAAGAAACACCAACCATCCCGGAGCCAACAGGTTCCGGGATTTTTTTGCGGTAGAGCCGCTGTGCCTCCCATTTCCCTCTTCTCTACAATGGAGTATCATAGAAAGAGACAAAGAAAGCACCGATTCATCGCCGCCTCTCCCTTCATAGGCCCTGCCCCGTCACGGAATGGCACGAAAAGAGGAGCTCCCGTCACCATGATGAAATCGTCTTTCCCGTACATGACTGAAAGGAGACAGTTTTATGAAAAAGAAAATCCTCTGCCTGGCGGCAGCCGCCGCCCTGCTCTGCGGCTCCCTGGCCCCCGCCCCGGCAGTAGAAGCCTTCAGCATCGGAGATATTATCGGCATTGCCCAGGGCGCTGCCCAGTACGCCATGCTGGACAAACAATTCAAGTATTACAACGATACCGAAGAAGGCCGGCAGAAACTCTTCCAATCCTATCAGCAGGAACTGGGTGTCCTTCACGATGAAGAAAAGGAAGACGAACTGGCAGGCATTATGAACCGCCTCACAGAAAGCATCGGCGCCGAAGACCCGGACATTTACAAAAAGCCTTACCTCTATTTCATCTGCCCCGACGAATCCTTCAACGCCGCCTGCTCCATGGGCCATGTGATGATAGTGAATGACGGCATTTTCAAGTACCTCACCAACACCGATGAAATAGCGGTGGTGCTGGGCCATGAAATGGGACACGGCCAGAAAAACCATGTGGGAAACGCCATGTACAAGAAAGCCAAAACCAATCTGGGCGCCGCCGTCATTTCCGGTGCCCTGGGAGACAACGCCCTGAGCCAGGAAGTGCTGAGCCTTGCAGTCAACCAGATAGAAACGGTACAGATCAGCAGAAATGATGAAAAAGAAGCAGATAAACTGTCCTTCGACTACATCTACCGTGCCGGCTACAACCCCGGCGCCACCGCCGCCGTGTGGCAGCGAGTCATAGAAAAAAACGGTGACAACGACCCCACCTTCGCCCAGGAAGTCTTCTCCCCCTCCGACCACCCCTCCAACAGCGAGCGGAGAGACACCTATGAAAAGCGGCTCACCGCACTTTCCAAAAAACATGTCACCCTGAAAGAAAATACAAATACCCTGGAAATCAACGGCAAAGAATTCGTCACTCCCGCCCCGGCAGGAGACATGAGCAGCGCCGAAAGGAAATACTTCGTCATGGGCAACCTGGCCGCCGCCTATGACCATGGAGAAAATAAAAAGCCTGCAGAAGACAGAAACGGTACCGTCTACCTGGGCAGCCAGGCCATCATGACCCCCGTAAACGGCGATCCCTCCGCCCAGACCCTGGCAGAGCGGCTGAATCAGATTAAGTAAGGACACGCCTGCGGAGTGAGGGTTCATGGGACACGCCCTCTCGGGCGTGAGGGTTCTTAGGATTGACCGGCCCTATGGGCCGGAAGGTTCTTAAGTTTGACGGGGCCTTTGGCCCCGAGGGTGGTGGTGGCGGCTTCGCCGCAGATTCTAAAAAAGGGGGCGCGGCTGGCGCCGCAGGTTGTGCAGAAGGGTTGTGAAGGGAAAGGTTGACGGCCCTTTGGGCCGAGGGTGGTGGTATCGCCCTTACGGGCGATGAGTATGAAGTCAGCGTTACGGGATTTACCTTTCTGTATCATATGGTATGATAAGCATTCTGGTGATCAGCCACCTCCGGTGGCTTTCCCCCCTTTGGTGCCTTACGGCACCACCTTCCCCCCGCTGAGCGGTGGGACAATAAAGCACCGCGAGGCAATCTCCCCATATGCGACTCTATCGTAAGCACGGGTTTATAGTGCCCCCTCGAAGAGGTGGCAAGGGAACTGGATTCGCAAGGAACCGTAGGCGACTGAGAATCCAGTGACACGCTTCCCAGCGGGGCGGAAAGGTAGTGGCGCCAGCCACCAAAGGGGGATTGCATTTCCTCGCCCGCCAGGGCGGTTGTCAAGGTTTTATCATAAGAGGGCGCCCTCTATAAATGTAAGGCGCCCACCACAACCCTCAGCGGCAAAGCCGCTGTCAAACTTAAGAACCCTCGGGGCGATAGCCCCGTCAAACTTTAGAACCCTCAAGCCCGCAGGGCTTGTCCATAAGGCGCCTTTTTTTATAACTTGTATTCCCCTGTTTTATCCTGTATAATTATTTTTTGACAGTATCTTATTATATAGAGGCAATGAGGGAGTGCAAGGTATGACCATTCAGAACGAGCTGGATATTGATATACGAAATCTTCTGGGAAATCCCTGGAGCGTGAAAGAGGGAGACCTGAAGAGTATAGAAGACCGTATCCACCAGGCAGGACGGTCACTGACAGAACTCCGTAAAAGCGGAAAAGGACCCGACGGCAGCCTGGTCCTTTTTCCACGTCTGCCCTATATTCTGGAAGAAGAACGGCTCATGTCCAAAGAAGAGAGGGAGCACCTTTCCCATGTCCATGAACTGTCCAAAGCATCGGATATCCTGATTTCCATCGGCATCGGCGGTTCCTATCTGGGAAACCAGATGCTTTTCGACGTGTTCTGCGGTCCCTACTGGAATATGATGAGCCGGGAAGAGCGCCAGGGATTTCCCCAGGTCTTTTTCGCAGGGCAGAACATGGATCCCCATGGCCTTTTGCAGCTGGCAGAGGAAGTAGAGCGCCAGAGCCGGCGCCTTGGAAGAAAATGCCGGGTCCTTCTCCTGGTGATTTCCAAATCCGGCACTACCATCGAACCCTCCAGCGCCCTGAAGGCCCTGAAGACCATCCTTGCCCCCTTTGCAGACCTGTCCCTCCTTGCCATTACGGATAAGGAAAAAGGAACCCTTAGGCACTATGCCAATGAGCACCACCTGCCCTGCTTCACCGTGCCCGATGGCATCGGCGGCCGATTCAGCGAACTTTCCCAGGTGGGCCTCGTCTTTGCCCGCCTCATCGGCGTGGACATCGAAGCCCTCCTCTCCGGCGCCCGCATGGTGGAAGAAGCCTGCCAAAGCGAAAAGGCAGAGGAAAACCCAGCCCTTCTGCTGGCATCCCTGAAATACGCAGCCAGCAGGAAATACGGCACTGCCGCAGAAATTATCATGCCCTACGGCGACACCCTCCGTTCCTTCGGCTGGTGGTACGCCCAGCTTCTGGGAGAATCACTGGGAAAGAAATATGACATTCAGGGCAGAGAAATCCACTACGGCCGCATTCCCGTAGCTGCCGTAGGCACCACGGACATGCATTCCCTCACCCAGGAACATCAGCAGGGAGCCAAAAACAAGCTGGTGCAGTTCATTTCCGTCAAAGAAAGCCGCAGTACCCTTTCTGTCCCCTGTGAAGAGGGTGGCGAAAAGGGCATGGTCCCCATGGACTACATGCTGGAATCCGCCCGCAAGGCCAACGAAAAAGCCCTGGCCTGCGAAGGGCGCATGAGCTGCAGCATCCGCATCCGGAAAATCACCCCCTTCCACATGGGGGCCCTCATGTATTTCTTCTTCCTCACCATCGCCTACGAAGGCGCCCTGGCAGGCATTAATGCCTACGACCAGCCCGGCGTGGAAGACTATAAGAAAATCCTCCACCAGGATATTCTGGAATACATCGTGAGAAATAAATAAACTGCGGACACGCCCTTGGACACACCTTCGGTATGAGGGTTCAAAAGGTTCAGAAGGTTCAAAGGGTTCAGAGGGTGGTGGTATCGCCCTCTCGGGCGATGAGTATAAAGTCAGCGTTACGGGATTGGCTTTCTATATCATATAGCATGATAATCATTCTGCAGATTGGCTCGCTGCGCTCGCCCCCTATCCGGCTTCGCCGCGGATTTGAAAAAAATATTTTCAAAACCCCTTGCAATTTTAGAATCTATCTGTTATGATAATACAGTCGCAAGAAACATGCGTCTAGGGGCATAGCGCAATTGATAGAGCAACGGTCTCCAAAACCGTAGGTTGGGGGTTTGAGTCCCTCTGCCCCTGCCAATTTGGCCCAATAGCTCAGCTGGATAGAGCACTTGACTACGAATCAAGGTGTCGGGGGTTCGAATCCCTCTTGGGTCACCATGAAATCCGCTAAACAGCAGTTTAGCGGATTTTTTATTGCGCGTAAAGGGGCGTGGGACACGCCCTATCGGGCGTGAGAGTTCAGAAGGTTCAGAGGGGAAGGTTCTTAGGATTGACCGGCCCTATGGGCCGGAGGGTTCGTAAGTTTGACGGCCCTTCGGGCCGAGGGTTGTGGTATCGCCCTTACGGGCGATGAGTATGAAGTCAGCGTTACGGGATTTACTTTTCTGTGTCATATGGCATGATTGGCATTCTGCGGATTGGCTCGCTGCGCTCGCCTCCCCCTATCCGGCTGCGCCGGACTTCCCCCTGTTCAGGGGGCAGAATAAATCGCTCTATGCTTTCCTGTAGAGACATGGCCCCATGGCTAAACACCCATAGTCCCACCACGAAGTGGGGGGGAAGGTGGTGGCGCCAGCCACCAAAGGGAGAATGCATTTCCTCGCCCGCAGGGCGGTTGTATGGTTTTATACAAACTGGCGCCTTTTATAATTTAGAGGCGCCCCACCACAACCCTCGCGCCAAAGGCGCGTCAAACTTAAGCCCCTTAAGAACCTTCGGCCCGAAGGGCCGTCAACCCTCAAGCCCCATAGGGGCTTGTCCCTAAACCTTGTACTATTCTTCAAAAAACGATATAATAAAATAATTGTAAAGGTGTAATTCAATAATGAAAGGTGTCTCATTGTGAATAGAAAACAGCACACAATCAGAAAACCGGTTTCCTACAAAGGCAATGGTCTTCACTCCGGCATGCCGGTAACCATGACCATGCATCCCGCCAAACCGGGGACGGGCATCCTCTTCCGCAGAAGCGACCTTCCCGGTATGCCGGAAGTGCCTGCCGACAGCCGGTACATTACAAGCACCATGCGTGCCACCACCCTGGAGAAAGGGCCGGCCAAGGTGTTTACCGTGGAGCATCTGCTCTCCGCTCTCTACGCTTTGAATATCGACAACTGCATCATTGAAATGGATTCGCCGGAACCGCCGGTAGGCGACGGCAGCGCGAAGACCTTTGTGGACATGGTGGAGGAAGCAGGCATTGAAGAGCAGGACGAAGAGATCCCTGTCCTCACCCTGGACAGAAGCGTAGCCATTTACGAAGGAAAAAAATTCATCACCGCCCTTCCCTATGATGGCCTGCGCATTACCTTCACTTCCATCAATCCCCATCCCCTTTTGGGCACCCAGATGGTGGATATCGTCATTGACCACGATTCCTACATGAAGGAAATCGCATCCGCCCGCACCATCGGTTTCACCTGGGAGCTGGAAGCCATGAGGAAAATGGGCCTTGGCAAGGGAGGCACCCTAGAAAATGCAGTGGTCTACTCCGAAACGGAATGCCTCTCGGTGCCCCGTTTCAAAGATGAACTGGTACGCCACAAGATTCTGGACATTCTGGGCGATATTTCCCTCATCGGACCGCTCCATGCCCATATCATCGCCGTCCTGGGAAGTCACAAGCTGAATGCGGAACTTTCCGAAAAACTGCAGGCTTTGAAAAAATAAGATACGAATATACGAATAGGATAAGGAGGAACTGTTATGGAATTAAATGTTGAAGAAATTATGGAAATCCTGCCCCATCGGTACCCCATGCTGCTGGTAGACAAGATTATTGAAATGGTTCCCATGAAATATGCCATCGGCGTGAAATGCGTCACCATGAACGAACCCTTTTTCCAGGGCCACTTCCCCGGCCATCCCGTCATGCCCGGCGCCCTCATCTGCGAGGCTATGGCCCAGGTCGGCGGCGTAGCCCTTCAGTATCCGGAAGAAAACAGGGGCCTCATCCCCATGTTCACCGGCATGGACCACGTCCGTTTCCGTTCCCCTGTCCTCCCCGGAGACCAGCTGGTCACCAAGGCAGTGATTAAGAAAATCATCGGCCGTATGGGCAAAGTACACTGCGAATGCCAGGCAGGCGGCGTGCACAAGGCAGAAGCCGATTTCCTCTTCTACCTCATGGATCCCAACGACTCCCCGGAAAAGAAGGAAAAGGAACAGGAAGCCCAGAAAAAATAAGTTTCCTTAAACTAATCAAAAACAGTTAATAAATAGAGGAAATGAAAGAAAGTCAAAGGAAATAAAGGATTCCCCTTATAAACACTCCAAAACCGCTGTTTCAAAACGATCATGAATCAGGGATTTATGTATAAAGAGAATCACAAATTAAAAAAATCGGCTGTCAGTCAAAACAGCCGCCACCATAAAGGGGAATGAGACTATGGAATTAAAAGTCATTCAATCGGCAGAACCGAAAATTCATCCAACCGCCGTCATCGATCCGACGGCCATCCTTCATAAAAATGTTGTCATCGGGCCCTATGCGGTGATCGGTGAGAACTGTGAAATCGGCGAAGGCTCCGTCATCGGCGCCCACGCCGTCATCGCCAAAAACGTGCGCATGGGTAAAGAAAACCACATTTACCCCCATGCCGTCATCGGTGAAGATCCCCAGGACCTCAAATTCCATGACGAATACAGCACCGTAGTCATCGGCGACCATAACCTGATCCGCGAATACGTCACCATCCACCGTGCCACCGGTGAAAACTGCGAAACCCGGGTAGGCTCCTACAATATGCTGCAGGCCTACACCCATGTAGCCCACAACTGCAACTTCGGCGACCACATCGTCATGTCCAGCTTCTCCGGCGTGGCAGGCCACGTCACCGTAGAAGACCATGCAGTCATCGGCGGCATGAGCGGTATCCACCAGTTCGTTAAAATCGGCGCCTGCGCCATGGTAGGCGGCATGTCCAAGATCGTGCAGGACGTATGCCCCTTCGTCATCGTAGACGGCAACCCCTCCCGGGTGGTAGGTCTGAACAGCGTAGGCCTTGCCCGCAACAACATTACGCCGGAAGTGAAGAGCTACCTGAAAAAGGCATACCGCCTCATTTTCCGCTCCGGCCTGAAGCTGAACGATGCCATCCTGGAAATGGAACAGGAACTTCCTTCCACTCCGGAAATCGAACACCTCCTCCGTTTCCTCCGCAACTGCGACCGCGGCCTCTGCCGTACCAGAGACAGATAACTACCCTCCCCTTTATGGATTGACTCCCCGAAAGGGGAGTTTTTTGCTTCAAAGAGGAAGGTTCTTAGGATTGACCGGCCTGAGGGCCGGAGGGTTCTTAAGTTTGACGGCCCTTTGGGCCGAGGGTTGTGGATTGCCGCTCTGCGGCAATGCTTATAAAGTCAGCGTTACGGGATTGGCTTTCTATGTCATATGGTATGATAATCATTCTGCTGATTGGCTCGCTGCGCTCGCCTCCCCCTATCCGGCTGCGCCATTGGACACGCCTACGGCGTGAGGGTTCTTAAGATGGACCGGCCTGCGGCCGGAGGGTTCTTAAGTTTGACGGCCTTTCAGGCCGAGGGTTGTGGTATCGCCCTTACGGGCGATGAGTATGAAGTCAGCGTTACGGGATTTACTTTTCTGTGTCATATGGCATGATTGGCATTCTGCGGATTGGCTCGCTGCGCTCGCCTCCCCCTATCCGGCTGCGCCGGACTTCTCCACGGGAAAGCGTGTCACACGATTCTCAGGTCGCTTTGCTTCCTTACGAATCGTGTTCCCTTGCCACCCCTATGCAGGGGGCAGAATAGGCCGCTCTATGCTTTCCTGTAGAAACATGGCTCCAGTGCTAAGCACCCATAGTGCCACCGCTTGCGGGGGTGGCAAAGGAACTGGATTCATAGGGGAGCCCCGCGACCCGCGAATCCAGTGACATGCTTCCCACCGGGCAAGGTGGTGGCGCCAGCCACCAAAGGGGGATTGCATTTCCCTCGCCCGCCGGGCGGTTGTAAAGGTTTTATCATAAGAGGGCGCCATCTATAAATGTAAGGCGCCCTCCACAACCCTCAGCGGCAGAGCCGCTGTCAAACTTAAGAACCCTCGGGGCGATAGCCCCGTCAAACTTTAGAACCCTCAAGCCCCAAAGGGGCTTGTCCCCAAAAGCCCCTTGACTTACTAATTTCCTCATGCTAGAATTAATTTAACTTATATCATGACAATGACCGGAATCAGGCCCGGGAATCTTCCCAGAGAGGCAGCGGATGGTGCGAGCTGCTGAAGCGAACGAGCCGCGTCACCCGGGAGTCCTTCTCTGAGTCTATCCATGACCAGGAGCAAGCGGCGGCACCGTTACAGCCCAATTGAGTACGCAAGACAAGGTGGTACCTCACGCATTTGTGCCCTGTCGGATTGTTTCCGGCAGGGCTTTTTGATGTCCTGCCTCTGCATTCTATTGTCAAAGGAGTGTATGTCATGAAGAAATCAGCCAATTCCCTCATTCCCATCGGGCTCATGCTCTTCGCCCTCTTCTTCGGCGCCGGCAACCTGATATTCCCCGTATTCATGGGTCAAAATTCCGGCGTCAATACCATTCCCGCCACCATCGGCTTTCTGATCACTGGTGTGGGCCTTCCTATCCTGGGGGTAGCGGCCATCGGTTATTCCGGCAATGACCTGCAGGCCCTGGCTTCCCGCATCCACCCCAAGTACGCCGTTTTCTTCACGGTGGCTCTGTACCTCACCATCGGGCCGGCCTTTGCCATCCCCCGTACGGCCACCACATCCTTTGAAATCGCTATTTCCCCCTTCTTCGGAAGCGCCATGAAATCCAGCGCTCTCTATATTTTCTGCTTCCTTTTCTTCGTCGTTTCCTGGTGGCTTTCCATCAGCCCCAATAAGCTGGTCAGCCGTATCGGCAAAGTCATTACGCCGGTGCTCCTCCTTTTCCTGGCCCTTCTTTTTATTGTTTCCACCATCCATCCCATGGGCCCCTGGCAGCCGGCTGCCGACAGCTATCGGGACACCATGAAAGCCCTCACCCAGGGCTTCCTGGACGGCTACGGTACCATGGATGCCCTGGCTGCCTTCGTATTCGGCATTATCGTAGTCAACTCTGTCCGTCAGTACGGCGCCGACACCAATGAAGAAGTGGCTCTTTCTACCCTGAAAAGCGGCCTCATCGCCGGTGCCTGCCTGGGCATTATTTACATCTTCCTCTGCTTCCTGGGCGCCAGCTCTGTGACGGAACTGGGCATGCAGGAAAACGGTGCCGGCGTGCTGGTGGGTGCCGCCCATTACTACTTCGGCTCCTATGGCCACATCGTCATGGGTGTCATCGTGCTCCTGGCCTGCCTCACCACCAGTGTGGGACTCATTACCGCCTGCGCTGAATATTTCTCCCGTCTCATTCCTGCCCTTTCCTACACCCTGTGGGTATCTGCCTTCTCTATTATTTCCTTCTTTGTAGCCCTCTTCGGCCTCACCACCATTATCAAGGCAGCCATTCCGGTGCTCATGTTCCTCTATCCCCTCACCATTTCCCTGGTGATCCTCACGTTCACCCACTCCCTCTACGGCGGCTACCGCAGCGTATACCGCACCGCCACCCTCTTCACCTTCTTCCCCTCCCTCTATGACGGTCTCCACACCGCAGGCCTTTCCCTGGGCGGCCTGGACACCTTCATGGCCTCCCTGCCCCTTGCAGGCTACGGCCTCTCCTGGGTGTCCTTCTGCCTGGCAGGCCTCATCCTGGGCATCATTCTCTCCCACTTCCAGCCTGCCAAAGCCGTGCATGAATAGGATGAAATCCAAATCAAAAGAGCTCCCTCCGGGGAGCTTTTTTGATTTGAAGGGTTCAGAGGGAAAGGTTCTTAAGATGGATGGGCCTTCGGCCCAAGGGTTCT
>ERZ1023892.387-NODE-387-length-11276-cov-37.139827_pt1 | contig 11276 bp, 5 predicted proteins | sample MGYA00380397_ERZ1023892 | MGnify/ENA primary metagenome ERZ1023892 (study PRJEB33179, sample SAMN07448999) | human gut metagenome | biome: Human-gut; feature: Human associated habitat; material: Faeces | host: Homo sapiens | place: India: Bhopal | collected... | reverse complement strand
TTAAGAACCCTTGGGCCGAAGGCCCATCCATCTTAAGAACCTTTCCCTCTGAACCTTTTGAACCCTCTGAACCCTCTGAACCCGGGCCACAGAGTGGCCCCATTTCCTATTGCTTTTTCTTTCCTGCAATGCTAGAATTGGCTGGAACAAAAAGTGCTGAAAATGCAATAGGAAATTTCTACGCAAGAAAATTTCTATAGCAGGCATAAAAAATTCTATAAAAGAAAATATCTTAACTGTGTTATTCAAAAGTTTTTGGTATAAACGAGGAACGAATCCTTGCATTGTGTCTTTAAATGTAGTAAAATTTACCTTTGCAACCGTTCCTTTTTATTTTATTTATAAGGTATGTATATAGGCTGACAGGAGGAACCTTTCCTGGAGGCCCTGTTTTGAAACGAAAGGGTGAGGCGAGGAATGCCCAAAAGCAAGATGTTCAGACCTGTGCAGGTTGGTAAGAAGAAGAGATACACCTATGCCAGATCACAGGAAGTTCTGAAAATGCCGCATTTGCTCGATCTGCAGACGAAGTCCTATGAATGGTTCTGCAGGGAAGGGCTGAAGGATGTATTTGCAGATATTTCCCCAATTGAGGACAGCGCACATAAGTGGGCGCTTCACTTTGGCGATTACTATTTCGGCAAAGGCAAGTACAATATCGAACAGTGCAAGGCGAAGGATGTCAATTATTCGGCTCCTCTCTATGTGAAGGTGCGCCTGGAAAACAAGGAGACCGGAGAGCTGAAGGAACATGATCTTTTCATGGGTGATTTCCCGGTAATGACCGATACCGGCACGTTTATCATCAACGGTGCTGAACGTGTCATCGTTTCCCAGCTGGTCCGTTCTCCCGGCGTGTACTACAAGAAGGAAAGGGACGCTTTCGATAAGGAAATTTACAGTGCCCAGCTCATTCCGAACCGCGGCGCCTGGATCGAACTGGAATCGGATCCGTCAGGTTCCATTTCCGTTCGTATCGACAGAAACCGCAAGATGCCGGTGACTGTTCTTGTCCGTGCCCTGGGCTATTCTTCCAATGAGGAAATCCTGGATCTTTTCGATCATGATATCCACATTGAAAGGACGCTGGAGAAGGATAATACCACGGACCGCAAGTCCGCTCTCATTGAAATCTACCACAAGCTGCGCCCCGGTGAACCGGCTACGGAAGAATCCGGTACTACGCTGCTTAACAATTTCTTCTATGATCCCCGCCGTTACGACCTGGCCAAGGTAGGCCGCTACAAGCTGAACAAGAAGCTGGCCTGGAAGAACCGTCTTCGCGGTCATAAGACCGATGGCCCCATCGTGAATACGGAAACCGGCGAAGTGGTGATTGAAGCCAACAGTCTTATTGATGATGATGCTATTGCCCGGATCGAGGAAAGCGGCGTGTTCTCTTCCTTCGACCAGGTGGAAGTGATGACCCAGAAGGATGACGGTACACCGGTCAAGGTGATCTGCTCTTCCGGCAACAGGGAAGATAATTACCGTATCCTGGAACGGTGCGACATTATTGCCTGCATCGATTACCTGCTGAACATGATGCAGGGCTACGGCAGAAGCGATGATATCGACCATCTGGGCAACCGCCGCGTTCGCTGCGTAGGCGAACTTCTGCAGAACCAGTTCCGCATCGGCCTCACCCGTATGGAACGAGTGGTTCGTGAAAGAATGACTACCCAGGACCAGGACAAGATGACCCCCCAGGCTCTGGTGAATATCCGCCCTGTAGTGGCAGCTATCAAGGAATTCTTCGGATCCTCCCAGCTGTCCCAGTTCATGGACCAGACAAACCCGCTGGCTGAACTGACCCATAAGCGCCGTCTGTCCGCTCTGGGCCCCGGCGGCCTGTCCCGTGAAAGAGCAGGGTTCGAAGTCCGCGACGTACATTACTCCCATTACGGCCGTATGTGCCCGGTAGAAACCCCTGAAGGTCCTAACATCGGCTTGATTTCCTCTCTGTCCAACTACGGTATCATCAACAAGTACGGCCTCATCGAGACCCCGTACCGCATTATCGAAAAGTCGGAAGATCCAAAGACCGGCGCTAAGGAATACCACGTAACCGACGAAACAAAGTATGTCACCGCCGATATCGAAGAAGACAAGATCATTGCCCAGGCTTCGGAACCGCTGGATGCGGAAGGCCATTTCATCCATAAGAATGTGGCAAGCCGCCGCGGCCCCGATGTATTGGAAGCAGAACCGGAAGAAGTAGACCTGATGGACGTATCTCCAAAGCAGGTTGTCTCCATCGGTACATCCCTGATTCCATTCCTGGAACACGATGATACGAACCGTGCCCTCATGGGCGCCAACATGCAGCGCCAGGCTGTGCCGCTGCTCCGTCCGGAAGCGCCTCTCGTAGGCACCGGTATGGAATGGGTGGCAGGCCAGGACTCCGGCGTCTGCATCCTCGCCAAGAGGGGCGGCACCGTGGAAAGAGTGACAGGCCGCCAGATCATTGTCCGCGCAGATAATGGCGAGCTTGACACCTATGACCTCATTAAGTTCATGCGTTCCAACCAGTCCACCTGCATCAACCAGCGCCCCACCGTATTCAAGGGCGAAAGGGTTGAAAAGGGCGACACCCTGGCTGACGGCATGGCAACGGACCAGGGCGAACTGGCTCTGGGCCACAACGTACTGGTAGCCTTCGTATCCTGGGAAGGGTACAACCACGAAGACGCCGTACTGATTTCCGAACGTCTCTGCAAGGATGATCTCTACACTTCCATCCATATTGAAGAATACGAATGCGATGCCAGAGATACCAAGCTGGGTGAAGAAGAAATTACCCGCCAGCTGTCTTCCGTTTCCGAAGACGCTGTGAAATATCTGGATGAAAACGGGATTATCATGGTAGGCGCCGATGTACGGCCCGGCGATATTCTGGTAGGCAAGGTGACACCGAAGGGCGAAACCGAACTGACCCCGGAAGAAAGACTTCTGCGCGCCATCTTCGGCGACAAGGAAAGAGAAGTCCGCGATACATCCCTGCGCGTGCCCCATGGCGAATTCGGCAAGGTGGTGGACGTGAAGGTATTCACCCGTGAAAACGGCGACGAACTGGCTCCCGGCGTGAACAAACTGGTGCGTGTCTACATTGCCCAGAAACGTAAGATCCGCGAAGGCGACAAGATGGCCGGCCGTCACGGTAACAAGTGCGTATGCTCCAGAATCCTTCCGGTGGAAGATATGCCTTTCACTCCCGATGGCCGTCCGGTGGACCTGGTACTGAACCCCCTGGGCGTACCGTCCCGAATGAATATCGGCCAGATTCTGGAAATCCATCTGTCCTGGGCCTGCCATATGCTGGGCGAAGAAATCCGCGCAGCCCTGAAAGCAGGAGAGGGCTCTGACCAGTACGAAGAAATGAAGCAGCGCCTCATCGACTGCGGCTATGATTTTGAAAAATACGGCATGCCTGAACCGACGGAATCGGGCATCCACATTGCAACGCCTGTCTTCGACGGCTGCCGCGATGAAGACCTGGCAGCTACCCTGAAGGCAGCCGGACTTCCTGCCAACGCCAAGACCGACCTCTATGACGGCCGTACCGGTGAAAAACTGGACAACCAGGTCACCATCGGCTGGAAATACATGCTGAAACTCCATCATCTGGTTGATGATAAGATTCATGCCCGCTCCACCGGTCCATACTCCCTGGTTACCCAGCAGCCACTGGGCGGCAAGGCACAGTTCGGCGGCCAGCGCTTCGGCGAAATGGAAGTCTGGGCACTGGAAGCCTACGGTGCAGCCTACACCCTGCAGGAAATCCTGACAGTGAAGTCCGATGATGTCATCGGTCGTGTGAAGGCTTATGAAAAGATTGTAAAGGGCGAAAACATTCCGAGCCCCGGCGTTCCGGAATCTTTCAAGGTCCTCATGAAAGAACTGCAGTCCATCGGACTGGACGTACGGATTCTCAATGAAAACGGCGATGAAGTGGTTCTGAAGGAACTGGACGAAAGCGATCTGGAACAGGGTTACGGCGGCGGCGAACGCTGGCACCGGGACGAAGTGAAGGAAGCCATGGAAGGGGACAGTGCAGTCACTGAATCCAGAAATGCCATGGAAACATCCATGAACGGCGGAGCAGCTGCCGACAACAATGATGTAGCCTCCTTCAACGATACCCTGGAAGCCGAAGCCAATGCTCCTACCGACGAAGAAGCAGGATTCGGCGAAACGGATATGAACAATGAAACCGGCCACAATGATGGCCAGGATGAATAAACCCGGAAAGGAGAAGAACCCAATTGTTAGATGTAAACGAATTTGATTCCATGAAAATCGGTATCGCCTCTCCGGAAAAGATCCTTGAATGGTCCCACGGCGAAGTGACCAAGCCGGAAACCATTAACTACAGAACCCTGAAGGCAGAAACCGACGGTCTCTTCTGTGAAAAGATTTTCGGACCAACCAAGGACTGGGAATGCAAATGCGGCAAATACAAGAAAATGCGCTACAGAGGCACCATCTGCGACAAGTGCGGCGTAGAAGTGACCAGCTCCAAGGTGCGTCGTGAAAGAATGGGCCACATTGCTCTTGCCTGCCCGGTATCCCATATCTGGTATTTCAAAGGCACTCCTTCCCGCATCGGCCTGATTCTTGAAATCTCCCCCCGCCAGCTGGAAAGAGTCCTCTATTTCGCAGCCTATATCGTCCTTGACCCCGGCAGCACAGACCTTCTGAAGAAGCAGGTGCTGAACGAACAGGAATACCAGGACGCTGTAGCTAAATTCGGCCCCGGCTCCTTCAAAGCCCAGATGGGCGCAGAAGCCATCCAGAAACTGCTGAAGGAACTGGACCTGCCGAAACTGGAAGCAGCCCTCAAGAAGGAAATCGAAGAAGGCAGCGGCCAGCGCAAGGTAAGATGCATCCGCCGTCTGGAAGAAGTGGAAGCCTTCCTTCACTCCGGCAACAAACCGGAATGGATGATCCTCACCGTTCTTCCTGTCATTCCGCCGGATCTTCGTCCGATGGTCCAGCTCGACGGCGGCCGTTTTGCCACCTCCGACCTGAATGACCTGTACCGCCGCGTTATCAACAGAAACAACCGTCTGAAACGGCTTATGGAACTGGGCGCTCCGGAAATCATCATCCGCAACGAAAAACGTATGCTCCAGGAAGCAGTGGATGCCCTTATCGATAACGGCCGCCGCGGCAGAGCCGTATCGGGCCCCGGCAACCGTCCCCTGAAGTCCCTGTCCGACATGCTGAAAGGCAAGCAGGGCCGTTTCCGTCAGAACCTCCTCGGTAAACGTGTCGACTACTCCGGCCGTTCCGTAATCGTAGTAGGTCCTGAACTGAAAATGTACCAGTGCGGCCTGCCGAAGGAAATGGCCATCGAACTCTTCAAGCCCTTCATTATGCATGAGCTTATCAAGAGAGGCGTAGCCAACAACCTGAAAGCTGCCCGTAAGAAAGTAGATAAACTGGCTCCCGAAGTCTGGGATGTACTGGGCGATGTAATCAAAGAACATCCGGTACTCCTGAACCGTGCACCTACCCTGCACAGACTGGGCATCCAGGCCTTCGAACCCATCCTCTGGGAAGGCCGTGCCATCAAGCTGCACCCCCTGGTATGCCCGGGCTACAACGCCGACTTCGACGGCGACCAGATGGCCTGCCATCTGCCGCTGTCCGTGGAAGCACAGGCCGAAGCCAGAACCCTCATGCTTTCCATTAACAACATCCTTTCCACCAAGGATGGCAAACCGGTAGCTATTCCTTCCCAGGATATGATTCTGGGCTCCTACTACCTCACCATTGTGGAAACGGCCAACGATGCGAAAGTCGATTTCACACCGGAAGAAAAAGCAGCCAACCCCAATGCGAAATTTGACCCCATGAAACAGTGGAAAAAGGCAGAAGATGAAATGGACACCTCCCGCCTCCACGCCTATACCGGATACGACGAAGTCATGCTGGCCTATGCCCTCCATGAAATCCGCATCCACGATTTCATCAAAGTCCGCATCCCCAAAGAAGACCGTCCTGACGGATTCAATGAAGATGACAAGGACCTGGTCATCACCACCCCTGGCCGTCTGATTTTCAACTACGCCATTCCAAGGGAACTCCGTTTCTTCTACAAACGCCATGAAAAGAGAGTAGACGAAAATGGAAAGACCTACGAAGTAGTGAACAACGGTCTGGGCATCACCATCGGCAAGAAGCAGATGGGCAAGCTCGTAAACGACTGCTTCAAGAAACTGGGCTTCAAAGCCACCGGCGACCTTCTGGACTCCGTCAAAGCCCTGGGCTTCCACTACGCCCTGGTTTCCGGCATTTCCATCGGCATCTACGACGTAGCCGTACCGCCTGAAAAGGATAAGATCCTGGCAGACGGCGATGCCAAGGTAGAACAGATTAAGAAATTCTTCCGCCGCGGCCTCATGACCGACGATGAAAGATACAGAAGAGTCGTTGAAGTATGGAGCAAGAAGACAGACGAAGTAGGTGCTGCCATGAAGAGCTCCATGGTGAAATTCAACCCGCTGACCATGATGGCCCAGTCCGGCGCCCGTGGTAATGATAACCAGATCAGACAGCTGGCCGGCATGCGCGGCCTCATTGCCGATACCTCCGGTAAGACCGTAGAACTGCCGGTTAAGGCAAACTTCCGCGAAGGCCTCACCGTCCTCGATTACTTCACCTCCTCCCACGGCGCCCGTAAAGGTCTGGCCGACACCGCACTCCGTACGGCAGACTCCGGCTACCTGACCCGCCGTCTGGTCGACGTTTCCCAGGACGTCATCGTCCGCGAAGAAGACTGCGACGTACAGGTGCTGAACTTCGACAGAGAACAGAGCATCATCGCCTCCCAGCCGGAAGTGAAGAACCGCATTATGACCCTGAAGCCCCATCTTCTGGGGGCTGTCCTTGACGAAGACGTGATTGACAGAAGAAACGGCGACATCCTTCTGGTGAAAGGCAAGACCCTGGACGCCGACGATGTGACCCTTCTGAACCACCATCTGGTGGAAGAAATCAAAGTCATCATCCCCTCCGCTGAAGGCGAAGAAGCTGAAAAACAGCAGACCTTCAACCTGGGCACCGCTGACGCCGTAGCCGAATACAACCGGGCTATGCGCCACCACCTCACCGTCCACTTTGCCGGAAAGAAACTGGAAGAAGACGCCTATGACCGCAAAGGAAACCTGGTTCTTCCGAAAGGCACCGAAATAACTCCGGAAGCTGCAGAAACCATTCTCTCCTCCGACATTCCTCTCATCAAAGTCCGTATGGACCAGATGGAAGGCGTAGAAGTCAGCAAGATCGAAGAAAACGGACAGCCCATCGAATCCCTGGCAGACCGCATTGCCGGCCGCTGCCCGCTGGAAGATGTGGTGAACCCTGACACCGGCGAAATCATCGCGAAGAAAAACGAAGAAATCACCGATGACCAGGCAGCTGAAATCGAAAAACACTACGACAAGCTCAAAGTCCGCTCCATCCTTACCTGCCGCTCCGCTCACGGCGTCTGCGCTAAATGCTATGGCAGAAACCTGGCTACCGGCCGCCATGTAGAAATCGGCGAAGCCGTAGGCATCATCGCCGCCCAGTCCATCGGCGAACCTGGTACCCAGCTCACCATGCGTACATTCCATACCGGCGGCGTTGCTTCCGCAGAAGATATCACACAGGGTCTTCCTCGTGTCGAAGAATTGTTCGAAGCACGCAAACCGAAAGGCAATGCCACCATTTCCCGCATCGCCGGCACCGTATCCATCACCTCCGCTGAAGACAACCCCAACGTTAAGGTAATCAACATCGTTAACGATGAGGAAACGGAAAGCGAAAAGATTCCGGTGGCCAAAAAGATTTCCGTACAGGACGGACAGCACATCGAAGCAGGCACCCGCCTCTTTGAAGGTAACGTCAACCCCCACGATATCCTGGCAGTCCTCGGCGTACAGGCTACCCAGAACTATATCGTCAAAGAAGTACAGAAAGTATATAGAAGCCAGGGCGTAGAAATCAATGATAAACACATTGAAATCATCGTTCACCAGATGCTCCGCAAGATCAAGATCATAGATCCCGGAGACTCCGGCTGGCTCCCCGGCGAAACCGTAGATATCGTCGCATACCGCGGCACCAATGAACGCCTCGAAGACGAAGGCAGAAAGAAAGCCATCGGTGAAAACCTGCTCCTCGGCACCACCAAGGCAGCCCTGGCCACCGACTCCTTCCTCTCCGCCGCATCCTTCCAGGAAACCACCAGAGTACTTACCGAAGCCGCTATCAAAGGCAAGGAAGATCCTCTCCTGGGCCTCAAGGAAAACGTTATCATCGGCAAACTCATTCCTGCCGGCACCGGCATGTCCCGCTACCGCAAGCTCAAAGTGGTTCACAACGACGAACCGCCGGCAGCTGAAGAAAAAGCGGAATAATATCATAAAAAAAACAGCTCCTTTCAAGGGGCTGTTTTTTTTATGGACAAGCCCCTTTGGGGCTTGAAGGTTCTAAAGTTTGACGGGGCTGTGGCCCCGAGGGTTCTTAAGTTTGACAGCGGCTATGCCGCTGAGGGTTGTGGTGGGGCGCCTCTAAATTATAGAAGGCGCCAGTTTGTATAAAACCTTTACAACCGCCCTGCGGGCGAGGGAAATGCATTCCCCCTTGCCCGCTTCGCGGGACTGCCCCGCAGTTCGGTGGGGCGGCAAAAGGAAAGCGCCTTAATGGGCAGGCTAGGCGCCTTACTTCGCCCCACTTGGAGGTCCTATGCAGGACCTCCACAGTGGCACTATAATGCTCCGTTATGCTGTAGCTGCTTATGAAAGGACTGCTTTTCAGAGCTTTATTCTGCCCCCTGCATAGGGGGAAGTCCGGCGAAGCCGGATAGGGGGTGGCGAGCGCAGCGAGCCAGTCAGCAGAATTGTTTTCATGCCATATGACACTGAAAGCCAATCCCGTAACGTTCTTGCGTCCCCTTTAGGGGAAGAGGGCCACGAAGTGGCGAAGGGGTGGACGGTGGTAAGAATGATTATGACACTCGATATGGACGTGACCGCCGAAAGGCGGCATTATAATACTCATCGCCCCCTAAAGGGGAAACGACTCACTACATTTTGCGCGTCGCTCTGCTCAGGGGGCCGCCGATTGGCGGTCAGGAAAATGATAGAGTGTCATATCCCTGCTCAAACCCGTACACCCTTTGCCTCTTCGAGGCATTTCCCCTCAAGGGGAAACGAGAGATATGGAGAGAAAAACAGGCGAGTCATATACTTCATGTACCATTCCGGTGTTCCCCCTTTGGTGGCTGGCGCCACCACCTTTCCCCCTCTTCGAGGGGGTACTATGGGTGCTTAGCCATGGAGCCATGTCTCTGCAGGAAAGCATAGAGCGATTTATTCTGTCCCCCGGATGGGGGAAAGTCCGGCGCAGCCGGATAAGGGGGAGCCGCGCAGCGGCTAATCACCAGAATGCTTACTATGCCATATGACACTGAAAGTAAATCCCGTAACGCTGACTTTATAAGCATTGCCGCAGAGCGGCAATCCGCAACCCTCGGGGCCAAAGGCCCCGTCAAACTTAAGAACCCTCCGGCCAACGGCCGGTCAATCCTAAGAACCCTCACGCCGAAGGCGTGTCCAAAGGCGCGTCCAAATCCCTCTTGAGAATTTCCCTGTTTTTCTCTACAATAAAAAGAAAACAGGCGTGACGCCTCTATTGATAGAGAAGGAGCTTCTATGAAAAAGCTTAGGAATATAGTCCTGGCGGCATCGCTGCTCATGGGCGGATGGCAGGCGGCCATGGCGGAGGACCTGACCATTGCCGGTCTGGGCATGCTGCCTTTGGACAGCCGGATTTCCATTACCGACGGGAAAGATAATGTGATGATGGATTTGTTTAAAAAAGAAACGAAGAAGAAGGGCTACGGAAAGACGGCAAGGGCGCTCATGTGGAGCATGCTTGCCGTGCCGCCAGGCATGAATCTTTATCCTGAGAAGGCGCCTTATCCCTACGACTCTCTTCATCTGTACCAGCTGGTGAAACGGACCGTTTCCGGCACTTATACGGCGGCGGTATTTGTCTTTTCCGGCACCGAGGACGATTTCTTCCATGAAGGAGGCAGGAAGGCCGCCCTTTTCTGGCGGGATGCTTTCCGGGAAGATGCCGGCCGCCCTACCTCTCTCTTCGGCATGCCCAAGATTTCCACTGCCGAGTTTCAGGGATTTCTGGATGAAATGATGAAAGAAAAGGGAGACGGCAGCCGGGCGGTGAAGATACTGACCTTCAATCCCTGGCATGCTTTCCGGGACGGCGATGGCACCTATCACTGGTCCCAGGAGGCCAAGGTGATTATTACCAATGAAAAAGGTCTGTCCTATCCGCTCTGGGTTTACACCTCCCTCTATAAAGAAGGAAATCGGTACTACCTGATTGAAGTCAATGGCAGTCACGAAGCGGCGGATGCCCTGGGCGATTCCCTGGTTTACGGACTGTATCAGTTGAAAAGGAGCAGCAAATGAAAAGATTGGTACCATGGATCCTGGCAGCCCTGATTCTGGCCGGCGGCAGTGCCTCAGCCTACGACATAGCCTCCCTGGCAGGGAAGACTCTTTCTAAAAATTTCATCTATAAAGACATTCCAGAGACCCAGAGCTTAAGCTTTGGGGGCGGAGAGATTCCCTACCACATGGGACAGCTCTCCATTATCAGAAAACGGTCCCAGAAATTTTCCTCCGGCTATATCGTGCAGGCCAAACTGCCCCGGCAGCTGGCGGAAGAGATGCGCCCCTATTTCCGCATGAATCTGGGAGAAGAGCAGTGGGAAGGACTCTCCCGGGTGAACCGGGCCCTGCTGAATCCTGCATCGCCCCTTCGGGTGAACATGGAAAAAACAGTGATGAGCCTGGCTGTCAACGCCCTGGGGGAAGTAGCGGAGCAGAATGTGACTGCGGACATCTCGGAAATCGAACCCTTCCGCCGCCTCACTGCCGATGAAGCCTACGTCTTCACCGCCGGCGCCCATATTACCTACAATGCAGGAGGCCTCATCCTCCCCATGTACAGCCGGGCCTACTTCTTCCCCAGCGCCGACGGAAAAAACCTGGACGTCCTCATGCTTTTCACTCCTGATGAAGGCAAAGGCCCCCTGGTCTACGCCATCGACGACCTGGCCAAAGAAGCGGCCAAAGAAGAACTCCTCGGCGCAGGAGGATACAGAGATCTGGGAGTGATACTGGGAAAGACAAGCCCTGACGGGCGTGAGGGTTGACGGCCCGCTGGGCCGAAGGTTCTTAAGGGGCTTAAGTTTG
>ERZ1023892.385-NODE-385-length-11323-cov-35.533014_pt1 | contig 11323 bp, 8 predicted proteins | sample MGYA00380397_ERZ1023892 | MGnify/ENA primary metagenome ERZ1023892 (study PRJEB33179, sample SAMN07448999) | human gut metagenome | biome: Human-gut; feature: Human associated habitat; material: Faeces | host: Homo sapiens | place: India: Bhopal | collected... | reverse complement strand
GATACTCGATGTGGACGTGACCGCCGAAAGGCGGCATTATAATACTCATTGCCCGAAGGGCAATCCGCAACCCTCGGCCCGAAGGGCCGTCAAACTTAAGAACCCTCCGGCCGTAGGCCGGTCAATCCTAAGAACCTTTCCCTTCACAACCCTTGGGCCGAAGGCCCATCCATCTTAAGAACCCTCACGCCCGCAGGGCGTGTCCATGAGGTAGCGGGGGTATGTTATAATAGGGACAGAAAGAGACATTGCCTGTTTTTACAGGATAGGAGATGAAGTCTTATGCGAAAAGAAAAGGGACAGGATATCATCGAATACGCACTGATGCTGGCCATGGTGGTGGGCATCGGGTTTGGTATTTATTCCTATGGCGGACAGGGGATAGTGAATTCCATTTCCAATGTCTTTAATAATGCCGGTTCCCTTCTGGACAGTGCATCGGTTCCTGCAGCTTCTTCTCCAGAGGATATCATGAAGCGGCTGGGGGATGGGCGGTACCAGAAACTGGCGGATATGCTGCAGGGAAAACCGGATTACGGAACGGCGACAGATATATCTTGGGATAGTGCGGCAGGCCGGGAACTAGCGCGGAAACTTAATATTCAGATGAAGGACGGGGATGGCTGGTATGCGAGAATTATTTCTGATGGCAGACTTGTAGTCTCCTATTATTCGGCCGACCTTAATGATGGGATGACTATAAGCCAGCGACAGAGCGATTATACAAGCGGTCAATATAAAACACCGGTATATCAATATAAAACACCGGTAAAAATATATGAAGTAATTTATACTGGTGTTGGCGCAGGAACATTTTATTATGGAGAGAATGGTGATGGTAAGGGTGTCGCTGGCCATATAGAACCCAGCCCTGACAGCGAACCCAGCCATGACGACAGCAGTGGTATGACCATTTATCCCGGTGCCTATTAAAAAGTAGAAGGACCACGTTGGTGGTATGAAAAGAGCTGTGAAAAATGTAAATCATTTCTTCGCAGCTCTTTTTTGATGTCTTTATTTTGGGTCAATGGCTGCAGGCAGCCTGCTCCATGGTCATCTCGAGGGGAGTTCCATGTCGGCTGCAGGGCCAAGGGGAGTGAGTACTATGGAGACTCTGAGCCGAGAGATCTCCTGCCGCCATGCTCTCGCTGCCATGAGGGAGTGAGATTTCTCCGCACCGCTTCGCTTTCGTCGAAGTGAGGGGGGCGGGAGAGCTTTTGAAATGAAATTTTTCTATAGGTGCATAAAGAAAAAGTATGATGCGGACTTATGGTAAAATAAAGATAAATCCATGTACGTGAAATCATTGTGTTTTTGGGAGGGGAGGGAAAAGCCGGTCCTGTCGATTTTTACAATTTCACAGCAGCTGTACTTTTGTTTCTATTTGGGGACTTCCCGGCTTCTTAGAGCAGGGGAAGGATGGTTTTGCAGGAAAGGGAAACAGTATGGACAGGAGAAAGGGACAGAATCTGGTGGAGTATGCCCTCATGCTGGGCCTTGTGGTGGGATTGGGTTTTGGTTTCTATACCGGCGGGGCAGGGGGACAGACGGGAGAATCTATCCGCTCTGTTTTCAGTCATGCCGACACGCTGCTCTCGGAAGCGGCGGACCGGGGCAGATTTTCTCCTTTATTGCCGGTAGAGGTGGTCCATAAGCTCCGGGAGGGCCGGTTCAGCGGGCTGTCAGAGGAGCTGATGAAAAAGTGCTACAACCCGTCGAAACCTCTGTGCATTCCTTCCTATAGTGAAGGGGGCCGGAAAATTGCAGAGGACCTTGGCATCCGCATACCCCATGGAGATGCCTGGTTTGTGCATATTTACTATGCCGGCACTTTTGAGGCGGCCTATTATTCTGCAGAGGCCAATCATATGACCTACGAGGCGCTGCGGGAAGATTATTTCAAAAGGCCCGACAGATACTACCGGCCCGGATATTCACTGAACGAGCGCTATCCCCATAAGGTGGTCATCACAGATGGCATTTTTTATCCCAAGGAAATCAGTGAACGGCACGAGGATCATTGGGTAGATTTTGGCCGCAGGGAGGGCCGGGTGAGTACTGAAAGGGCCAATAAGGGGGATATCAGTATTTTTTTGTAAATGGGATCGGGGACACGCCCTGTCGGGCGTGAGGGTTCTAAAGTTTGACGGGGCTGTGGCCCCGAGGGTTCTTAAGTTTGACAGCGGCTATGCCGCTGAGGGTTGTGGTGGGCGCCTCTAAATTTATAGAAGGCGCCAGTTTGTATAAAACCTTTACAACCGCCCTGCGGGCGTCGGAAATGCACCCCTTTTGGTGGCTGGCGCCACCACCTTCCCCCCGGCGGGGGGACTTTATTCTTCGCTATGCGTTAGCTTTATTCTGCCCCTGTGCACATCCTGCATAGGATGTGCAAGTCGGTCAAAGTAGGCCCTTAGCCTGCCCATAAAAGGGCCTTCCTTTCGATTGACCGACCGAACTGCGGGGGAAGTCCGGCGCAGCCTGGATAGGGGGTGGCGAGCGCAGCGAGCCAATCAGCAGAATGCTTATTAAGCCATATGACACAGTAAGGTAAGCTCGTAACGCTGACTTTATAAGCATTGCCGCGGAGCGGCAATCCGCAACCCTCGGCCTGAAGGGCCGTCAAACTTAAGAACCCTTGGGCCGAAGGCCCATCCATCTTAAGAACCTTTCCCTCTGAACCTTCGGCGCCGCAGGCGCTGTAGCCCCCCCTGAGCGCTAGCGAACACAACCCGCCGCCGTCAGGCGGCCACAACCCTCGGGCCAAAGGCCCGTCAACCCTCACGCCCGCAGGGCGTGTCAAATCCCTTTGAACCCTCTGCCTCTTTATCATATAATATGTACAAGAGTATGGATGAGGCACTGTTTTCGTGTAAGGAGATTTTAATTTTTCTACCCTATTGAAAAAACGGTGCTGTTTCTATATGATTATAGAGATAACTATTTTGATGTTATGAATTAGGAGGCCGGCATGAGCGCGATTTCACTACAAGGTCGTTCGGTTCTCGCCTTAGCTGATTTTTCAGCGGAGGAGATTGAACGGATCCTTCAAGTAGCAGCACAGATGAAAAAGATTGTTTTGTCTGACAACAAGAAGAGAGATTTCCTCAAAGGGAAATCCATGGTGACAGTGTTTTCCGAAGCATCTACCAGAACACGCAGTTCTTTCGAGCTTGCCGGTAAATATTTGGGAGCCGATGTGATCAATATTACAAAGAGCGGCAGCTCGATGACGAAAGGTGAAAGCATGCGAGATACATTGCTTACCGTTTCCGCAATGGGAGTGGATGCAGTGATTATTCGTGATTCGTCAGAGGGTGCCGCTCTTTTTGCATCCAAAGTGATGAGTCCGAAGGTGAAGGTGCCGGTGGTGCTGAATGCCGGCGACGGAGCCCATGCCCATCCCAGCCAGGCGCTTCTGGAGCTCTTTACGCTGAAGGAAGCGGGGAAGAATATCAGGGGCATGAAATATGTGATTATCGGCGATATTCTTCATTCCCGGGTGGCCCGGAGCGATATCGTGGGATTTACGAAGCTGGGTGCCGAGGTGCATCTGGTGGGACCCCGCACGCTGGTGCCGAAGGAACTGGAAGCTATGGGCTGTATTGTGGATGATGATCTGGAAACGGCGCTGAAGGATGCGGATGCTATCAATATTCTCCGTATCCAGCTGGAAAGGGCGGCTGCCGGTTTCATTCCTACCACCCGCGAGTATGCCCGTCTCTTTGGCATCAACAAGAAGCGGCTGGCTCTGTGCAAGCCGGATGTAGCGGTGATTCACCCCGGTCCCATGAACAGGGGCATCGAAATCGGCTACGATGTGGCTTATGATGAGAAGTCCTGGATCCAGGAGGAAGTGCGCAACGGCGTGGCTGTGCGTATGGCTCTGGAGTATTTGACACTGACGGAGGGGAAAGACATTGATGCTCTTAATTAAAAACGGAACCATTGTAAATCCCGCAGAAAAGCAGCATGAAGTGGGAGATATCCTCATAGAAAACGGAAAGATTCAGAAAATAGCAAAGGAAATCCCCGTCCCGGAAAGTGATGTGGAAGTGTTTGACGCTAAGGGCCTGGTGGTGGCGCCGGGGCTCATTGATATGCATGTGCATCTCCGCGAACCGGGGCAGGAAGCGAAGGAAGATATCCATACAGGCACCGAGGCGGCTGCTGCCGGCGGCATCACCCGGGTGGCTACCATGGCCAATACGAAGCCTGTCATCGATAATTCCGCCGTTCTCCGGGATGTGCAGAAGCGGGCAGAAGATGTGGGCGTGGTGAAGGTAAGCGTTATCGGTTCCATTTCCAAAAATCTGGAAGGAAAGCAGCTCTCTGAAATGGGAGATATGGCAGCCGACGGGGCTGTGGCTTTCTCCGATGACGGCCATTATGTGGAAAATGCCAATTTCATGCGCCGGGCCATGGAGTATGCAGATATGCTCCATAAAATGGTGATTGACCACGCCGAAGACATGACCATGTGCGGCGGCGGTTTCATGAATGAAGGAAAGGTGTCCTATGCCATGGGCGTCACCGGTCGTCCGGCAGCAGGGGAGAATATTGCAGTAGCCCGGGATCTGCTCCTTTCCGAGCTCACAGGCTGCCATATCCATATCGCCCATGTGTCCAGCAAAAAGGCGGTAGACCTCATCAGGGAAGCGAAGAAGAAGGGCGTGAACTGCTCTACGGAAGTGACGGCCCAGCATCTTTATTTCACTGATGAATGGCTGAAGGATTATGATACGGCTTTCAAGATGGCTCCCCCTATCCGCAGCGAAGAGGACCGGCAGGCGCTGATCGAAGGCCTCCGGGACGGCACCATCGATGCCATCATGACGGACCATGCGCCTCACTGCAATGAAGAAAAGAATGTGCCCTTCAACTGCGCGCCCAACGGCATTGCGGGGCTGGAAACGTCTCTGGCTTCCACGCTGACCGTGCTTTATCACCAGCAGGGCTTTACGCTGGACCGCATTGTGGAGCTCATGAGCGTGAACCCTGCCAGGCTTCTGGGCGTGGAAGGCGGCGTGCTGAGAGAAGGCGCTCCTGCAGATATTACTGTATTTGATCCGGAGAAGGAGTGGACGGTGCATGGGGAAGACCTCTACACCAAGTCTCTCTTTACTCCCTATGAAAATATTTCCCTGAAAGGAAAGGCAGTCCTCACCGTGGTAGATGGGGAAGTGGTTATGAAAGAAGGAAAGGTGCTCAAATGAAAGGCCTCTTGATTTTGGAAAACGGCGCCCGTTTCGAAGGGGACCTTCTGGGAACGGTGGAAGGTCTGGGAGAACTGGTTTTCAATACGGGCATGACAGGATACCAGGAATGTTTCACAGATCCTTCCTATGAAGGGCAGATCCTGACCCTGACTTATCCATTAATCGGCAACTACGGTGCTAACGACCTGTTCATGCAGAACAGGAAACCCGCCGCTGCCGGCTATGTGCTGGACCAGATTGCAGATCATCCCAGCAACTGGGAATGCAAGGAAAAGATTACCGATTTCATCGAAAGATACCATGTACCCTGCCTCTACAATGTGGACACCCGGGCGGTGACCCGCATGGTCCGCACCCAGGGCGTCATGAAGGCCATCATCGTCAGTGCTGACAGAAGCGAGGAATTCATCCAGGCCGAGCTGGCCAAGCCCCTCCATCGGGACCAGGTGGAACGGGTGACTACGGCCTATCCCTATAGCTATGGAAATGGGAAATACCAGGTGTCCCTTCTGGACTGCGGTCTCAAGAAGAATATCCTGGTAAGTCTGGCAGCCAATGACTGCACGGTCCACGTATTTCCTGCCCATACATCGGCTGAAGAACTGCTGGCAGGCAATCCCGACGGCATCTTCCTTTCTCCCGGACCGGGGGATCCCCAGGATGTGCCCTATGTGGTGGATACGGTGAAGAAGCTCATCGGGAAGCGCCCCATTTTCGGCATCTGCCTGGGCATCCAGATGCTGGCCACCGCTCTTGGGGGCCACACCTTCAAGCTGCCTTTCGGCCATCGCGGCTCCAACCATCCGGTGAAGGATCTGCGCACCGGAAGGGTGTACATTACCAGCCAGAACCACGGCTACGCCATTTCCGATGAAGGCCTTCCGGACTCCATCGTAGTGACCCACCGCAGCGTGAACGACGGTACCATCGAAGGCATCCGCCACAAGACCCTGCCTATCCAGGCCGTGCAGTACCATCCGGAAGCATCTCCGGGACCGAAGGATAATTTCTATCTCTTTGCTGAATTTACCAAGGCCATGGAGGAATTTAAAAAATGATTAATAAAGACGTGAAGAAAGTCCTTGTCATCGGTTCCGGCCCCATCGTCATCGGCCAGGCAGCAGAATTCGACTACGCCGGCACCCAGGCCTGCCGCTCCCTTCGGGAAGAGGGGGTGGAAGTGGTCCTGGTAAACAGCAATCCTTCCACCATTATGACGGACGTGGACATTGCTGACCGGGTCTACATCGAACCGATTACCCTGCCTTTTGTGACGGAAGTCATTAAGAAAGAAAGACCGGATGCCCTGCTGGCTACCCTGGGCGGCCAGGTGGGCCTCAACATGGCAGTGCAGCTCTCCGAAGCAGGAGTGCTGGAAAAATACAACGTGAAGCTTCTGGGCTCCTCCCTCCATGCCATCAAACATGCGGAAGACCGGGAACTTTTCAAGGAAGCCATGGAAGAAATCCATCAGCCCGTACCGGAATCGGAAATTTTTGAAGAACTGGAACCGGCCGTGGCTTTTGCAGATAAAATCGGCTACCCTGTCATCATCCGCCCCGCCTACACCCTGGGCGGCACCGGCGGCGGCATTGCCCATGACCGGTATGAAATGGAAGAAATTGCCAACCGCGGCATCAAGCTGTCTCCTATCAACCAAATCCTGGTGGAACGGTCCATTGCAGGCTGGAAGGAAGTGGAGTTTGAAGTCATGCGGGACAGCGCCGACAACTGCATCATTGTCTGCGCCATGGAAAACATCGACCCCGTAGGCGTCCATACCGGCGACTCCATCGTAGTGGCCCCCACCCAGACCCTAACTGACGGCCAGTACCAGATGCTCCGCACCGCCTCCATCAATATCATCCGCTACCTCCAGATCGAAGGGGGATGCAACGTGCAGTACGGTCTGGATACCAAGACGAACCAGTACTATGTGATCGAGGTCAATCCCCGCGTGAGCCGTTCCTCTGCCCTGGCCTCCAAAGCCACCGGCTATCCTATCGCCAAAGTGGCAGCCAAGGTAGCCCTGGGCATGCACCTGGATGAAATCACCAATGCCATTACAGGCAATACGAAAGCCTGCTTCGAACCGTCCATTGACTATGTGGTCTGCAAATTCCCCCGCTGGCCTTTTGAAAAATTCACACTGGCGGACCGGGAAATCGGCACCCAGATGAAGGCCACCGGCGAAGTGATGGCCCTGGACCGCACCCTGGAAGGGGCGCTCCTCAAGGCCCTCCGGTCCCTGGAAGTGGGAGAGGGGTATCTGCACCTCAAGAAACTGGACAGCCAGTCCCTCTACGATATCCGCTGCCTTTTGAAGCGCATCGATAATGAAAGAATCTTCGTGGTGGCCGAAGCCCTCCGCCGCGGCATCGAACCGGAAGAAATCAACCGCATTACCCGCATCGACCTCTTCTTCATCTATAAAATCCAGAATATCATCAAAATGGAAAGACGCCTCCTGAAGGAAGGCCTCACCGAAGACACCCTGAAAGCGGCCAAACGGATCCAGATGCCTGATGAAGCCATCGCCCACTTTGCAGAAGTGACGGTCAAGGAAGTGGAAAATTTCAAAAAGAAACTGGCTTTCCACCCCGATTTCAAAATGGTAGATACCTGCGCTGCTGAATTTGAAGCCCACACTCCGTACTACTACTCCACCTACGGCGCGGAAGATGAAGTGAAACCCCAGGGCAAAGGCTCTGTGGTGGTCTTCGGTTCCGGCCCCATCCGCATCGGCCAGGGCATCGAATTCGACTACTGCTCCGTCCATGCTTCCTGGGCTTTGAAAAAGGCGGGAAAGAAATCTATCGTCATCAACAACAATCCGGAAACCGTATCCACCGACTTTGATACTTCCGACTCCCTCTATTTCGAGCCCCTCACAGAGCAGGACGTGATGGAAGTCATTGAAAAGGAAAAACCGGAAGGCGTAATCTGCCAGTTCGGCGGCCAGACCGCCATCAACCTGGCCACCCCCATGGCCAAGAGAGGCATCCGCATCATCGGCTCCTCCAATGAATCCATCGACATGGCAGAAGACAGAGAACGGTTCGACACCCTCTGCGGCCAGCTGGGCATCCCCCGTCCGAAGGGCTGCCTGGTGGAAAGCGTGGAAGAAGCCATGCAGAAAACGGCAGAGCTGGAATATCCCCTCATCGTACGCCCCAGCTACGTATTGGGCGGCCGGGCCATGCAGATCGTCTATGACCAGGCAGAACTGCGCCAGTACCTGAAAGAAGCGGTGGTGGCATCCCATGAACACCCCGTCCTCATCGACCAGTACATGGTGGGCCGTGAAGTGGAAATCGACGCCATCTCCGACGGCGTGGACGTATGCATCCCGGGCATCATGGAACAGATTGAACGCTCCGGCGTCCACTCCGGCGACTCCATTGCCGTGTACCCGCCCCAGCACCTGTCTCCTGAAGTCATCGACACCCTGACGAAGTACACGAAAGACATTGCCTGCGCCATGAACGTCAAAGGCCTGGTGAACATCCAGTTCATCGTGGTAGGCGGCAAAGTCTACGTCATCGAAGTGAACCCCCGGGCCAGCCGTACAGTGCCCTTCATGAGCAAGATTACCGGCATCAACATGGTGGAATACGCCACCCGCGTGGCTCTGGGCGAACCGCTCCATACCCTGGGCCTGCCCCTGGGACTGGTACCGCCGAAGAACTACGTGGCCATCAAGGCACCGGTCTTCTCCTTCTCCAAACTGGGACTGGTAGAAATCAAGCTGGGACCGGAAATGAAATCCACCGGTGAAGTCATGGGTATCGGCCACACCTACCAGGAAGCCCTCTACAAGGCCGTGGTGGCCGCCAACCTCATGGTTCCTGCCGGCGCCAATGTGCTCATCACCGTCAGCGACCGGGATAAACCGGAAACCGCGGAACTGGCAAAGGGATTCGTAGACCTGGGCTACCACCTCATCTGCACCTCCGGCACCGGTTCCTATTTCCAGAGCCTCGGCATCCCCGTGGAAATCATCAAGAAGATTCACGAAAAAGGGGAAAACTGCGAAAAGTATCTGAAATCGGGCAAAGTAGATATGGTGCTGAATACCATTTCCTACGGCAGCCAGATCGAGCAGGAAGGATATGACCTGCGCCGCATTGCGGTGGAACTGGCTATCCCCTGCATTACCTCCCTGGATACGGCCAAGGAAGTGCTCCGCGTCATGGCCTCCACCGGCGGCGCCGAACACCATGTAGAAGCCATCCAGGACTATGTGAAGGAGTAATACCATGTCAGGTTTTGTAGAAAAAGGAATCATCCGGGTCCATAACCATGTGGGCCCTGATATCTGGCTCATGCAGATCGAACTGCCCCGCATCGCCAAAGAAGCGAAACCGGGCCAGTTCGTCCATGTGAAAGTGAACGACCCCCGCTGGATCCTGCGCCGTCCCATTTCCATCGCCGGCACCGATGCAGGCAGGGGCATCGTGGAAATCATCTACCGCATTGTGGGAAAAGGGACAGAAGCCATGTCCCATCTGAAAGTGGGGGACACCCTGGACTGCCTGGGCCCCCTGGGCACCTCCTTTGATATGAACAAAGACCATATCGTAGGCATCGGCGGCGGCGTAGGCATCGCCCCCATCCTCTTCATGGCCCGCGCCTCCCGGGAAGGCCAGATGACCGTAGTCATCGGCGGCAGAAATAAGGAAGAAGTCTTCTGGAAAGACCTCTTCCCCAAAAAAGTAAGACAGATGATCGTCACCACCGACGACGGCTCCTACGGCATCAAAGGCTTCTCCGTGTCCGTGCTGCCCAAACTCTTCGCTGAAGAAAAAGTGGACGAAGCCTGCGTCTGCGGACCCGGCATCATGATGAGAACCGCCGCAGAAATGGCAAAAGAAGCCGGCGTTTCCTGCGAAGTTTCCATGGAAAGACGCATGGGCTGCGGCATCGGCACCTGCCTTGGCTGCGTATGCGACAGGAAAGACGGCAAAGGCCACTACAAAGTCTGCGCCGACGGTCCTGTATTCAATGCAGAGGAGGTGGTCTTATGAGCAGCCTTACAGTAAACTATCTGGGCATCCCCATGGCCAGCCCCGTCATCGGCGCTTCCGGCACCGTAGGCTATGGATTGGAACTGAATGACTACATAGACATGAAAAAAATCGGCGCCCTCTCCGGCAAAGGCCTGGCGCCCACTCCCTGGAAAGGAAACGAAGGCGTCCGGGTGGCCGAAACCACCTCGGGCATGCTGAACTGCATCGGCCTTGAAAACCCCGGCGTCCCCTGGTTCATTGACCACTACCTGCCGGAAGTGAGAAAACTTCCCACCGTCTTCATCGCCAACATGGTGGGAAAGAGCGTGGAAGAATACGCCGAATGCGCCAGAATGCTCACCGTCCCCGGCATTTCCGCACTGGAAGTCAACATCTCCTGCCCCAACGTCAAAGAAGGCGGCGCCGCCTTCGGCACCGACCCCGCCCAGGCAGCTGCCGTCACCAGAGCCGTCAAGGACGCCACCACCCTGCCGGTAATCGTGAAACTGTCACCAAACGTCACCGACATCGTCTCCATTGCCAAAGCCGTGGAAGACGCAGGAGCTGACAGCATCTCCCTCATCAACACACTCCTTGGCATCGCCATCGACACTCGCACCCGCCGCCCCATCCTGGGCAACATCACCGGCGGCCTCTCCGGCCCCGCCATCAAACCCGTAGCCCTCCGCATGGTATGGCAGACAGCTAAAGCCGTACACATCCCCGTCTGCGGCTTAGGCGGCATCATGACCGGCGAAGACGCCATCCAATTCATGATGGCCGGCGCCAGCACCGTGCAGGTAGGCACCGCCAACCTGGCCGATCCCACAGCCATGGAACGCATCGTGAACGAAATGGACGAATGGTGTGATAAAAATAACGTAAAAGACATCAACGAAATCGTGGGAACACTGAAAGACTGAAAGACTGAAAAAAAGCAGCGGCCAGGCCGCTGCTTTTTTTCCTTCACACTTGCCTCCCCCATCTATGGGGGAGGGGGACCGCGTAAGCGGTGGAAGGGGCTTTTTAGGGACAAGCCCCTATGGGGCGTGAGGGTTGACGGCCCGCTGGGCCGAAGGTTCTTAAGGGGCTTAAGTT
>ERZ1023892.368-NODE-368-length-11702-cov-149.673564_pt1 | contig 11702 bp, 13 predicted proteins | sample MGYA00380397_ERZ1023892 | MGnify/ENA primary metagenome ERZ1023892 (study PRJEB33179, sample SAMN07448999) | human gut metagenome | biome: Human-gut; feature: Human associated habitat; material: Faeces | host: Homo sapiens | place: India: Bhopal | collected... | reverse complement strand
TTTGCTTTGCAGCCAATTGGCAGAATTATGAAATATTGCTCATTCTCAACCACTTACAGTTCATTTCTCTCAAATTCACTTTCCGTTGCTTTTGCTTAAATTGTGCACATGAGAAGACACACGTTCGCCACGATGGAGCTGACCATGGGCGCAGACCTATACACTACAAGCAAACTTCTCGGTCATACGGAGGTGCGCACGACACAAATTTACGCAAAAATCATCAACAAGAAAAAGGACGAGGCTGTTTCTCTGTTGGACAGTGCGTTCGAATAATAAAAATGGAACATAATAATACATCAAACAACCAAGGACGAGAGGACTCCTCGTTCTCTCTTTTTACCCCAATGCAATGAATGCACCTTCGCTAACGGTGTAGGTGGCATTTGTGGTACCAACAAATTGTGGCTGTTCTTCAAGGAAGCCCATGAGTGCTATCAGACGGAAGTCATAGGATGCGGTAAACTATATCACCGCTACAAAAAGGATTTCCTCAACAGCCATTCCTATACAGACTGCCAGTATGCGGCAGGCAAGAACGAACACAAGAAGAACTTCTACATCATGGAGGAGTTTCTTGAAGAACGTGAGGATTTGGTAGTCATATTCTTTACCAAAGTGGATTTCGAGTATCATGACTACAAGGCTCTTCATCACAAGTTCAACACCACGGAGCCGCCTCCAAACGGTCAGTATCTCCATGGTAAACCACCGTCAATATTACAAACAGCACAAGACCCCAAACCGAAACAGGACTTTCAATGTTACTTTGATTCTACTCAGTTGAACCTCATTGCGCGCCATGCCAATGAGGTTCATTTGTTCTCGGCCGATGTGTCGGAAGAGGATATGCGAAAACTCTTCTCGTGCCAAGTCAGCAAGCAGCTAAAGGCGAGAAGCAACAGACGTGTAGCATTCTTCTTTGATATACTCTGTGTATCAACAACTTATATTTGCAGATAGTACTTTCTGCGTGGGATAGTAGATTCTGCGTCGGAAAGTAGATTCTGCGTGGGTAAGTAACCTTATCTAACGTACTGAAAATCAATTAGTTACAAACTTCTCGAAAAACAATTTTTTAATTATTAGCAAAAACGTAACCACCTCATTATCAACGATTTACGTAATTTAAGCTTATTGAAAACAATTAATTTTGGACATTTTTTCTACCCTATTTCTACCTTCTAGAAAGTTTTTATTTTCATAAAACAACCCAAAATCGAAGCCAAAAGTATAAGAAAACGGCCTTAAAACACACGTTTTCACAATATTCATCGACCCAGTTCCTACTCAATTTAGCCCTTGTGGACTCATTTTATTATTTCTTTCTTCGCTTGGGATTCATGGGGAACCAGCCCTTCTCTACGCGTTTTTTCTGAGAGAAGAGTTCGCCGATGCCCCATAGGGCGGAAGCACCGAACACACCAAGGAATGAGGAGATATAGACATTGCTGATGAAGAGTGCTGCCACGCAACAGCTGATGCCAACGAGCAGATAGATCACCCAGGGACGAGTGCCAAAATAATATTCTGTCTTGATGACGATAGGATGCCAGAGACCTATCGTTAGAAAGGTCATCGCGGCTATGATAATACCTGTGAAATACATATTTTATTCTTTTGGTTAGATCTTATTTCCATGTTTCAGCAATCGCAGCGCCTTGATGGATGCGGTTACCCATACCAATACCGTCGCGCATGTTACCAGCCAACACCAGTCCCTTGTATTGGTTTTGTAGTTCCTCGATCAGTCTGAACCGTTCTCCACTGTCGCTCCAGTACTGGGGAATGGCATGTTGGTGACGGAAGATCCGGATGAAGTCGGGTTGTACATCTGACGGATATTTCAGCATCGAGTGGAAGGCTTCCAATACGATCTGACGAATCTCGTCGTCGCTCTTCTGCAAATAGTCGGTATGACGGGCACCTCCGATGAAGTATGAGTAAAGTGCTCCGCCCTCTGGCGCACGGCCTTCGAAGCATGATGACGGGAAGAGGATTCCAAGCACACGTTTCTGTTCCTTGCTGGGTACCAGACCACCGAAAGCGGGGAAGTCCAAACCCCTGGCATCACGGATGCCGACACAGACCTGAATAATGGGCGCATAGAACAACTGGGTGAATGGTTTGAGTCGCTCAGCAGGGATAAATGGCAGCAATGCCGGCAGGGCATAGGAGCCCACGGTGGTGACCACGCGCTGGCATCTGATTTCCTCCGAGCCGTTGAAGGTGACAGACCACTCTCCCCCATCTGCAGGCCGTATTTTTACATTATTGGCATCGAGGATGATATCAAGTCCTTTGGCCATCGCATCTACCATCTGACTCAAGCCGCCCACAGCCGAGAACACCTTCTTGGTGGCCAGTCTGTCGCGATCCGTCTTGGGCTCTTTGGCCTTCGCCATCGCACCACGGATGAAACTGCCGTAGTTGGCTTCGAGATTATAGAGTTTCGGCAGGGCATAACGGGTGGTGAGCTTCATCGGATCGCCAGCATAGACACCTGACACAAACGGATCGACGGCATATTCGTAGAACGACTTACCCAGACGACGTTGCGCCAAGGCACCTACCGGTTCATCAGGATCAGTGCCTCGTTTGCGCCAAGGCTCTCCAAGGATTCGGAATTTGTCGGATAGACGGAACAGCGGTGTGGTGATGGCACTCAACGGACCCGACGGCAGCGCATGAAACTGGTTGCCCTTCCAGATAAGACGCCGTTTCGAGGATTCCCTGGCAATCTCCAGTTCACAGTCACCAGCCAGATCATTGAACAGTTCCACGACCTCAGGGAAGGATACCACACCCGTATTGGGGCCGCTCTCAAACACAAAGCCATCCTCCTGATAAGTTCGGATCTGGCCTCCGATCCTACTTTCTTTTTCGACAATCACGACATCGTGGCCTTTTTTCTTCAGGTTGTGGGCCGTGCTGAGTCCTGTCAGACCGGCTCCTATAATGACAATTTCTCGATTCTGCATGATCAATAGCTTTTTTAAATGGGATTAGAAAAATGTTTGTCTGTATGCTGCATCAACGGGTCGAGGGCGGCAGCCACACAGCGCACAAACGGACGGCCGTCGGTATTGACGGTGATGTGATGGTCGTCAAACACCAGAATACCGTCGGATGCCATTTCCCTCAGACGTTCCTCGTCGTAATGACAGGTCTGGCGCAGCTGGGCGACGGATGTGCCCGTCCGCTCTGCCACATCGTTCCAGTCGAGAGTGTAGTTACACATCAGCGTCTCCACCACTTCACGGATCAGCTTCTGCTCTGCTGAGAGCTGGTAGCCACGACTAGTGTAGAGACGGTCCTTGCCAATCGTTTCGATATAGGCTTTGATTTCGCGTCCGTTCTGGGCATAGGCATCGTCGAGCTGACTAATGGCGGTCACGCCGAAGGCATAGACCTGCGCTGTGGTGCGACGGGTGCAGTAGCCCTGGAAGTTACGATGCAGCCTTCCCGTCTGCAGGGCTGTGTAGAGTTCATCATCCGGCAGCACGAAGTGATCCAGTCCGATGCTCTGATAGCCTGCCTGCCTTAATATCTCCGAGGCTGTCTCATACATCCGGTTTTTCTCTTCCGTCGCAGGCAAGCCCATACGATCGAGTATCTGCTGACGGGGGAAGAGTTTGGGTAGATGGGCATAGGAGAATGTGACCAGACGGTCAGGGCGCAACGCTGAAGCCTGTTCGATGGTCTTTCGGAAGGAGTCCACGCTCTGTAATGGCAATCCATAGATAAAGTCAAAGTTGACAGTCGCTCCCGAGGCCCTCAGAATCTGGAGGATCTCTTGTAAGGGCAACAGTGACGGACGACGGTTGACTGCTTTCAGCACCTCTTCTTTCATATCCTGAATACCAATGCTATAGCGGGTAAATCCGCATGCGGTGAGCTGTTGCCAGTCGTGCTCGGACAGATAGCCAGGATGGCACTCAATCGCAATCTCAGGACTTGCTATCGTGGGTGCAATACTGAGCAGATGATCGTTGAGTTCCTTGAGCATCGGAATGGGAATCGACGTCGGACTGCCACCACCATAGTGTATCTGTGAGATCTGCCGACTGTTGTCAATATGACGGGCCACCAGGTCGATCTCCCGATGCAGCGCCCCCACATAGGCCTCCACCGTCTCTGGCTTAGCAGCAGGATAGGAGTTACAGCCACAGTAATGACACAGGTGACGACAGAAGGGAATATGCAGATAAAACGATATCTGATTCTGACGGGCCGAATCCGATGCGTTGACGGCACACAGATAATCGGTTTCGGAAAACTCGCCAAAATAGTTGGCTGGCGGATAACTCGTGTATCGCGGTACTGGACGGTTGTATTTTTGAATAATCTCAGGCTGCATTTTTCTTTCTGAAAACGGTTAATATATAAAGCAGCGACAGGGCTGCGATAAAGCATTCTGTGAGGAAAAGGCCATGATAGCCGAAGTGGTCGGCCATGCTGCCGCTGACAGCTGCCATGATGATACCACTCAGGTGGGTCAGTACGGTCTGGATGGTGAAGTCGGTACCTTCGCGCCCCTTACGCACGCACTCCATCGCTGAGGTATAGACCACGATGGTGGCCATACCGTAGCTGGCCCACATCAGCACGATGCCCAAGTAGAGCAACAGTGTTGAAGGCTGCTCGAGATAGGACATGGTGAGGAAATAGACGGTTGTCAACAGGACAAAGCAGGCGAAGAGCAGTCGGGCTGTGTAGATGCCGATACGGCGCACAATGAATCCGGCACCAAAGGAGGCGCAGAATGCCGCAGAAGTGCCCACGATGCCACTCATCACACCAATCTCCTTCATGGAATAGCCCAGGTCAACCAGCCAGGGGCGCATCATCGACAAGATACCCACGATACTGGCATAATAGAGCAACAGGAAGCCGATCTGTCTCCAGATACTGCGCTGCGTGAAAAACGAGGCAAAGTCCGTCAGCCGCGCCCGTTCTTGAGGGTTCTTGACTATCATCCCGGTATCACGCCTCATGATAAGCGGCACCAACATCAGTAACACAAATACACCCAAGCACATCGTCACCGTCTGCCAGCCATACTCATGGAGTACCACCAGCAATAGACCGCTACCCACCAAGACACCCCCGAAACTACCCATCGACTGCATACTGTTCACCATACTCTTATCCCTTCCGCCATGCATCAGGATGGCCAAGGCATCAGTAGCGATATCCTGAGTAGCAGATGCCACCAGCGACAGGCACACTAAGGCAATGATCAGATACAGGTTGTCGCCGATATCCAATAGGCCTGCCAAGATGATAAACAGGGCATAGACACACTCGCTGCCGATGATACAGCGGCGGAAGTCACGTCCCGTCAGACAACGACGATCGACGATGGGTGACCAGAGGAATTTCAGGACCCAAGGCAACTTCACCAGCTGCAACAGTCCGATGGTGGCCAGCGAATAATGAGCCTCACGCATCATCACCTGTAAGGCGGTAGCGAAGAAGCTGGAAGGGAGACTTTGGGCAATATAAAGACAGAAGAACATCGGTAATCCAATGCCTCTGCCGTCACGACTGATATGGTTGTTTTCTTGGTTTCCTTGTTGCATACCTTATTTATATATCAAATATCAGAATTTATATATCAAATATCAGAGAAGTTCCGAAAAAGACAGGACGTCCTTTCTGACCATAGGCAGCACTATCCTTGAAGTAATAGGTCAGGTAGTCGGTATCTGTCAGGTTCTTGCCCCACAACTCCCATGTCACAGGGCCGAAGGTGGCACTCGCCTTGGCGTTCAACAAGGCATAGAAGCGCTGGCTTACCAGATTGTCCTCATTCCAGTAAATCTTTCCCATACCGTTCAGACCGACACTCAGTACCAAACGGTCCATGATGCCCTGACGCGGCGTGATGGTATAACTGCCGTTCAACGACAACGTGTGTCGCGGCACAAGCGGTAGCATGTTACCTGTGTAACTTACGGTCTCGCTCTTCTGATAATCCAAGAAGCGGGCATAAGTATAGCCATAGCTCAGTCTCAGCGTCAACGGTTGTACCGGACGGGCTATCAACGACAATTCCACGCCCTTACTGTCGGAGTGACCTGCATTGCGGGTGATATTGCCTACGCCTGGTACGGTCTGAGTGATCTGTTGATGGCGCCAATCTACGTAGAAGAGTGTCAGTTCCATCTGCAGGGCATGGTCGAAGAACGATGTCTTGGTACCCACCTCGTAATTCCAGTTGTACTCCGGGTCATAGGTGCGCTCATCATCCTGAAGGAAAGTGGAATTAAAGCCACCCGTCTTATAACTTCTTGTCACCGAGACGTAGAAGAGTTGGTCTTCGGTGGTCAGGTATTCTATCGAGAACTTCGGTGTCAGCTGCGTAAAGTTAAGCTTGCTATTATAAGTATCCTCAAGATTACCCAATGTCGTAGCCCAGGCAGCAGTGCGATAGGCCTGATAGTCCTCCTTGGCATGTTCGTAGTCGAAACGCAGACCCACACGAGCTTTCAATCCGCCTACGATTCTTAATGACGACTGGTGATAGACTGACACACCCGTGGTAGGCGAGTCGTAGAACTTCGGGGTGCAGTAATCCTGAGCAATGTAGGTCGTACTGAGATTCTTTTTATAGCTGTCGCTGAAGAAGAAGGCACCCACCATCCACTGATAACGACTATCGCTTGTCGATTTCAGGGTCAGTTCTTCACTAAAGATATTCTGACGCACACCCTGTTTCACCCAATAGAGATCCTTCGGCGAGAAATCCTGGTCGATACCCATCTGATCATCTATATACTGATAGGCAGTCTGACTGTTCAGGCTAAATCCGTTGCCCGTATAGCAGGCATTCAGACCCGCGGTGGTAATCTGGCGCAAATAGGAGCTGTAGCGGTTGTAGTTGATCTCACCAGTCTCACCAGTCTCTGCATCATAAATGGCATAAGGATAACCACCCTGATCGCTGTTACGATAGCTGATGTCAGCAGTAATCTGCCAACGCTGGGCAGGTCTCCAAAACACTCTGCCACGCAGATAGCCCTCGTTGAACTTGTCAACCTTACTACCATCGAACGCATTGCGGAAGAAACCATCGTTATGATGATAGCTGCCGTTCACGGCAAATCCAAACTTGTCGCTTACCTTATTATAATGATAGGCATTCACAACGGCATCGTTGTAACGACCATAGCCAAGCTTCACCCGTGTACCCTGATAATCGAATGGCGAGTGGGTATAGGCATTGATGATACCACCGATACAATTACGTCCGTAAAGTGTGCCCTGCGGTCCACGCAACACCTCCAGAGACGACAAGTCAAACAGGTCGTCATCGAAAGCAGAGCGCTCCATGTGAGGCACGCCATCCACATAAAATCCTACGGTGGGACCATTGGTCTTCGATCCTACGCCACGCACAAATACGGGCGATGTCTGTCGGCTACCGTATTCCGGTATATAGAAATTTGGCACCGTGTATCCTAGATCCTTTATACTAGTCATCTCCGTCTGACGCACAAAAAAACTGGAAAGAACGGTTTCCGAGATCGCTTCGCGTCTGGGAGCATCTTGTTTGAAGCCTATCACTTCCACACCTTCCATATCTACATAGCGGGCCACCGTCGTATCTGTCTCCTCTTCTATCTCGTCAGCAAAGACACTAAACGGGCAAAATAACATCATTAATAATGTAAACTTCAATTTCATTTCTTTTTGTCTTGGTTTGTTTTTACGCTGCAAAGGTATAGCTTTTATCGATACTGCACAATCCCCATTTATATGGATTTTAACTATATTCAGCATGATAGAACCAACTTATTAAAACCTTTGGCAGTCTTCGGGACTTGCAAATAGGCTCGTAGATAGCCTTTTTATTAATGTCACCTTTCATTCGGGGAGTCACAGTAAATTCTTTTATTCATTGAATATCAGCGAGTTGAGTATTTTAAAGAATGTAACTGCTAACGATTTAGAAACGAGATATATTCTTTTTCTTTCACAACTTTGCAATATACAAAGAACGCTTTGATTTCGAGTGCAAAGTTAAATCTAATTTCTGAAAAACAACATTTTATGCTGTGATTTTACAAAATATTAAGATTAGTCTTTGCAAAGGTAAAAGAGTAGTTACCAACAGTAATTTTCATGTAACGTCATTTTAAGAGTATGGCAAAAAGAACATATTCATAAACGCATATATGTATCTTGCCATATTGGGAAATCAATTGCTTAGTTCCATTTTTGCAGATTATATTTCTATTTTGTCTAAATTACGACGGAATACAGCAGATTTTCAAGGGATTTGGATGGATTATCACGATAAAATATTATTTTTGTAGCGTAAAAACGATAAAAACATGAAGTTAAATCGCATAAGAGCAGTCTTAGAGGACAAAGGGATAAGCCAAACATGGCTTGCAAAGAAGTTAGGAAGGAGTTTCAGTACGGTCAATGCTTACGTATGCAACCGTTCTCAACCCAACCTTACCACACTTCTTGAAATTGCACAGTTCTTGTCTGTGGATATGAAAGAACTTATCACGGACAAAAAGGAACGCAATGATTGAAGAGATTATGAGAGACAAAATAATATCATAACATCATTTTGTGGATAAACTAAAATATAATATTTGCAAAATAAATTGAACTTTTCTCATAAGAAAAGAAATATACTATAAGAGTTCATATCTCTCTACATGTTAAATTATTAATTGCTGATAACTATGAGACTGAAGCCAAAACTCCTCAATGCAATAATATTAGGATTGACAATGTTCCTTTCAATGCAAACAGCTTTTGCTGCTTGCAAACAGTCATTTGCCGCTCAACAAAAGAAGGTAGCGACCATTAGCAAAAAGAGAGTTGTCAAGAGCAAGAAGAGAACCTATCGCAAGGCTTCGGCGCGTAAATATTCGCATAGGGAACTGAACGCCATTATGCGGATACTTGAGCGGAAGTTCCTGTCGGAAGACAAGACCCCGGCCTTGCGAAATGTTGTTGGATTTGGAATGGGGTCCAACTCCATTGATGTTGCGCTCCGTTGGAACACGAAGGAGAAGCAGCAGGAGTTTCGTAGGCAGATTTACAACTCGCCCGCCATCAGGTTTGAGGGCAAGTTGGACCCTATCATCGACAACAGGGAAGGCGTGAGCACCTACTAAGGCATCTCCCTCAAGGCGGAGAAGCCTTCCTATCCATTGGGCACCACGGAGATCAGATTCACGATTACCAACCATAGTGGCAAAGAATTCATATATGGCGAAGCATATAGCATCACAGCTCAAGGTAGGGATGGCAATTGGTTTGTTGTGCCCACCGATTGCTCGTTCACGGCCATCGGTCATGTTTTAAGCGATGGTCAAAGCGGCACCATCACAGCCCATCTTTTTCCCGATATTCTGCCAAACAATCCTGGTGTCTATCGCTTCTTCTACGAAGAAAACATAGATGGCAATAAGGTGCTGCTTATGGCAACCTTTGAGTTGAGAGAAACAAAATCGGAGAATTGCCGTTTTTATGGTGTAACTTTGTGAGGTAAATTAAGAAATAACAATGAAAATAACGATAATCAATAAAATCCTATTATGTTTTATCTGTAGCATTGTTCCTTACATATCAATTAAGGGACAATGCTTAGATTCACTAAAAAGTGTGTGCTTACCTGATAGTATAGCGGAACAAATAGAAAATAACTATGAAGATAAATATACAAATGCAAGTAAAAATGTTGTAAACCTCATCTCTCCTAATAATTATAATTTTGTGGATGGAATATATGCTTTCAAAGGCATGGGACCACATTTTCCAAGACAAATTTTTGTCTATAAGAGAGAGAAAATTTTCATCTTTAATAGCCGAGGGGACTATAATCCAGAAGGTGTTATTATGGAATTCTGCTCTTGTATTAAAAAGTTAAATTTAACGCACAAGGAAATTGTAGATTATCTTAATGTAATATGCTTATATTTACAGGAAGAAGAGGTAACTGATTATGGAGATACGATAAAATAACTTAAGGAAAATTCCGTGGAACGAATTGCGTTTCCACGGAATTTTTGTACAGCACAGAAAGGATGGCTTTTCAAGTTTGCTTGTGTCAACACTTGCATGGCTGAGAACTGTTTCCGCTCCTGCGTTCTTTGGTGAAGCAGAAAGTTCATCGACTTTCTGCTCCAATCTCTCAACTGTGCCGTAGATGGCTTCCAATAGTTCTTCTTTCATCTTTCTTTTGTTGTTTGAATGGTTTGTAACTTGCATCAAAGGCTAAAGCCTCTTCTGCGTTTCTTCTTTTTCTTCTTGGCTGATTCATCCTCTGGGAATGACTCAAAGGTCTGAGCATTAGCTGGAGCAAAAAGTCCAATGGAAGAAATGCCGTACCAAAGGTCTTGGCTGCTATCCGACATAGATGGCTCATGGTTGCTCTTGTGATAGCCTTGCTCGTATTGCAGAGTAGAGCTGGATTTTGGTGATACATGGTTCTCCATTCCCTCAAACCTTGCATTCAGCTTGCCAAAGCTATAGCCTCGGCTAATTTGCGTACCCTTGAAACTATATCCGTCCTTGCAGAATCGGATGCCTTGCACCTTGGTTCGCTCCTTGTCCTTATAGACTAACTCCAAGAGAACACCTCGTTTTGCAAGTTCATTCTTGAACTTCTGCCAGCTATCTGCAACTTTTAAGGCATCTTTGACTGCATTGTGAATCTCGTATTTTGCACGCTCCGCATTGCGCAATTTGCGAGTATTAGTATTGCTCTTGTCCGTTCCGTAGGTCAGTCCATACTTGGATTTTAGAGCCTTGGTCACTTGCTCATTACGCCTGTAATCGTGGGCGTCTGATATGAGTTTGCCCTCATTGTTGATGCGGTTATACACGATATGACAATGTGGATTGTCCGTGTTGTGATGCCTTACGATAATGAATTGGGTATCGTTGATACCCATCATTTGCATGTATTCAAGGGCTATCTTAGCCATGAAATCATCCGTCAAACGTGGCTTGTCCTCGGGCTTGAAACTGAGTGCAATGTGTCCCACAGGCTTCTTAATCCTTGGATTTAGCTGCCTCTGTAGCTCGAAACTTTGCGTTATCTCGGCATTCGTGCCGAGTAACACACCATCCGAGGCGATGATTTTCGCCTCGTCCTTGCCTGTAACATAGCGGACGCAACCACCAAAGGATGCACCTTTCTTTAGCTTGCCTATCATGTGGTATCCTCCTTTCTGCCCATACTGCTTGGCTTCGGTTTATAACTTGCTTGGCGATACTCGCCAAGGATTGCTTTCAATCTTCTCAACAAGTCCACCACATACACATGAGTTTCATGGAAACCTTTCTGATGCGACAGCTTGGTAAGTTGGTTGAGATTGTTCGCCATGCCAATGAGATTCTTGGCGATGGCTACCGTCTCAGTGTTGTGTCCACTGACCACCTCGCCGTTCAAGGCGGACTCACGGATGTACTCCGCCAACTTGCGGTTGGCTTTTCTCGCCCTCAGTCTCAAAGCCTCGTAGCTTGGCTTCGAGAACTTCACCGTGACAGACTTCGACAACTTGCGAACCCTGCCTGTGGGCGGTCTTCCGCCCTTTTTCTTGTCCTGTTCATGTATGCTTGTCATTCGATATACTGTTTACAGTTGGTACACTCACTTTCTGCGACCGCCGGGAGCAAAATTTCTCCGCCCTCATGGTGGAGCGAGGCGTTTTGGGGTTCCCAAA
>ERZ1023892.366-NODE-366-length-11719-cov-74.873885_pt1 | contig 11719 bp, 10 predicted proteins | sample MGYA00380397_ERZ1023892 | MGnify/ENA primary metagenome ERZ1023892 (study PRJEB33179, sample SAMN07448999) | human gut metagenome | biome: Human-gut; feature: Human associated habitat; material: Faeces | host: Homo sapiens | place: India: Bhopal | collected... | reverse complement strand
ATACATCCTTGATCTGCATGGAAATCTTGCCGCCTGCCAACTGCTTGCAGAGGATGGCAGCCTGCTTCAAAGCATAAATCTGTCCGTTTGGATCTACACCACGCTCGAATCGGTAGCTGGCATCTGTGCTCAAACCATGACGGCGAGCGCTCTTGCGGATCCATGTAGGATGGAAGTAAGCACTCTCCAAGACTACATCCTTGGTTGTCTCGTAAGTACCAGAACCCTTACCACCGAAGATACCGGCGATACACATAGGCTCCTCAGCATTGCAGATGCTCAGGTCGTGCTCACCCAAGGTATGCTCCTCGCCATCGAGAGTAACAAACTTGGTGCCCTCTGGCTGGGTACGAACTACAATCTTATGACCGGTAACCATATCTGCATCGAAGCAGTGCAATGGCTGGCCGTATGCCATCATGATGTAGTTGGTGATATCCACGATATTGTTGATTGGTCTGAGGCCGATGATGTTCAGCTTGTCCTGCAACCACTTTGGGCTTTCCTTCACCTCGCAGTCGGTGATGCTTACACAGGCATAACGCTTGCAAGCCTCAGTATTCTGGATTTCAACATCGATAGGAAGATCCTCGTTGTCTACCACAAACTCATCGCAAGATGGGCGATGCAAGCTTGTCTTGTAGCCATTCTGCTTCAACCAGGCATACAGGTCGCGGGCTACACCCCAATGACCGAGCGCATCAGCACGGTTGGCTGTGATATCAATCTCGATGAGCCAGTCGCTCTCCAGGTGATAATACTCAGCAGCAGGCTGACCTACCGGAGCATCTTCAGGGAGTACGATGATGCCGTCGTGAGAGGTACCTACACCAATCTCATCCTCAGCACAGATCATACCCAAACTCTCTACACCGCGGAGTTTGCTCTTCTTGATGGTAAAACTCTGGTCGCCATCGTAAAGCACGCAGCCCAAATCAGCCACGATAACCTTCTGACCTGCAGCAACGTTAGGAGCACCACAGACAATCTGCTGAGGTTCGCCCTTACCCAAGTCAACGGTTGTAACATGGAGGTGATCACTATTAGGATGCTCCTCGCATGTCAATACTTTACCAACATAGAGACCTTTCAGTCCGCCCTTGACAGACTGAACTTCTTCCAAAGCGTCAACTTCGAGTCCGCAAGAGGTCAACGCGTCCGCAGTCTCCTGTGGTGTCAAATCGAAATCGACGTATTCTTTAAGCCATTTGTATGAAACGTTCATTATAATGATTTTTTATTTTATTTCTATTTTGAAAAACCCGAAGAAACATCATTCGGGCTATGCATGTTCTAAAACTCTGCAAAAATACAAAAAAAAATGCATATAAACAAATAACATTCGCCATTTTTGCACTATTTAAAATAAATACATGCAAAAATGGCGAATGCCTTGGTTTTTATTCGAAAACTTCGTCGATGCTGCCACCTCCTACTTCCTCAAAGTCATCCTGTTCGGCTGCCTTGCGGGAACAAGGATCGTAGTCTTCCGGCAAATCGAACTTGATAGCAGGACTGATACCCAGCGACGGGTCGGCATAAACCTTCTTCATGAATATCGCCCAGATAGGCAAAGCCATGGTAGCGCCCTGACCCATACTCATGGAATCGAAGTGGATATCACGCTCCTCACCACCTACCCAGCAGCCACTTACGAGTTGTGGAGTAAAGCCGATAAACCAACCATCGCTGTTGTTATTGGTAGTACCGGTCTTGGCGCCGATCTGTCCTTCCAGGTTATAACGGTAGCGCAGTCTTCCTGCCGTACCATTATCCACAACGCCCATCAGCATGGTGAGCATTTTCATGGCATTATCGGCACTGATCACCTCGTTCATACGTGGCTGGAAGGTAGCAATCGTATTACCTTCATTATCCTCGATACGGCTCACAAACATTGGAGCAGTACGGATGCCGTGGTTGGCAAATACGGTATAAGCGCTCACCATCTCGCTGACACTTACCTCACATGGTCCCAGACAGAGACTCATGGATGCATGGATATCAGGATTGTTGATGCCGAAGTCGCGCAACATCTGTACGAACTGCTGCGGATTGAGCTTACTCATCAGATAAGCACTCACCCAGTTGCTACTCTGCGCCAATCCCCAACTCAGCGGTACCATCTGTCCGGCACGTGAATGGTTGGCATTGCGAGGCGTCCACGGACGACCTGCCACCATATAGGTCTGCTGACGGTTAGGCGCCAGATCGCAAGGCTGGAAGCCGTTAGACATCGCCAGACTGTAAAGGAATGGCTTAATGGTAGAACCCACCTGCCGGCGTCCCAGACTCACCATATCATACATGAAATGAGTATAATCCAATCCACCCACATACGCCTTCACAGCACCCGTCTTAGGATCCATGCTCATAAAACCGCTACGCAGAAAACTCTTGTAATAACGGATAGAATCGAGCGGACTCATCAGTGTATCAATATCACCATGATAGGTAAATACGGTCATCTCCTGCTTCTTGCGGAATGCCGCCTTGATTTCATCCTCAGAATATCCCGCAGCCTTCATCGTACGGTAACGCTCACTCTGGGTGATACTGCGGTTCAGTATACTCTTAATCTGTTGCGGTGTCAGCTTATCGCTGTATGGCGAGCTTGGTTTGCGGGCTATCTCTGCACTGAAGCGAGGCTGCAGATAGCGGGCTACATGCTGATACATAGCCTCTTCCGCATACTGCTGCATACGGCTATCGATAGTTGTAAACACCTTCAGTCCATCACTGTATACATTATATGGCGAACCATCCTTCTTATAGTTTTTGTTGCACCATCCATAGAGCGGATCATTCTCCCACTGGATAGAATCCACCACAAACTGGGCACGGTTCCAGGATGGATAATCACTGCGCTCCGGACGCTTAGCCATCATATACTGGCGAAGGAACTCACGCAGATAAGTAGCCGAACCATCCTTATGGTCGGTACGGTGGAAATTGAGTGTCAGCGGCTCAGCAGCACACTGGCTATACTCGCCCCGGCTCAGATATCCCGCCTTCACCATCTGCGAAAGAACCACATTTCTGCGCTCCCTCGCTCTCTCCGGATAGCGAACCGGATTGAAGAGCGACGGATTCTTGCACAGTCCGATGAGCGTTGCCGACTCACAGAGGGTCAGATTCTTCGGTTCCTTATTAAAATAGGTATTGGCCGCCGTCTTGATTCCTACAGCATTGTGCAGGAAATCGAAGTAATTGAGATAGAGAGCCAGAATCTCCTCTTTGGTATAATAGCGTTCCAGCTTCACCGCAATCACCCACTCTATCGGCTTCTGCAACAATCGTTCCATCGTACTGCCTGCCTTCTCAGAATAAAGCTGCTTGGCGAGCTGCTGCGTGATGGTACTTCCACCACCCGCATTAGTCTGTCCCAGGATACCACGCTTGACGATGGCACGTCCCAGTGCCCGGAAGTCAATACCTGAATGCTCATAGAATCGCTCATCCTCAGTAGCCACCAGTGCCTTTATTAAATAAGGTGACATCTTCTTGTAAGGAATCACGATACGGTTCTCCTTGTTCAGGTTCCACGTACCAAGCACCTTGCCATCGGCAGAGTAAACCTGGGTGGCAAATCTGTTGATAGGATTCTGCAGATCCTCGATGTCGGGCATGTAGCCAATCATTCCAAACCAGATGGCAACAAAGGCAAGAATTACCATGAGTATTCCAGTGCCGAAAACAGCCCATAAAATATGTATAAATCGCTTTCTCATCACTATTTCTTTAAATATTTGTGCAAAATTACATAAAAGTTTTGACTTATCACACATAAATCAGATTTTTTATGTAACTTTGTGGGCGATTTTAGAACATTCAATCAAATTTCAAATGGAAAAACATAATTTTGTGACCATTGCTGACCTTTCCAAGGAGAAAATCATGTACCTCCTGGAAATGGCGCAAGAGTTCGAAAAGCACCCGAACAGGGAGTTGTTGAAGGGAAAGGTCGTAGCGACCCTTTTCTTCGAGCCATCTACTCGTACCCAACTCAGTTTCCAAACCGCTGCCAACCGTCTTGGTGCCCGTGTCATTGGTTTCTCTGATGCCAAGACATCCAGTACCACCAAGGGTGAGACCCTCAAGGATACCATCCTGATGGTAAGCAACTATGCCGATGTAATCGCCATGCGCCATTTCATCGAGGGAGCAGCCCAGTATGCCAGTGAGGTAGCACCAGTGCCTATCGTAAATGCAGGCGACGGCGCTCACATGCATCCTTCACAGTGCCTGCTCGACCTCTACTCTATATACAAGACCCAGGGTACCCTGGAGAACTTGAACATCTATCTTGTGGGTGACCTCAAATATGGCCGCACCGTTCACTCACTTATCACAGCTATGCGCCACTTCAATCCTACTTTCCATTTCATCGCACCTAAGGAACTCGCCATGCCAGAAGAGTATAAACTCTACTGCAAGGAGCACAACATCAAATATGTTGAGCACGAGGACTTTAACGAAGATGTGATTGCAGGTGCCGACATCCTCTACATGACCCGTGTACAGAAGGAGCGTTTCAGCGACCTGATGGAGTATGAGCGCGTAAAGAACGTGTATATCCTGAAGCGCGACATGCTCTGCAAGGCGAAGGAAAACATGAAGATCATGCATCCGCTGCCACGCGTGAACGAGATTGCTTACGATGTAGATGATGATCCACATGCATACTATATCCAGCAGGCTCAGAACGGTCTCTATGCACGTGAGGCTATCTTCTGCCACTGCCTCGGCATCTCGCTCGATGATGTAAAGAACGACAAGACCATTATTGAGTAGTGTTTAGTGATTATTTATTAGTGATTAATTATGGGAAACAATAAAAGTCAATTAGTGGTTGCGGCTATCGAGAACGGTACCGTAATCGACCATATACCAGCCGAAAAGACCTATCAGGTAGTAAATCTGCTCCAGTTGGAGAAGATGGAGACTCCTGTTACTATCGGCTACAACCTGCCAAGCAAGAAGATTGGCAAGAAGGGCATCATCAAGGTTGCCAACAAGTATTTTACCGATGAGGAAATCAACCGACTCTCTGTCGTTGCGCCTAACATCGGACTGAGTATCATCAAAGACTACGAAATCGTAGAGAAGAAGACCGTCAAGACTCCTGATACGCTGAAGGGCATCGTAAAGTGCAACAACCCTAAGTGCATCACCAACAACGAGCCTATGCAGACCCTCTTCCATACCGTAGACAAAGTGCTCGGTATCGTACGTTGCCACTACTGCGACAAAGAGCAGCAATTGGGCAAAGTAGAGCTCTGCAAGTAATAAAAACAGGTAGTTTATAACAAAAAGTAAGCAATATCACTCAAAATGTTACGATTTATTTGGTAGTTTGAGAGATATTGCTTATTTTTGCATCCGATTTCATTAAACATCAACCATAAAAAGTAAAGGGAAATGGTAAAAGATCAAGAGATTTTCGACTTAATCGAAAGAGAACATCAGCGCCAGCTGAAAGGTATGGAGCTTATCGCTTCTGAGAATTTCGTGAGTGACGAGGTGATGAACGCTATGGGTTCTTACCTTACTAACAAGTATGCCGAGGGACTGCCAGGCAAGCGTTATTATGGCGGATGCCAGGTAGTTGACATCGTAGAGAACCTCGCCATCGAGCGTGTAAAGAAGGTGTTCGGTGCTGAGTATGCCAACGTACAGCCTCACTCTGGTGCACAGGCTAACGCTGCTGTTCTGCTTGCCGTATTGAAGCCAGGCGATACTTTCATGGGCTTGAACCTCGACCACGGCGGCCACCTCTCTCATGGTAGCCACGTCAATACATCCGGTATTCTCTACAACCCTATCGGTTACAACCTGAACAAGGAAACAGGCCGTGTAGACTACGACGAGATGGAGAAACTGGCTCTTGAGCACAAACCAAAACTGATTATCGGTGGTGGTAGCGCTTACAGCCGCGAGTGGGATTATGCCCGCATGCGCAAGATTGCCGATGAGGTAGGCGCTCTCCTCATGATTGATATGGCTCACCCTGCAGGTCTGATTGCAGCCGGTCTGCTCGACAACCCATTGAAGTATGCACACATCGTTACTTCTACTACTCACAAGACCCTCCGTGGTCCTCGTGGCGGTATCATTCTGATGGGCAAAGATTTTGACAATCCATGGGGATTGACTACCAAGAAGGGCGAGGTTAAGAAGATGAGCATGCTCTTGAATTCTGCCGTATTCCCAGGTCAGCAGGGTGGTCCGCTGGAGCATGTCATCGCTGCCAAGGCAGTAGCCTTCAATGAGAATCTGCAGCCTTCATGGAAGGAGTACGCTACTCAGGTAAAGAAGAATGCAGCCGTACTCGCAGATGACCTCATCGGTCGCGGATTCGGTATCGTGAGCGGTGGTACAGACAACCACTCTATGCTCGTAGACCTCCGAAGTAAATATCCAGATCTTACAGGTAAAGTAGCTGAGAATGCGCTGGTTGCAGCCGACATCACAGTCAACAAGAACATGGTTCCATTCGACAGCCGTTCTGCCTTCCAGACATCAGGTATCCGTCTGGGTACAGCAGCCATGACCACACGTGGCGCCAAGGAAGATATGATGCACCTCATTGCCGAACTCATCGAGGAGGTTCTGAATGCTCCTGAGGACGAGAAGGTCATTGCTCGCGTTCGCGAAAAGGTAAATGCTACAATGAAGGATTATCCTCTCTTTGCATACTAATCGTTAAGGATAAATATAATTACAAACTGCGGGCCTTCCGTCCGCAGTTTTTTGTTTCATTTAATAAATAATAAAGAAAAGAAAAAATTTATGAAAAAGATGAAAAGCCTACTGCTCATGGCACTTGCGTTGCTCCCTGCGAGCAAAACTTTAGCACAGACCAACGCCCAAGTTTTCTACGACTTCGGCAGTGACCGCAAGTTTGTTACCCTCACACTCGAAATGTTCAAGCAGGACAAATGGGGTAACACCTATTTCTTTGTAGACCACGACTTCAATTACGACAAGATGGACACCAGCAGTCCAAACGTGGCACAGGGTGGTACCTATACAGAGATTTCACGTGCATTGAACTTCTGGCAGAACAGCCCAATGAAGAACTGGAGCCTCCACGTAGAGTATAATGGTGGTATTACCAAGAACTACCCTATCAACAATGCCTGGCTCTTCGGTGTGGAGTATTTCATGCACGACAAGAGTTTCAAGAACACCTTGACACTCCAGGCACTCTACAAGACTATCCGCAAGACCGACCAGAACGTGCCAATGCAGTTTACTGCTGTTTGGGGATGCAAAGACATCTTTGGATTAAAGGGATTGAACTTTAGCGGTTTCGCAGATTTCTGGTGGGAAGACCACAGTTCTTTCCTGGATAAGGATGGCGACCCGAAGCTCGACAAGGATGGCAACATCGATTACAAAGCTGAGCACACCGTCTTCACTACTGAGCCACAGCTCTGGTATAATGTAGGCCAGCACTTCGGCTGCGAGAACCTGAGCGTAGGTAGCGAGGTAGAAATCAGCCACAACTTCGGCAGCAATGCCGGCTGGATGGTTCGCCCTTGCCTCGGTGTAAAGTGGGACTTCTAATTACGAATTTCTTAACTGCGGAAAATTTTCAAAATGAATTTTTGAAAATTTTCCGCACTAACTTTTAACCACTTTATTTTCTGTTTTTCAACAACTTACGTTACTTTCTTACTGTCAATCCGCCATCAGAAATTCCTCCGATTCCACCTTTATTCTTATTATACTGACGGGTTACACCACTCAAGTTAACTCCGCCAACACCCTCGGATGTAGCGTTTACACTCTGGCAGTCAACCTTGGCTTTCACGCTGCCCACGCCTTCATTCTTGATAATCAGACTGCCGCCCTTAAACATTCCCAGATTAACAGAGCCTACGCCCTCATTATCCAGTTTCACACTTCCCATCTCAACCTTAGAGATTTTCACCGAGCCTACGCCTTCGTTATCAATGTTCATATCATCTCCAGCCACATCATCGATATTTACCGAGCCAACACCCTCGTTGGTTACCTCCAGTTTGTTGGCAAGAATCTTCCCAATCTTGACAGAGCCTACACCCTCGTTATCGATTTTCAGGCGGTCGCTATTAATCGTCTTGGCATAGAATGAACCCACGCCTTCCTGTGCAATCTTCACCAGGTCAGGACTGGTGATATAAATCTTGAGTCTATTCTTTTCAGAGTTACACGCGGCAGGCACCTTGAGTTTTCCGTTGAGTCCGATCTTCACCTCGCCGTCACGATAAACCACCTTGAGTTTCTCCTTGAGCTTCTGTACGAACTCAGCATCCTTGATGGCAGAGTAATCCAATCGAACGCTGCATTCATCGCCATTGTTCTGGGTATAATAAACGCTGGCAATCACATTCACGTCGATTGCCTTGAAAGGTTTCTCGGTCAAATCATCCTGCGTAAAGTTGAGACTTCCCTTCATTTCACTGGCAGAAGATCCCATACTGCAAGAACTCAAGCCCATTGGGGCTAAGAATAAAGCGGCAGCCACCGCCCAAATACCAAATTTCTTCATACTCATATCTAATTTTATGTTTCTAAATACGTGATATACCGAATACCTTTTTGTTTCGGAAATCTGATGGTTAGACGTAAGAAGATACATAAAGGTTGCAAGACAAGAGAAAAAATGCAGAAAAAAAAGTGCAACAGAAAGCTATTCTCACTGGAACAGTCTCCTGTTCTTACTGAAATAGCCTTCGTTAGTCACTGAAACAGCCTTCGTTAGTCACTGAAATAATATTCGTTGACTATTGAAGTAAGCCTCACTCCAATTTCAAGCAAACAATACACCATAACATCAAGGTATTCAAGGAAAAGGCACAAATTCTACAAGGCGTTCCAATAGATTTATTTTTCTCTATCCCCAATGCAAAAAATTGCCTAAAAATTTGGAAGTTACAAATTTTCAGCGTATCTTTGCAGAAGATTGTACGGCGCTCGGCAATTCGAAAGCAAGCTTTCATTGCACTCACTGACATAATCTTTGCAAAAGTATTAATTTAAATGAATCGCGTATGAAACAGGCAGAAGAAAGATACATCAAAGCCGAGATAGCCAAGTTCACTCCGCAGGAAATGAGGGAGTACGAAACCAGCAAGATGGCATATCGCGACATCAAGAATTCCGTAGACACCGCCAAGCGTGAAGGTATAGCCGAAGGCATGGAAAAAAGAAGTCTTGAGATTGCCAGAAAGATGCTGGCAAAGGGCATAGATGAAGCGACGGTAAAGGAAATAACCGGGCTGTCGGTGGAACATATACTGCAGCTAAAAGCAGAAATATAGATTACTTATTTGCTGAGCAGAAAATAACAGTAACAACATGTCTTAGATTTTTTAAATATGACAACATTAGAGTTACAAACAGAATATCAATCACTCGTCAACATAATTGCCAACGAGGATTACGAGACAATAAGCAAGGCTATCAAAGCACTGAAGAAAATATTGTCTCCTAACAAGGCTGTGTCTCCCAACAAGACAAAGACTAAGAAAATAACCAAGGCAGAATTAGTTATAGACCCAAGAATTGCAGCCATGACTAAAGGCATCAACTCACCAGAGTCATTCGACTACAAAAACGAATACTACAAGGACTACATGAAATAAGATGATATGAAACAGGTTTTCTTAGATACAAATGTGATATGATTTCAGAAAAAGAATTAAATAGCTATCGGCTGACAAGCATGGAAGAGCCAACAGATGAAATGCTGGCTCAGATTATGCATGAGGCTGCCGAAATATACAACAGAGAAAACAAAGAAGCTTACAGAAGTTATTTTGCCAATATGCAAAAACAGGCTAAAGAACAACGACAAAAATTCAATTTGAATTAATGGAGGCAAAAATACACAAACCCGTTTTAATTGTCATTGCAGGACCTAATGGTTATGGGAAGACAACAATAACCAGTCGTGTATTACACCACGAATGGCTAGAAGATTCTATTTATATCAACCCAGACAATATTGCACAAAAAGAGCAAAGAACCACCCTTCACCTCGTCACCACAACACATATCCATCATCGTATTCCCAACATTTGTTTTCCTGGTTTACTGAACGACCGTAGAGAGTGATAACTTCTTTAACTTCCCTTAACTTCCCCAGATACGAAAGTTCAATCTAATATGCGAAACTTCAAGTTTTCTGCGTTAATATTTGTTTAAAAATCAGTCCTTTTTCGGTATCGTTAACTTCTTTTATCTGATAATTGTTTAACACAACATAAAACGGGATTCCCTACCCTACACACTTTTTCAAAGATTTCAGCGGTAAGAAATGAGGAAAAAAGGGACCCTAAAAAAAAAGCACCCATTTCGGAACCAAAAATAAACGCTTAAAATATGTAAAAACGGGCTGAATTCTTAAAATATGTTTATAAAAAGCGAAAAACACCCTTCACCACCCTTCACCCGTAACTATTTGACACACAAAATGTTAAATAAAAAGGTGAAGGGTGAAGGTTTGAAAACTCTTTTTTATATATACGCGCGGCAAGGGAAAAAATCCGTTTTTTCATTTTTCTGACTTTCTGGATTTTCCAAAAATCCTAAAAAAAGAATATAATATAAGATTTAAAATATACCCTTCACCCTTCACCTCGTCACTTTTCCGCTGTTTCGCTTCTTCACTACTTCTTCTTCAAAATACCCCCACAAAAATGGGCGCAAAAATGCTGCGTTAAATACTTTAACCTAGGTTATTCTTTGTGAAAAGTGAGGGCTATAGCCCTCACTGCCAATGTGCAGCTTTTTGTGTAACTTCGCAGCATGGAAAATAATAACGTAACAAAACAAGAAGTGCTGAAATTTTCAGCAGAAATGGAAGAAGAAGCCAGCGTAAAAATGGCTATCGCCAACGTATGTGGTGTAAATGCCACAGACATCAGAATAGTAATGGGTGGACGTGACACAATAAAGGAAAAGATAAAAAATAAGATGATCACTCCAGAAATCCTCTACGCAATGGATAAAGCCATCATATCCATTCTCATAAACAAGGATCTGGAGGATGCCTGGAATGGTACGACCTGGGAATATGAAGGAAACATCCAAGGAAAAACCAGATTCTGGTATTACTGCGAAGAAGTGAGCAAATGGATGCTGCACAAAGGTTCGGCACACTGGGGCGACCTCAGCAATAGTTTGAGTCACTGGAAAAATATCCTATCCTACAATTCTGTTGCGATGAAAAAATCGGAATTAAACCAAATATTCAAACTCATAAAACCCAAAAAGAAATGAAAGAGATTAAACCCACAAACGAGACCGGAAATAACCCGGAAACAGAACAGGAGAAAGAGGTCTTGCCCTCTTTTTTCCAGACTCTGAAGACCTCTACCAGCAAGCCTCTCCCCAACAGAAAGGTGCTGGAGTACACAATCATGCATTCGGCACCGGTGAAAACCAATACCGAAGGCTACAGGTCGATGATAAAGGTGGACAAGAGAACGGCAGAGGACATCAAGCACCGGCTGCCCTGCATCACTCCCAGCGTGCAGCTCAAAGGTAATGCCAAGAAGCTGACTGACTTCCAGAAGGAAACCTATTGGCTGATGCTCGATTATGACGACGTGCCCCCAAAAAACATCGCGGCACTCAGGCAGACCGCCCGGAAAATCCCCTTCACCATGGTCTTCTACATCACCGTCTCGGGCAAGGGATTCCGCATCCTGCTCAGATATATGCG
>ERZ1023892.360-NODE-360-length-11812-cov-49.437782_pt1 | contig 11812 bp, 6 predicted proteins | sample MGYA00380397_ERZ1023892 | MGnify/ENA primary metagenome ERZ1023892 (study PRJEB33179, sample SAMN07448999) | human gut metagenome | biome: Human-gut; feature: Human associated habitat; material: Faeces | host: Homo sapiens | place: India: Bhopal | collected... | reverse complement strand
GGATGCCATACCCTCCTACAGATTGCCGCTCATATATAAAGATAAATTTGAACACATACTTATCCATAAATTATAATTGGTTCAACATGTTCTCATGTCTTTCCCAAAAACTTTGATAAGTGAAGAGTTAAAAGTGAAAAGTGAAAAATCCAATGGTTTAAGTGATGATACCGCAAGAAAGGAGTGTTGGGCAAAGCCCAACCAAACCTCTTGTTCTCGTTTTGCTCAAGCAATCCTTTGCACTTCTTCTCATGTTCTCATGTTCTCCTGTCTTTCAAAAAACCATGTTCTTCTGTTCTCATGTCTTTCCCCCAAAAAACATGTTCTTCTGTCTAACGCCACTTACGTGGTACGGTTCGGAGACCGTACCTCCTACTCTTAGTGTAAATAAAACCCATTAATGGCCTTTACACATGTTCAATCGTCATAAATACCTATCGGGGGGGGTAATTATGGATTGTTTAGTGTGAAATGTACCCTAATTTTGTTACTGCAAACGTTTTCATGCAAAATGTAACGGTTTTCACGTATTTTTTTATACGACCTATTAAATTTCCTAATATCTTTGCAAACGCACAAGACAAAATAAGATTTGATTCTCACAAAACTACAACAAATGTGACTCATACAACAACAATGTGACATGGACATTTTAAATATGGAATTCATATCTTACTTAAACCGATAGTAATAATTAATTAGATAAAATAAAAAGCCTAAAACGATGAAGCATTCATACATATTAGGAATGGCAATGGGGCTACTTGCAACGACTGGCACAGTTAAGGCACAGGACGTGGCATTGAAGACCAATCTCTTGGGCTGGGCTACAACATCGCTCAACGCTGGTGTGGAGATAGGTACAGCCGAGAAGCAGACGGCACAAGTGTTTGCTACGCTCAACCCGTGGACTTTCTCAGGAGAGAAGAGGGTGCGCATTTGGAACATCGAGCCCGAATATCGCTGGTGGACTTGCCAACGCTTTGGAGGCAGCTTCTTTGGTGTGCACGCTCTGGTAGGCGAGTACAACGTCAAGAATGTTGACCTGCCCTTCGGCACCTTAGCCAAGACCAAACGCGGACGCCACTACGAGGGATGGTACGTGGGAGCCGGCGTAACTTACGGCTACCAATGGTTGCTGTCGCGACACTGGAACCTCGAGGCTTCGCTTGGTGTGGGCTACGCCTACAGTCCGTACAAGCTCTACGGACGTTGCGCCAAGTGTCTTAAGGACTCGCACCGCAACTATGTGGGACCTACCAAGGCAGCAATAAGCTTTGCCTACATATTCTAATATATAGAGAATTAAGAGAAAAAGATTTAAACCAGAGGCTTTTTACACAGAAAAAACTCTAAGTATAGAATCTTCAATAGACAATATAACAAACCCAGGAGTTATGAAGACCAATTCATTGACACGCATTTTTCTGACATGTCTCATGGGAGCAGCCACTTGCAGCTCTGCCATGGCGCAGACCGTTGCTTCGGGTGCCGTGACTATTGACAACGTGCAGACTAATGTAGAGAACAAACGGGTGGATGTTGCGTTCAGACTGAACCTCAACAACCTTAAGCTCAAGGCCGAGCAGCAACTTATACTTACTCCGTTGCTTGCCGCCGACGGCGACACTACTGCTTTGCAGCCTATCATCATCAACGGTCGTTCGCAGCAGATTCGCATGCAGCGTGCCGGCAAACTCGACGCCAAGAACACGGATGGCGAGCAGCCCATCGTTGTGTTGCGCAAGAATGGTACCGAGCAGAGCATTATCTACAGCCAGTCGGTAGAGCGCATGCGCCCCGTTGAGGCTGATCAGCTGCAGGTGCTTGCCGCACAAGACCTTTGCGGATGTGGCGACCTTAAGAATCAAGACCGCACGCTTATCACCACTATCGACAACCTTGGCGCTTGGATGCCAGCCCTTGCATTTGTTAAGCCGGCTGCCGAGGCACGCAAGCAACGCGCCGAGAAAGGCGAGGCTTACCTAAGCTTCCGCGTTAACAAGACCGACATCGTGGTTGACCTGTTCGACAACTCACGCGAATTGGCAAAGATTACAAAGACCATCGACCTTGTGCGCGAGGACAAGAACGTGCAGATTACGGGCATCAACATTCATGGTTTTGCCTCGCCCGACGGTCCTTACGCCAACAACGAGCGATTGGCTCGCGAGCGTGCCGCTTCGCTAAAGAATTATGTGGCAAATCTTTATCCTATCAACGCCAAGCTGTTCAGCTCAAACTCTACACCTGAGGACTGGAACGGATTCCGCCGCAAGGTGCAGCAGTCTAACTTGGCTAACAAGGAGGAGATAATAAAGATTTCGAACTCGAGCCTTGCGCCCGACGACAAGGACAAGCGCATACGCCAGCTCTATCCACACGACTATGCCGTGATAATGAGCGACATCTATCCGCGCTTGCGCCATAGCGACTACACCGTGAGCTATACGGTAAGGCCTTTCTCGGTTGAGGAAGCCAAACAGATACTTAAGACCCGTCCGCAGCAGTTGTCTCTACAGGAGATGTATCTTGTAGCACAGACAATGGAGCCGGGCTCGGCAGAATTTAACGAGGTGTTCGATATTGCCGTGCGCATGTTCCCCGACGACCCAACTGCCAACCTTAATGCCGCATGTGCCGATCTTCAACGCCGCGACATCGCGTCGGCTGAGAAGCATCTGCAGAAGGCCGACAACTCGGCTGCAGCCCTTAACGCGCGTGGCGCTTTGGCTGTAATGAAAAAAGACTATCAGTTGGCTCGCCAGCTGTTTGCCGATGCCGCTGCCGCTGGTTCGGAGGACGCAAAGGCTAACGCACAGCGCATAGCCAACGCCAAATAATACATTCAAAATATTTATCTATAGAAAAAACAGGGTAGGGTGCCGCCAAAAAGCATCCTTCCCAACCAAGTTACGATCAAAATTTTAAAGTTAAACAATTATATTCACTAAATTCTTTTTATTATGAAGAATGTTAAAAATCTATTTGGAATGGCTGTTATGGCTACAGCCTTGGTAGGTTGCTCTAGCAACGACAACCTTAATCCTAATGCTAACGAGGGTGCAGACAAGGCAGGTACTGCGTATGCTTCGTTCAAGATTAATCTGCCTACAGTAAGCGGTACACGTGCACCTGGTGATCCTGATGGTACACCTGATCCTAATTCAGGTACCGCTGCTGAGTATGAGGTAAAGAACGGTACAATTCTTATTTTCGACAACAGCGGAAACTTTGTTGAAGAAACCGAGCTTGGAACAATGAACCCTTGGACAGATGTTAAGACTGATGGTGTAACAACTGCGGCCATTGCTACTGTAAAGCTTACAAAAGTTTCATTAGGTGAGAACAAATACCAGGCATTGGTGCTTCTTAATAATAATTCTGGTACTACTGCTCAAAAAGTAGCATTGCCAACTTCTTCTGATACTTATGCTAAATGGAGCAAGGAAGCAACTGTTACAGTTGATAATTATAAGTCGACAGACGGTATCTTTATGGCAAACGCTCCGATGTTTACAAGTACAACAACAAATCATACTACAACTCTTGTACCTGTTGCCAATGTTTGCGCATCACCTGAGGAAGCTCAGGCAAAGACTGCTACTACAGTATATGTAGAGCGTGGTTTGGCTAAGGTTACAATGAAGAATTTTGATCCTTCTTACACTATTAAAGCTGGTACATACAAAGATGATAAAGTTGTAATCAATAATTGGCAGCTCGACGTAACCAATAAGTCAACATACCCTGTTCATCAGACAGGTGTCTTGAAAACAATACAATGGAATCAGACTTGGGCTGATCGTTTCTATGATAAAGATAATGGAGTCTTTAAGCGCGTATATTGGGGCGAAGATCCTAACTATGATAAAGATGTGTATTCCAATGGAACTACTACAAAATCAGCTTTGGAATACTGTAAGGATGCTTTCAATATGATCTCAAATGCTGAAGTTGTTGGTTTACCCGGTGATGACAAGCCTCAGTACTGTCTTGAGAACACATTCAACCTTGCTAATATGATGCAGGGTCAGACCACACGTGTTGTGTTCAAGGCTGTTTATACTCCTAATGCTCTTAAGAGTGAAACAGTCAAGACATTCTATAAGATTGGCAACAATACCGCTGTTTGGAAAGGAGCTGATCTTGAGACACAGATTAAGACCCTTGCTATCAATGCAATGAAAATTACAGATCCTGTTGAGCAGGCAATGTATAGCGTAGACCTTGCTAAGGGTTCAAACATTAGCGGTAAGGCTGGTCAGCACCTTATTGCTGCTGATAATATCACATTTGATCCAGGATCAAGTACCAAAACATCACAGGTTACACCTGATGTTATTAAAGAAGTCAACAAGAAGCTTGGTTTGTCAGAAGATCCAACCACTCATAAGGTAAAAGTTGGTATCTCTACATACCTCAATGGTGAGGCATACTACATCGCTCGCATCAAGCACTTCAACGAGTTGACTCCTTGGACACCAGGTACTGCTTATACAGATGACGCTACATTCCTCGGTCGCTACGGTGTTCTCCGCAACAACTGGTATGAGCTTTCTGTACATAGCGTTAGCGGTCTTGGCTATCCTGAGGTTCCTGAGGTTAAGCCTAATGTTCCAGACGACGAGAACGACAAGTACATCAACGTTGAGGTTAAGATCCTTGACTGGGCTAAGCGCAAGCAGGTAATCGACCTCTAATCAATATTGCCCGTCCTCATATCAGGACCGCAAGAACCCTAATAAGTAACAGTTCAGAATTATCTTTACATATAGTAGGAGGGTATGGCATCCTTGCCATACCCACTAAATCGGCAGGACACTCATTACAGAGTAGGTATGGCAGGGATGCCATACCCTCCTACAGATTGCCACTCATATATAAAGCTAAAAATGAACACGTACTTATCTTAGGAGGTACGGCTCATGCAGCCGTACTTCCTTTGATACATTCATTTTGAATATTTACATTATTTACCAACAACTCTAATTAAATTAACGGCAAACATTATGTTTCACGGACTGGTTAAATCTATATGCTCACTCCTCGCCTTTGCACCATTGCTGGCTTCGTGCTCGCTGATGCACGACGACCTTGAGCCATGCGACAATGGCGCTTACCTGCACTTCCGCTACGACTACAATACGCAGCGCGCCGACCTTTTCAACGACCATGTTGGAGGCGTTGTTGTCATGGTGTACGATAAGGACGGCAAGTATCTGTTCCGTCAGGACGCTTTCAATACCGACACCGACGCTCCTATCCGCCGTCACGACTTTGCCGTACATCTTAATCTGCAGCCTGGCGAATACCAATTTCTCGCCATCGCAAAGCAGAAACGTTACGAGGACGCTCTGGCTACGCCTGGAGCCAAGTTCCGCATCCACAACCATGTGGAGGGCGAGGACATTACTGCCTTCAACACTATGCTCGACCGCAACGAGGCGGGCGATATTGACGAGGTGGATTGCTCGGCTCCGCTCGACACGCTGTGGATTGGTCGCTCGCAACACCTTACTACCGTGTACGACCTTAAGGCTACACACGACACCATATCCTTGGTGCGCGACACCAAGCAGCTCACTATCTCGCTGCATCAGATTGACGCACCCGAGAAAATCTCTGCCGACGACTTCGGCTACGAGGTAATAGCCGACAACGGCTTGATTAACTACGACAACTCTTTGGCAAGCGACTCTAAGCTTCGCTACACGCCTTTCCATACATGGACCACCGAGTTCCGCGACGAGGCTGGAAACGTAAAAGAACGTACTGCCCATGCCGGACTGATGCTCTCGCGCCTGGTCTACTTCCCACCCGAGGAGAACAACCGCAACGCTATGCTGCATATATATAATAAGGTGTCGGGCAAGACTATCGCCCTGATCAACCTGCCAGACATTCTGCAGCAGGGACGCGACGCTTATGCCTCGCAAAACTACGGCATTCAGGAATATCTCGACCGCGAGTACGACTACCGCCTCGACTTCTTCCTCATCGGCACCGAGTGGCAATACGTAAACCTCTCTGTTGGTGTGCTCGACTGGGCTAAGCGCATTCAGCGCATAAGCCTGTAACTGAACTTTCGCATGTGGTTCAAGAACGCCCTGAAAGGGCAGAAGCTCCTAGCCCAGGGCATCGCCCTGGGTATGATGGCAATCAGAAAGACGCCCTGTAAGGGCAAAAGCCTTATGTTTTGCCTGGAGTTTTAAAGCTTTTGCCCTTACAGGGCGACAGGTTTGCGTCCGTAATTACCCAGGGCGATGCCCTGGGCTAGGAGCTTCTGCCCTTTGCCTTTCCGCTTCGCGCCGGCGACCTTTGGTTCAGGGCGTGTGGAGCTTACATGCGAAACTTGAACTTGTAATATAAAAAAATAAAAACTTCTTAGTTTGAACCTTATAATAATTAGAACAATGAAACGACTTGCAGACATACTCCTTTCTCTTGCTGCCCTGTTGTTGTTGGCAGCATGCACAGATGATGCCGATGTGTACAACACCCCGGCTTCATCCGAGGGCAATCTGTGTGTCTATGTGCCAGTTACTCGCGAGGGCGATGCCATCACGAGCAGTCTGAGCAGCAGCAACCCTACATACAATGCCTCTGTAGAAGAATGCCAGATTAACGACCTACATCTTTATGCCTTCCCCGTTGGGGTCGAAGGCACATTTCTGTCGCAAGAGTTACTCGCACCTCAAGCTAACGAAATGATCAACGAAAAGGTAGCTCGTTATCAGCTGCAGATTAAGCCTGGCACCTACCATGTGTACGTGGTGGCTAATATGGAGGACGTGCTCAAAGACAAGACTATCAATACCGAGGCCGATTTGAAGAATGTGGTGTTGTCTTATAATCCAAATAATCCAATGTCTACGACCGGAATGCCCGTGGCTGGCAAAATCCCAATGATTTACGAGCCTAAGGCTGCCGACGGTACAACAACCAGCGTTATCATAAAGAAAAAAGACACCACTCCTCAGACCGTGGTGGCTAATATGCGATTCACCTGTGTCAAGGTGTGTCTAAATCTTGTGTACGACCCTAATGCCGAAGGCGTTAGTTCGGCGTTGAAGTCTAACGGATTGCAGATTACCGATATTATAGGCAAGCGACTCTCGCCTGAGACAAAGCTGTTGTGGGACGGAAAATTCAGCAACCCAAGCTTGGATGCAAGCAGCACTTATGCCAAGGGTCTTGATCCTACTACATTGTACTCTAACTCTACCACTTCTACGGCTAATGGCGCTTACTACAGTACGTGGACAGAGGACCTTGCCAATGCTAATGTCAACGACAACAACATCATAACAGTTGATGGTGAGGGTGTAGCTGCCCCCGTAAACCCTACGCAGAAGTGGCTCTTCCGTGCCACCTATTATCTGCCTGAGCGCTACGTGGCACAGGCTTCGCAGCAGTCGGCATTGAAGATAGGTGGAATAGTAGCAGGCCACAATAATAGCTACAACATCAACCTTGGACATCGTCAGGACGAGACCTCAACAACTGAAGTTCCAACTTTCCCACGCGGCACTTACTACGAGATTGTAGGACGCATAAAGAGTCTGGGCAACATCGACCTCGATTGTGTGGTAGGTGTGAAGGATTGGGAACCAGCAGAGGTGGATGCAGACTTTACACATACTACGCTTTGGGTTTCGAAGACAAGTGCAAAAGTTAAGTCGCTGCAAGACGACTACATCGATTATAAAACAAATGCCGATGCAAGCAACATTACGTTTGGATGCGTCGACGTAGTACAGAAGGACGGAGGAGGCAAGTTGCCTATTGTTGTTATGTCGCAGAACGATCCAGCCAAACAGCGTGTAACATTCAGTATAAATCCTGCCCTTTCGATAACCGACTTTACGGATGCTAATGTTAAGCTTAATGGCACGGCTAAGGTGTGGATAAAGGCAAACAACTTGAAGAAATATCTTAAAGTAGAATATGACGTTACGCCATACTTCAAGGTGGATCCAGTGGATATTGTAATACAGTATGCTGAAAATTCAACCGAATTGACAAAGGTTGTGAATTTCACTACCAACCTTAGTGGCATTCAGTTCCCTGATGGATGGTCGGTTTTGGGTGGCGGACATGATGTTTCGTATGCTAAGTCGACAATAAACATCAAGTGCGACAATACTAATGTGGCTGATGGCCAGTTCACCATTACGGCTACATCCGACCCTCAGACAACAACCACACATACGTTTACTGTAAAGTCAATAGGTGTAGACGGTACAAAGAAACAAATTGAGCAGCAGATACGTGTGACGGTGCGTCCGCCAGTAGGTCCTTATCGTATCTATATGCGAGCCATAAACGACTTGGCGAAGACTAAAGACGCAAGTAACCTTGAGGAATTCGATCATTCTAATATGCTTGATGAAGAAGCCTACAATAATTCTGAAGAAAACAACAACTGGCGAGATGGATGGTGTGCTGACTGGAAGATAGACCGTAAGTCGTACAAGGACTCTCACAAGGTCTACATCTACACACAGAAAGGTGAGACAAATTCTGATGGTTCAACGGGCGCGAATACGGCAATATGGTATTTCACCGGAGGGTGGCCAGGTGTCTCGATGACACCTGACGATTACAACCCTGGTTGGTACTATTATAGTATAGCGCATGATGCTACGTCTGGATCTAACAACGGTCAGGGAGATGCATCAACTACTGGTACAAAGACGATAAAGCCAGGACAGACCCTGCTGATTTTCAGCAATGGTACATACACCAGTCAGGGCTACCAGCCGCATCGTTTCACTCATCACAACGACCCTGGTATAACACTCTTCAACTATGAGGATCGTGAAGGCTGGTATCTGTACGACCCTTTGTCGGATCCTTACTACACAGTATATGATGAGAAGCCTACCGTTGTAGACGTGGAATATACCATTTATACCAAAAGAGATGAAATATCTGGTTGGTATTGTCAATATGGAGTAAACAGTAGCGATGGTAAAGGTAAATTTGAAATGAAGAGAAACAACCCTAATGTCGATAACGAGTTTAAGTGCGAATACTTCGGTACTGACTCAAAAAGTAACAAATGGTACAAGACCATACTCCATCTCAAAGCCCCATTGAACGAATATGCAAAGGTTTTGCATGTGAAGATCAGCAATACGGCTGATGAACCAGAGCTGTTCGATGGTGATAACTATCCAGTATCAGGAACGGTTACAAGAACGATTAACGGTCGCAACTGTGTACGCTATGTGATAGAAGGCAGTTACGATCCTGACACAGATACTTGGAAGCAAGGAGCACCCTTTTAAAAAGTAACAATTAAAAGACAACAATATGTATATCAAGAAATTGACAATTTGGCTCTTCATGCTCTTGGCTATGGTGTCGACTGCTTGCAGCGACATCAGAGACATTGTAGGAGGCGGCACGCAAGACTTGCCGTCCGATGGAGTTGTGCTGACTCTTAAGTTGCCTAATTTCACCAAGAATACTGTGGCGACAAGAGCAGCAACCGAGCAGCAAATCAACAGCCTCTGCGTTTTGTGCTACGATGCAGGAGACAATTATCTCGGCATGAGCACCATTTCAAGCGACAGCATAAAGGATAAGGGCGACGACACTTATGATGTTAAGGTGAAGGCTGTGCCCGGAACAGCCACGCTACATATTGTAGCCAACACCACCATAACAGACAAAGACGCCAAGAATGCTGAGGGCAAGAACAACCTGTACAACGCAACACGCGAGGGCAACCCCAAACTCACCGCTCCCGTTTGTTGGGGAAGCGTAAAGGTGGACGACCTGCTTAATAGCAAAACCAAAGTGTGGTTGTTCCGACAGTTTGCCAAGGCGTCTGTTACAAAGGATGATACTAAGGTGAAAAACTTCGAGATTACTGGTTTCAAGCTCTTCAACACGGCAACAAAGGGCACAATAGCCACCACTGCGTTGGATAAAGATGTGTCTCTGCCTTCGTCGGTAGCTTACACGAAAGAGGGAAACTATAGTATGGGCGAGCATCCTTTCTACGAGACACCTGCTGGCAAAGCATACATGATAATTAAGGCAAAGTATAATGGCGGACCAGATACCTTTTATAAAGTGGAGTTCTTTAACAACGGCACTTCAACGCCGATGGCTCTTCTTCGCAACCATCATTATCAGGTTAAGGTTACGGCTGTAAACCATGAAGGATGGTCGAAAGAGCAGGAAGCCATAGACAATCCTACAGAGAACAGACTGTCTGTAGAAGTGGTGGACGACAATCCGCGTATTGTAGACATGATAGCATGTAAGGACTACGAACTTGGCGTGTGTGACAAGCAGACTGTAAAGGGTAATGCAAAGACGGCTACAATTACGTTTGTAACAACCAAGCCAGACTTCACATATAATGTGAAGTGGAATGCAAATTGGATTACTGGTTACAAGGTAAAAGATAGTGTTGGTTTGCCAACATCTGCTGAACACCCGACAGGCACACTGTACACTATTGAACTTACTCTGACCGCTAACTGCCAATCGGCTGCGCAATCTGATATTGTGACAATAACATCAGGCGACTTGTCGCTCGGTGTAGAGATTATACAGTTGGGCTACGACTTCCGTACTGATCCAAATAGAAAAGTGCAGATACGAGGACTTGTTGGACTTACTCAGGAAGAACAGAAAGACTACTTCAAATGGATGGATAAGTCGCTTCAGGGCATAAGCAAAGCGGAGAACCAAGGCAGAGTGCGCAACGACGGTCTTCATTTCTTTGTGGGCAACAATCCTGTTTACTATCTTATACCACATCTTCCCGATGACCACATGGTTTACGACCACTCGCGAGTGAAGGTTGAGGAGATTACCGATGACGGCAATAACTTCTACAAGGTGACGCTGGCCGCGGCTAATAATTATGAAAAGTGGATTAGTAGTGAGGGTGTCACCATTATATCCATCACCAACACGAGTACCAATATTACGGTATCCTATCCGGTTTATCATGTAGGATTGTTTGCACAGTTGACCGGAGAGGCAGCAACCGTCTATCAGCTTGGCGAGAGCAAGGCTTCGGGATGGTACTATTATGAGATGGTTGACGTAGTGGCTAAGGTTACTAAAAAAGATGGAACTACCGAGTACAAGACCTATCACATGCTCGACCGCAACCTTGGTGCCTCAAACAACGGCTACTATTCTCCTTCCACAACCGCCCTTGAAGGCAACAAAAAAGCAAAAGGTGGCTACTTCATAATTTCGAAGGCACAAGGTTCTGATGAGGCAAAGAATAAAAATGATGTGGTAGATGCTTTGGCAATAGGCAACTTCAAGGTGTGCGACAACAAGTGTCTGCAAGGTCTTATAGACAACAATAACTTGGCGATAGTAGAGGAGAAGACTCATTATGGCGAGGTGTACAACTGTCTGAGAATTAATACGGATGACATGTTTATTCCCCAGATATTTATCCCTATGAGCGGATATTATGAGGGCAAGTCCAACGAGGATCCGGTTTACAAGGACAGCTATCATGCCAACCTATGGACAAGCTCACGTTTGTCAGAATACCAAGGATTCTCGGAAAGCAGTCTTGAGTACGGATTCTGGTACTTGTACCTCGATGCTTTCGGCAAGAGCCTAAACTTGTCAAACTACCGATTTGTGTCGGGTTCGTCGGGTGTCAATAAAGGCAGATACCGTGCCATGCCAGTAAGACTCGTTGCCGAATAAGGGTAAATATAGTAGCGGAGACTAAGTGAAAAGGGAGTTTAAGTGAAAAGTGAAAAGGGAGTTTAAGTGAAAAGTGAAAAGTGAAGAGGGAAAAATCCAATAGTTT
>ERZ1023892.357-NODE-357-length-11857-cov-14.195221_pt1 | contig 11857 bp, 10 predicted proteins | sample MGYA00380397_ERZ1023892 | MGnify/ENA primary metagenome ERZ1023892 (study PRJEB33179, sample SAMN07448999) | human gut metagenome | biome: Human-gut; feature: Human associated habitat; material: Faeces | host: Homo sapiens | place: India: Bhopal | collected... | reverse complement strand
ATATACTTGACTATTTAATATATTATACTTGACCATTTAATATAATATACTTAGCCATTTAATATAATATACCTTATAAGCGAGACAGAATTAATGGTATCCAATGATAGCTCCTTCATCACAGCACATTAAAAGTTAAAGGCTCTTCGACAGTGCGTGCCTTATAATCTTCGTATAGCATTTTGCGCATTTTCTCCACCAACTCCTTCTTTTGCGCCTTGGCTGAGCTCCAACGTCTTAATGCTTCTTCTCTTGTAATCTTTTCCATATTATATAGGTAATGATTTGACATGCGTTATCGCTGTAAACTTATTATAATCCATAAAAACAAATAAACGGTGCAGATTTTGTGTAAACATATTTAACGGCTGAACATTAGCTATCAAAGCATATAGCTCCACTCCCTATGGCGAAGGGGTTGGGGGTGGGGCTAAGTGGAACTAAAAAAAGGCTTGCACCCTATTGAGCGCAAGCCTAATATATAATAATGTATAAGGGGAGTAGCATTAATAGTCAATGTTTGTCCTTGTGTAGTTGGTTGATTATTCTCCACTACATCGTCCGACGAGCACGCAGCCAACAGCGCGAGTGCTAATGGCGCATACATCAAACTTGAAAGTTTGTTTTTAATGTTCATGTTAGTAAAAATGTTTTTAGTTTGGTTATTTATTAGTATTTAATTAGTATTCGGTAGTTTTGAAACAAATCTTTATATTTTTTTAAATTTTGCTTGTAAGATATAGGTTTATTTTGTACATTTGCGTAATACTTAGAAACAATCCATGTATACGCACCGTTTATTCGGCTGCAAATTTAAAAAGACATTACCATAAAACAACAATAAATGCGTACAATTATATTCAAATTACGTACAAAGAATGAAGAAACATGCAGAAAACCGCTAAAAATGTTGATTATGTACACAATATGAACAATTATGTACATACATACACACGCACGAGGCAAAACATGTTTAATTTTGCAAGCACAATTGCCTATGCAAGCAGTTTGACATGAAAACAAATGATTAATTCATTAAAGAACAACAATAAAAATCTTTAAACCTATCAAGAAATGAAAATTAGATTCAAGACCGAAACAGTCAAGTCATGGGCTATTTTGCTTCTGATGTTGATTTCCGTGTCCGTAGCTAATGCGCAAGACAAGGTATCGGGAGTTGTTAAAGACGACACTGGCGAAACTATGCCTGGTGTTAGCGTCACAGTGAAAGGCAGCAAGAGTGTTGGTGCCGTTACCGATATTGACGGTAACTTTACCATCAACGTAAGCCGTGGTGCTGTGCTTACTTTCTCTTTCCTTGGCTATAACCCACAAGAGGTTAAGGCTACTCCAGGAAAGCAGATGATTATCACCATGCAGGAAGACAATAAGACCCTTAACGAGTTGTCGTTGTGGGTTATCAGCCAGTTCGCCAGCGCGACCTCACCGGTGCTGTATCTAAAGCCGACGTTAAAGGCTTGACCAGCACTCCAGTATCATCATTCGACCAGACTCTTGGTGGACGCCTTGCTGGTGTAAACGTATCTTCTAACGAAGGTATGCCTGGTGGTAAGATGAATATGGTGATTCGTGGTAACAACTCGCTTACTCAAGAGAACTCTCCTCTGTACGTTGTAGACGGTTTCCCAGTGGAAGACGCTTCTGTTGCATCAAGCATCAACCCGCTTGACATCCAGTCGGTAAACGTATTGAAGGATGCCTCGGCTACCGCTATTTATGGTGCACGTGGCGCTAATGGTGTTGTTATCATCACTACAAAAAGTGGTCAGGAAGGCAAGCCTAAGGTTACATACGATGGCAGCTACGGATGGCAGAAAATCTCTAACAACATCGATATGATGAATGCTTACCAGTTTGTTGAGCTTCAGAACGAGATGTATCCTAAGGAGATGCAGACAAAGTATCTTGCCAACTATGAGGGCAAGCAGTGGACATTGGACGATTACAAGAACATTGCTCAGTACAACTGGCAAGACATGATTTTCCAGACAGCTCCTATCCAGAACCACAGCATCGGCCTTACCGGTGGTAGCAAGGAGGTACGCTACAACGCTTCTATATCTTACTTCGATCAGGACGGTATCGTTATCAACTCTAACTATAACCGTTTGCAGGGTCGTATGGGTAGCACATACAAGAAGGACAAGTTGAAGATTAACCTCAACGTTAACTACTCTCGTACAAACCAGGATGGCGCTTCGCCTTCGCAGCAGTCGTACACTGGTATGAACAACCTCTTCTATAGTGTATGGGGTTATCGTCCGGTAACACAGCCAGGTTTGCCTCTTACTTCATTGCTCGAGAATGCAACTGACGACGACGTAAATGGTACAAACGACTATCGTTTCAACCCGTACATGGACCTCAACAATGCTTATAACCACACATTGAACCAGTACACACAGTTCAACGGATACTTGGAGTATGAGTTTATGAAGGGATTGAAGCTTAAGGTTTCGGGTGGTTTCACCGACAGCCGTTACAACAACGACAACTTCAACAACTCGAAGACTCGTTACGGTAGCCGCCTCTCTAATGATAAGGTAAACGCGCGCGTGGTACGCTCATCTCGTGCTACATGGCTTAACGAGAACACCCTTACTTATCAGACAAACATCAAGAAGAAGCACTTCTTCAATACTCTCCTCGGATTCTCTTTGCAGAACTCTGACTACGACTACTATTCGTTCAAGACTATCCACATTCCTAACGAGAGCTTAGGTATGGCAGGTATGAGCCAGGGTACTCCTACTACAACAGTATCAACCAAGAGCTCATGGTCTATGATTTCGTACTTCGGACGTTTCAACTACAACTACTACTCGAAGTATTACGCAACATTTACAATGCGTGCCGATGGTTCTTCTAAGTTCCGCAAGGGCAACCGCTTCGGTTACTTCCCTTCAGGTTCTTTGGCATGGAATGTGGCTGAAGAGAACTTTATGAAGCCTCTTCGCATGTATATTGACAATGCTAAGATTCGTCTCTCTTGGGGTCTCACTGGTAACAACCGTGTAAGCGAGTATGCATCATATGGTCTTATGGATGTACAGAAGTCTTGGAACGGTCAGGTAACTCTTGGCAGCATCCCAAGTGGTGTATATCCTTTGAACGGCAACCAGAGCAACGTAGGTATGGTACCTACTACAGTTCCTAACAAGGACCTTAAGTGGGAGACTACTGAGCAGTGGAACCTTGGCTTCGACCTCAGCTTCCTCCAGGAGCGTATTGGTTTGACAGTAGACCTCTATCGCAAGAACACCCGCGACCTATTGCTTAACTCTAACTTGCCATTGTCTTCGGGCTTCGTAAGCGCAATGAAGAACATCGGTAAGGTGCGCAACCAGGGTATCGAGCTTACACTTAACACTACAAACATCAAGACTAAGAAGTTTGAGTGGACCAGCAACTTCAACATCGCATTCAACCAGAACCGCGTAACCGAGCTTGCTTATGGACAGAACGCATTGCTTACTGCAGCCCAGTTCGACCAGAACTTCAACCAGCAGTCAAGCTATATCGCTATCAAGGGCAAGTCGATGGGTACAATGTACGGCTACATCTACGACGGCACATACAAGCTGGACGACTTTGACAAGAGCGGCAATACATACACACTTAAGGCAAATGTGCCTCACTTCTCAGGCGAGAACAACACACAGCCAGGTATGCCTAAGTATCGCGACATCAACGGTGATGGTGTAGTTGACAGCAACGACTGCACAGTTATAGGAAACGGTCTGCCTACACATACAGGCGGTTTCACCAACAACTTTGCATATGCAGGCTTCGACTTGAGCATCTTCTTCCAGTGGTCGTATGGCAACGATATCCTCAACGCCAACCGCCTCTTCTTCGAGAGCTCATGGAACACATCACGCGATTTGAACCAGTTTGCAAGCTATGCCAACCGTTGGACATTCGAAAACCCAACAAGCGACATTCCACGTGCAATCAACTCAGCATCTAACAAGGTGTTCTCTTCACGTATCATCGAGGATGGCTCATTCTTGCGTCTCAAGACCTTGACATTGGGTTACACATTGCCTAAGGCAGTAGTTACACGTCTGCACATCGATAACCTCCGCGTATACTTTGCAGCACAGAACCTCTTCACAATCACCGATTACAGTGGCTACGATCCTGAGGTTTCTATCCGTAACAACGCCCTTACACCGGGTCTCGACTTCTCTGCTTACCCACGTGCTCGCCAGTTCAGCTTCGGTTTGCACATCGGATTCTAATCTGAATAAAAACGGGTTAAGACAGAAGAAAGAATACATAATACATATATATATAATGTATATACTAAACAAATTATGAAAGCATTAAAAACATCTATAATAGCTTGCGCAGCACTTCTCTCTCTCGGCAGCTGCGACTTCCTCGACAAGGAGCCAACCATCACCACGTCGGGAAGTTACTTTAACAACGAGTCAGAGGCTGAGTCGTTCCTCAGCGGCATCTATGCCACTTTAACACAGCCTACATTCTATGGCAACCAGTACTTCTACCTTGCAGGTGGCGACGATCTTGAAGCATATGGCGGTTCGGGTCGTGCTCCATCGAATGCAGGTATGATTTGTAACAACGCTACAACAAGTGACCCTTACGTAGCTGGCTTGTGGTACACACTCTACAACGGTATCGACCGCGCCAACACAATGTTGGAGAATCTGCCTAAGGTACCAGGTTTGAGCGAGGCAAAGAACAAGTTGTTTACTGCACAGACACGCTTCTTGCGCGCATTCTACTACTTCAACCTTGTACAGTGCTGGGGTGATGTGCCATTTAAGACCACATCTACACAGACAGTAGAAGGATTGCAGATAGCACGCACACCAAGAGCAGAGATATACGACTTTATCTGCAAAGAGATGGACGAGGCAGCTAACGACCTTCCAACAGCAGCAGAATTGAGCTATCTGCCAGGTAGCGTGTCGAAGTCGGCAGCATGGGGTATCCTTGCACGTGTATATATGTTCCGTGCAGGCGAGCACTTCCGCGAGAACAAGACTGCTAACGAGACCGAGATAAAGGGCTACTTTACAAAGGCCGACGAGTATGCCAAGAAGGTTATGGGCGAAGGTCATGGTCTTGCACCTAAATATTGGGACTTCTTTATCGACCAGTGCTCGGACAAGTATAATACTACTGGTAAGGAGAGCATTTGGGAAGCTGAGTTTGCAGGTAACTATACTACCGACATCATCAGCGAGGGTCGTACTGGCAACATCATCGGTATCCAGGCTCCAGACCTTTCTAAGGACGAGTCGCTTGTAGGCAAGTCAGACCCAGGTTATGGATATGCCTTCTTCTGGAGCACACCTAAGCTCTACGAATTGTACGAGGCAAACGGCGATATCGACCGTATGAACTGGAACATTGCTCCATTTACATACACTCAGTCGGTTAGCGGTAAGGGTGTTGATGGCCGTATGTTTGAGTTTGGCAAGCTTGCTGAGGTAAAGGGTCAGTATTGGGACAAGTCGTACCAGTATGGCGAAGGTATTATTATTGACGCAAAGAAAAACCTCTCTAAGGGAGATTGCGAGAAGACAACAGCATCAGAGAACTACGACCGCTCATGCGCCAAGTGGCGTCGCGAGTACGAGTCGGAAGGCTTGAAGAAGAACAAGAACTTCACCTCTATCAACTTCCCTATCTTGCGCTACTCTGACGTATTGCTTATGGTAGCCGAGTGTGAGAACGAGATTAACGGTGCTCCAACACAGTTGGCTTACGACTGCATCAACGAGGTTCGCAAGCGTGCCAACATCACAACAATCCCTGACATGTCAATGGACACAGAGACATTCCGCAAGGCAGTTAAGGACGAGCGCGCTATGGAGCTTTGCTTCGAGATGACACGTCGTTGGGACCTTATACGTTGGGGCGAGTTTGTTCCTACAATGAACGCACTTGTATCACGTGCCAAGGCAGGTACCAACTGGAAGTTCGGTCCAAGCAACGTATTCAACTACTTCAATGTATCTGACGCTTACCTCTACTTCCCAATTCCTTCGAGCGAGATGGCTGTTAACAAGCTTATCACATCTAACAACCCAGGTTGGTAATAAACTTAAGCGGGCTACGGTATAAAAAGCCGTAGCCTGCGAAAGCAAAAATCATAATATCTAAACAATTTTAAAACAATGAAACGAATTAAATATTATATATTCCTCCTCTTGGGCATGGCGTCGCTGGCAAGCTGCAGCGACGAGCTTAAGGAAAACGTATCGATGAATGTCGGCGTTAAGACAGAGGAAGGCGTAACCGTTCAGGGCAATGAGGTTACTGTAAAGGCAGGTACACCAGTTGTATTCAACATCTCTGGCGATCCTGACAACATCTCATTCTGGAGTGGTGAGGAAGGTAGCGCATATGCCAACAAAGACCGTATTGTAGTAGACGCAAACGAAGTAGAGTCGTCAACACTCCACTTCAAGATATGGGCACGTTATGGAAATGGCGATTGCACAAAGGATGTTCTACATATGTATATGTCGGAAAACTTCCCTGGTATTGCAGGCAACGACTTTGAGGCAGATGCTAAGCTTATGAACGAATTCCAATGGACCGACTTTGCATCAAGACTTACCGACAAGGACGGAAAGAACATCACACTACCACAGGCTCCTGTAGGCAACATCAAACAGGCTCCAGAATACTCGGTAAACATCACCGACTTGCTTGGCAAGCGAATTGCTTTTGCATTCCACTACCAAGGCTTGAAGAATACAGCAGCACAGCCACGCTTTGAGTTCAGCCAGTTCTATATCGAGAACAAGATGAAGAACGGTACAACATCTAAGCTCTACGCTGGCGACTTAGGCTTTACTCCTATCAACATGCAGTGCAAGGAAAACCTTGAGGACCAGAGAGCAATGACAACAAACCGTGAGTATGGCTCGGTTACCAACAACGTGAGCGGTATATGGAACCTAACAGACATCAAGAATGGCAACTTCGCTATCCACAGCTCGGGTGCAAACAAGCCTCTGAAGAACTCATGGCTTGTATCTAACCTCTTTGTAGCCAACGCTTGCTCACCAGACAAGGGCTTGACAGTAAAGAACATGAGCCAGAGCACAGATACGTACAAATATACTTACACAAAGCCGGGTAAGTATACAGCAACCTTTATCGGTACAAACAGCAACTACAAGCATGAGTCGCGTGTTATACGCGAATTGACTATCAACGTTACTGAGTAAAGATTAGGTATATATAGCGTCGCCGGAGGCGGCGAACTGTAAATAGTTTGCCTCCTTCGGCGATAGTTGTAAAAATGATATCTAAAAACCCATAATACTAATATGAATCAAAAAACTAAAAGTAGAATCTTAGCCGCTTTTGTTGGTATGGCAGGTCTATCTGTTTGCCAGAATGCAGCAGCTCAGATGTACGACGACCCTCGTATGTTCTCTTTTGAGAAACAAACGGAGTTGCAGTTCATCTCTGCAGAAAAGTCGGCTGTAGAGCTTAGCGGCACCCACTTTAAGAACGGCAACAAGTCGCTTCAGTGGACATTCCAGCCGGGAGCATCGCTACATATTAAAAAGGACCTTCAATTTGAGCCAAAGATTCAAGGCAGTCGCGATAATTATCTCGCTGCTTTCATTGTTTGGATATACAACGAGACCCCAGCACCTGGCAAGCAGATTCAGGTAAACTTCCTAAAAGACGGCAAGCAATGTACTACATTCCCTATCAACATCAACTTCAAGGGTTGGCGTGGTGTTTGGGTGTGCTACGAGCGCGATATGAAGGGCAAACCACATGTTGGCATGAACGAGATTCGTATCGATGCGCCCGACGTAAAGGGTAAGCTCTACTTCGACCACCTTATAACAGCAATCAAGGTTGACCCACGTCAGCAGACAGCCGACGAGCAAGTTCCTTTCGTAAACGTACGCTCAACCAACCACTGGTTGCAGGTTAGAAAGTTCTACAACATACAGCCTGATATCGAACTGATACCTCTTACCGACCAACATCGTGCAGAGATAAAGGTTATCGAACAGCGTTTCCGCGATATTATCTACACACCTGCCAAGCTTTATCCTAAACAGATGAACGAGATTCGCGCAAAGTTTGCCAAGTATGGCATCAGCAAGAAGAAGGGTATTATCACTGGTAAGGCTATATGGTTTGTGCGTCATGCCGAGGCTTACGAGCGTATGATATCACCTTGGGACAAGCACATCCTGACACGTACCGGATATGAGATGACCGACTACTTCACCCTCATGCAGCGTATAGCTATCGCTTACAACAACGCTGTAGAGGATGCCGACAAGGACGAGCTTAAGAAGATGTTCCTCCTTATGTACGAGCACATCACCGACCAGGGCGTTTGTTGGGGCAGTTGCTGGGGTAACATCCACCACTATGGCTACTCGGTGCGCAATATGTATGCTGCCTACTTCCTTATGAAGAATGTATTGAAAGAGGCAGGCAAGCTGGACGAGGCTGTACAGACAATGCTTTGGTACTCGCAGACCAACGAGCTATATACAAAGCCTGTTGAGAACGGTATCGACATGGACACATTCAATACTGCATCTATCGGTTGTATGAGTTCTATCCTTCTAATGGACGACTCGCCAGAGAAGGTACGCTACTTGCGCTCTTGCGGTCGTTGGCTTGACTGGGGTTGCCGTCCTGCAAAGGGATTGGACGACTCATTTAAGATTGACGGCTCTGGCTATCATCACTGTAATAACTATCCTGGCTACTCGGTAGGTGGTTTGAACGGTGCAACTCAGATGATATACATCCTCAGCGGAACAGAGTTTGGTGTAGGACAGCTTGCTCATCAAACTGTTAAGAACGCTCTTATGGCAATGCGCTTCTTCTGCAACAAGATTCACTTCCCATTAGCTCTATCTGGCCGTCACCCTAACGGCACTGGTAAGCTTACACCTATCCACTATGCTTTCATGACATTGGCAGGTACACCTGACGGTACACAGCAGTATGACAAGGAGATGGGTAATATGTACATGCGCCTGGCAGATGGAGCCAACTCAACTCTCGATAAGAAGATGAAGCTCAAGATACAGATGCTTGGCTGTGCACCAGAAGACGATCCTCAAGGAAACCTTGCACTAAGCTATGGATGTACATCAGTACAACGTCGCGACAACTGGTCGGCTGTTGTACGTGGAACAAGCCGCTATCTGTGGGGAGCAGAACACTATGTAGGCGAGAACCTATATGGTCGTTACCTTGGTTACGGCAGTATGCAGATACTCACCGCTCCTAAGGGCGAGAATGTAACACCAAAGTCAAGCGGTTGGGTACAGAATGGTTTCGACTGGAACCACATTCCTGGCACAACAGCAATCGTATTGCCTTTGGAAGACTTGAAGGCAAAGATTCGCAACGTGGACATTTCATCAGGTGTTGAGGAGATGCTCTACTCGGACGAGGCTTTTGCTGGTGGTTTGTCACAGCGCGGTGTTAACGGCAACTTCGGTATGAAGCTGCACGAGCACGACAAATATAACGGTTCGATGCGCGCACGCAAGTCGTACCACTTCTTCGACAATACTATCGTTTGTCTTGGTACTGGCATTGAGAACATCGTTGACCAGCATCCTACAGAGACTACAGTATTCCAGGTTGCTGCTACCGACTCTAAGGCAGAGAACTACTGGAAGGATTATAAGGTAGGCGATGGAAAGTCATGGCTTGACAACCTTGGCACTGGCTACTACACACCACAGCCAGTTAAGTTCTCAGGTTTGGTTAAGCAGGAATCGCGTACAGAAGATACCGACAAGCCAACTGAGGGAATGTGGGCATCGCTCGTATTCGACCATGGCAAGGCACCTAAGAACGCTTCGTACGAGTATGCTGTTATACCTAATACAACTCGCGAGCAGATTGATGCCTTTGCAGCAGCACCTACGTATAAGGTATTGCGTGCCGACAACCAGGCTCACATCGTAAGCTCGGACGCTACTCACACTGTATCGTACGTTCTCTTCGAAACTCCTAAGGATATGCTTCCTGGAGGTCCGTTGTTGAAGACAGACACCACATGTTTGGCAATGGTACGTATGGTTAGCGCAAAGAAGATGCTTCTGACAGTAGCACAGCCTGACCTTGCATTGTATCGCGGTCCAAGCGACGACGTATACAAGGATGGCAAGCGTGTTGAACGCAGTGTATACAGCCGCCCATGGCGTCATAACCCAAGCTTGGAGATTCCGGTTCGCGTAACATTGTTGGGCAAGTGGAACTTCGAAGGCAACGAGGCTATAAAGCTCGTTGAGCAGACAAACAAGACAACAACAATAGAGTTTGTATGTAAGGACGGACTTAGCTTCAATGTTGAGCTTGAGAAATAATAAATAATGTAGGAGGTACATCTTTTAGGCATACAGCTATATAAAGAAAACTTACGTGGAGGAGTGTCAGATAACTCCTATTCTGACACTCCCCCATCTATAAATAGAAATTTAATAAAAACTAATAACAAAACAAATGAATAACATTAACAAGACAATCGCTGCCCTATTCATGGCAGCAACATTCCTCCCGATGTCTGCACAGACAACAGCCAAGAAAGAGTGCTGCAAGCAGAAGACAGAATGCAGCAAGAAAAAATGCTGCAAGACTGGCTGCGAGAAGATGAAAGAGCGTATGGACAAGTTGGCAAGCGACGATGTAAACTTTGCCACTCGTCAGTATACATTGATGCTCGACCAGGTAGGTCGCAAGGGTAAGGTAAACAACCCACGTACTATCGACAAGATGGGTCGTTTGGTATGTGTTCCTATCGACGACTGGTGTTCAGGCTTCTTTGCAGGCGACCTCTGGGAAATGTACAAGCTTACAAACGACAAGCAGTGGGCAGAGCAGGCAAAACGCTTTACCGAGAACCTCGACTCTATACAGTACCTTACATGGCACCACGACGTAGGCTTCATGATTGGCAGCAGCTACCTTAACGGTTATCGCATCAACCCAACAAAGGCTTACAAGAAGGTTATCGTTCAGACAGCTAAGTCGCTCAGCACACGTTTCCGCAAGGGAGCTGGCGTTATTCAGTCATGGAACGTAGACCGCGGATGGCAGTCGAAGCGTGGATGGACATGTCCTGTTATCATCGACAACATGATGAACCTTGAGCTTTTGTTCGAGGCTACAAAGCTTAGCGGTGACTCTACATATTGGAAGGTTGCTACAAGCCATGCAGACGCAACCTTGAAGAATCACTTCCGTGAGGATGGCAGTTGCTACCACGTTATCGACTACAATCCAAATACTGGTGAGGTTTTGCACAAGCACACAGCCCAGGGTTATGCTCATGAGAGTGTATGGGCACGCGGTCAGGCATGGGCTATCTATGGCTTCACAGTATGCTATCGCTATACCAAGGACAAGAAGTATCTCGACCAAGCTGTACGTACACTCAACATGATGTTGCGTCATCCGAACATGCCAAACGACCTTGTTCCTTACTGGGATCTCAACGCTCCTAATATTCCTAACGAGCCACGCGACGTTTCTACAGCAGCTTGTATCGCTTCAGCTCTGTACGAGATGGACAAGTACTTGCCAGAGAATGGCTATCATGCTCTTGCCGACCGCATCATGACATCTCTCTCATCACCAGCTTACCTTGCTGAGCTTGGAAAGAACGGTTGCTGGTTGCTTATGCACTCAGTAGGAAGTATTCCTCACGGTGCCGAGATTGACGTTCCTCTGAACTATGCTGACTACTACTTCTTGGAGGCATTGAACAGAAGATAATATCAAAACAAAGAGGGTGTGTCAAAATAGGAGTTAACGGAAGTTTGGGCTTCGCCCGAAGTTAACG
>ERZ1023892.343-NODE-343-length-12193-cov-20.838441_pt1 | contig 12193 bp, 9 predicted proteins | sample MGYA00380397_ERZ1023892 | MGnify/ENA primary metagenome ERZ1023892 (study PRJEB33179, sample SAMN07448999) | human gut metagenome | biome: Human-gut; feature: Human associated habitat; material: Faeces | host: Homo sapiens | place: India: Bhopal | collected... | reverse complement strand
CCAATCACCAGTTTGTGGCGAATGGAATAAGTAATAAGTTTCTGAAACATAAGCTTTAATCTAAAAATGATTCGTTGAAAACTATTAAAGCTTAATGCGCATGCTCTCCATGTTCGCCTGTAAGTGAAGCCAGATAATAAGCGTTCGCAGTTACAATCTTCTTGCCAGCAGCTCCATCCTTACCCTTCTGCAGATGGTTGCAAAGCTTCACCTCTGTATATTTACCATCCGAAGCGCCTGTGGTCACCTCATGACGGGAGAAGCTGTAGTTACCCTTGCTAGGAGCTCCATTGAGAGCGAAGACATACTGCTTTCCATCTGAGCTCACAATTGCATGGGATGGCAAGGCGAGACACTGCTGGCTACCTGTAGCTATCCTTCCGCTTACATACATGCCTGCGAAAAGCTTTCCGCCATGAGTATTGCCTGAAGAAGAATGCAGATAACTCTTCACGCTAGCTGCATCCAACTTTACGTGAACGGCAACGGATTTCGAGTTATCGTTAAAGTATTGATTCATGCCATAAACGGTTCCTGAAAGTTTTACGCCAGGCTGATTAGTCAGGTTTATGGTCACCCGATTGCCCACCTTGACCTTCGCCAAATCCTTCTCGAAGACATTGAGGTCGCATTCCACTGCCTGGGTGTTTCTAATCTTCATCAGAGGAGTCTGCATATCAGCATAACTTCCCAGACTGGCAGTCATCTCGCTCACGATGCCGGAGATAGGCGCATGCAAAGGGAACGCTGTGGTAAACTTGCCTTTGGATACAGCGGAAGTAGAAATCCCCATCTGGCTGAGCTGCCTGCCAATACCCAAAAGATTGGCATGAGCCACTTGGTAATCTTTCTTGGTCTGCTGTAAGGTACGCTTCACACCTGCTCCCTGCTTACTGAGCAGAAGTTGGCGCTCCAAATCAGCCTTGGCAAGTACGCACTCCTTGGCAGCAGAGTAATACTCACGCTGAAGACTTACCACATCTGTATTTTCAACGGTAGCAACAACCTGTCCTTTATGAACAAGCTGTCCTTCTTTCACAAAAATAGATTTCACGATACCGCCCATCAAAGAGGCAACATCACCCATTGCCTGCGGACGAAGCACAAGCGATCCCTTCGCTTCTATGGTAGCATCCATCTCACGCTCCACAGCTTCACCCATCTTCAAATCTACGGTGCTGACCTGCTTGGCAGTCAACGGAATATGATCAAAATCTACTTCTTCTTCATGCTCATGCTCCTCATGTGCATGAACCTCTGAACCGGTCTGTTTCGCAAAGAAAGCGAATCCTGCCCAGGCAATCGCCGTAACGGCGACGATCAAAATTATTCTTTTCATGTTTTTTCTATTTTATAATTCTACACTACAATTTCACACAACGAATCTTATCAAAAATCCGTTGGCAAAAGTACACAGAAAATCTTGCAACTCAGTTGCATTCGAATCTTCAAACCGATTTTTGCAACCAAGTGGCAAACTTGTAAAATCATAAAATAGAAGGAGGTCCCCGTCTGCTATAGCCTGCCGCCACTTCATCTGCAAGAGGAGAAGCTGCCACATGCTGCCATCTCACTGAAATGAGTGAGAGACGAGGGAAGGTCAAAAGAGAAGAACAAGACAGAATCATAAACTGATGGTTCTCATCTACCAGCAACTTGCGGATACCCTTCACCATCTTGGAATTGACGACAAACTGATGCATTTGACGAACGCTACAATTCTCACGATCGCTATCATTTTCCTGACCATGATGGTCGGTATGTTCATCATTGATGTTGCCATCCTGCTCACATTGCTCCTGAATCATACAGATACGCCCCATGTGGTGATGATGGGTCATCACCGTGGATAGCAAGATGCTCAAAGTAGCTATCCAGAGACTGAATATGTATAATGTTCTTTTCCTCATTCGCAAATTGGCTACAAAAATACAGATTTTTTGTTATATTACCAAGAAAGAGAGATGATTTTATAGCATTTTTTCTAAAAAAAACTAAAAGACAAGTAACCGTACTTGGTTCATAGCCGTATTTAAAATAAAATTTAGTATCTTTGCAATCAAAATTAGTACATAAATAAAAATGAAAAAGTTTATTGCAGTTTTACAGTTACTCTTAGTAGTAATGTTGGCTCATGCGCAGATGATGAACCCTGTGAAGTTCTCAACCTCGCTCAAGACCAATGGAACCGCTGTAGCGGAAATCGTGTTTAATGGAAAGATTCAACCGGGATGGCATGTCTATTCTACAGGTTTGGGCGCAGACGGACCTATTTCAGCCACTTTTAACGTAAACAAGCTTGACGGTGTAGAACTCGTAGGCAAGTTACAGGCTCGTGGCCATGAAATTTCAAAGTTCGACCCTCTCTTTGAGATGAAGTTACGCTTCTTCGAGGGTAGCGCTACTTTCGTACAGAAAGTGAAGTTCACCAAGCCTAACTATCGTATCGATGCTTATTTAGAGTATGGCGCTTGCAGCGACCAGAATTGTCTTCCACCTAGCGAGGCAAGCTTCAAGCATAGTGGCAAATCTCCTGCTGTAGATGGCAAGGATGCTGTCAGCCCTGAAGATGCGAAAGCTAACGAAATGACAGAAGATCCAGCAGCTATCGCTAAGGCGAAAGCAGACTCTTTGGCTCAGCTTGCCGTAGCAGAGAAAGTAGATAGCACAGCTAATATCGATTCATCATTCTCTGTAGATGGTGATGATGCTAAGGCTTGGTGGAAACCGGTTGTAAAGGAGCTTCAGGCGTTTGGTGGCAACAATGACATTGCCAACCATTCACTCTTCTATATCTTCATTATCGGTTTTGTGGGCGGTTTGCTCGCTCTTGTAATGCCATGTATCTGGCCTATCATTCCGATGACAGTAAGCTTCTTCCTGAAGCGTGCCAAGAATGACAAGAAGAAGGGTATCCGCGATGCGATCACTTATGGTTTGAGTATTGTCATCATCTATCTGGCACTCGGTCTCACCGTTACTGCCATTGCAGGTCCTAGTACCCTCAATGCGCTTAGTACAAGTGCGGTGTTCAACATCATCCTCTTCTTGCTTCTGGCAGTCTTCGCATTCTCATTCTTCGGATGGTTCGAAATCAAGTTGCCAGACAGTTGGGGAAATGCTGTAGATAATAAAGCTTCCAGCACAACCGGACTCATCAGTATCTTCCTGATGGCGTTCACACTCGTGCTCGTAAGTTTCTCTTGTACCGCTCCTATCATCGGCTTACTTCTGGTACAGACTGTTACATCAGGTGACTGGTTGGCACCAACCATTGGTATGTTTGGTTTTGCCCTTGCTCTCGCCTTGCCATTCACCCTCTTTGCACTCTTCCCATCTTGGTTGAAGTCAGCTCCTAAGTCTGGTTCCTGGATGGAGACCATCAAGATTGTGCTTGGTTTCATTGAGCTTGCCTTCTCTTTGAAGTTCTTGTCTGTAGCAGATTTGGCTTATGGCTGGCACATTATGGATCGCGAGGTATTCCTCTCACTCTGGATTGTCATCTTCGGCCTGCTCGGTCTCTACCTGATTGGCAAGTTGAAGTTCCAGGTAGATGCCATCGGCGGTGACCTCAACAAGCCAATGCCAGTAGCTTGCATTATGCTTGGTCTTTGTTCCTTGGCTTTCTCTGTTTATATGATTCCTGGTCTTTGGGGTGCTCCTTGCAAGGCAGTAAGTGCTTTTGCCCCACCAGTAAATACCCAGGATTTCAACCTGAACACCAAGGTGGTAGAACCGGCTTATAAGGACTACGAGGAAGGTATGGCAGCAGCAAAGGCAGCAGGCAAGCCTGTACTGATTGACTTTACCGGCTACGGTTGTGTCAACTGCCGTAAGATGGAGGCTTCTGTCTGGACAGACCCTAGTGTTACTGACATTTTGACAAAGGACTACGTACTCATCTCTCTCTATGTAGATGACAAGACTCCATTGTCACAGCCTATGGAGGTGACTTTCAATGGCGAAAAGCGTACATTGAGAACCATCGGTGACAAGTGGAGCTACTTGCAGGCAAGCAAGTTTGGTGCTAATGCCCAGCCATTCTACATTCCTGTGGATAATGAGGGAAATCCTCTGAACGCTGCATTCAGCTTCAAGGAGGATGTCAGTGCTTATCTTGACTTCTTACATAAGGGTCTTGATAACTATCGTAAGTAATAATTAACTTTTCATAAGGCGGGAGTGGCATGTTATTTGCTATTCCCGCTTTTGTAATTAAAGTATAACACTATAAAAAGAGGAATTTATGAACAATAAAGAAGTTCCAGTCCTGCTTTTGACAGGCTATCTGGGCAGTGGTAAGACTACCCTGCTCAACAAGATTTTGGCTAACAAGAAGGGTATCAAATTTGCCGTTATCGTCAACGATATCGGTGAGGTGAATATTGATGCAGCTCTCATAGAGAAAGGTGGTGTGGTAGGTCAGAAGGATGATTCCCTGGTTTCACTCCAGAATGGATGTATTTGCTGTACCTTGAAGATGGACCTTGTAGAACAGCTCAAGGAAATCGTAGATATGAAGCGTTTCGACTATATTGTAATAGAGGCAAGCGGTATCTGCGAGCCTGCACCTATAGCACAGACCATCTGCTCTATCCCATCTCTGGGTCCTCAGTATATCAAGAATGGTATCTTGCGCCTAGACAGCATCGTTACTGTAGTTGATGCACTTCGTATGAAGGACGAGTTTGCCAATGGTTCTGATTTGATGAAGCCAAACCTCGATGAGGAGGATCTCGCTTCTCTCGTCATCCAGCAGATGGAATTCTGTAACATCATCCTTCTCAATAAGGCCGCAGACGTAGAGCCTAAGGAGTTGGAGCACCTGAAGCAGATTATCCGCGCTATCCAGCCTAAGGCAGAGATTTTCGAATGTAACTATGGTGATGTAGATCTCGATCTGATTGTCAATACTCACAAGTTTGACTGGCAGATTGTTGCATCATCAGCAGGCTGGATTCAGGAGATCGAATCTGAACGAAGCGGAGAAGAGGACCATGAAGAAGAAGAGCATGAGCATCATCACCATCATGATGAAGACGATGACGAACATGAGCATCACGATCACGAGGATCATGAACATAGTCACCACCACCATCATCACGATCATGACCATGACCATGAAGGTGGCGAGGTTGAGGAATATGGTATCGGAACCTTCGTATATTATCGCCGCAAGGCATTCGACCTGGGTCTCTTCGATGAGTTTGTTGCAAGAAAATGGCCTCGTGACATCGTTCGTGCCAAGGGTATCTGCTATTTTGCTGATGAACCAGACATGTGCTATGTTTTCGAGCAGGCTGGTCAGCAGAAGACAGTCAAGCAGGCTGGTCAGTGGCTCGCAACAATGCCAGCCGACCAGCTCGCAGAACTGCGCAAGAACAATCCGCAGCTCGAGAAGGAATGGGATGAGAAACTTGGTGACCGTATGATCAAGATTGTATTCATAGGTCAGCACATCAAGGACCAGAAGGATGCTATTATCGCCGAACTTGATAAGACTTTAGCACTCTAAGGAAAGTCGCCCTGTCAGGCAAAAGCATGAAGAGATTTATGTTTTTGTCCTCACAGGGCGTTATATTTTACTTGTAAAACTTAAGAGATAATAGCGCATTTTAACTACCGAAAAGATGAAAAAAACAGAAATTAAAGGAAAAATGCGGGTAAAAATGCAGTTTTTTCTTCGTTTGTACTTTTAATTCGTTTTTTTTTGTTAAATTTGCACCCGATTAATAAATAATTAAGTGAATATACAAAGAAATGAAGACCGATTTTCGACCTGCATATATTAAGGACTTTGAGGCGTGTTGGAACATCATTGACCAGGCTCGTCGCTCTATGATTGCATCAGGACGTCATCAGTGGACTAATGATTATCCTGCCGAGCACGATATAAAAGACGACATCAACAATGGTAATGCATACGTACTTACCGTAGATGGCGAGGTGGCTGTCTATGGTGCAGTAGCACTCAATGGTGAACCACAGTACGATTTTATCGATGGCGACTGGCTTACCACAGGCGATTATTATGTAATACATCGCTTTGCTACGTTGCCTAAATATCAGCGTGAGGGTTTCGCACGTATATTTATTAATAAGGTGAATAGTCTCTGCGAGGTAGAAAAGGTTCCTAGCATCAAGGTAGATACCAATTTCGATAATCTTCCGATGATTAACTTGCTCTCTTCCATGGGCTTCTGCATCTGCGGAAGAATCAACTATGGGAACAGAGGTATGCGCTTTGCTTTCGAAAAGCAAACGATACAGCCACAAATACAATAACGATTTACAGACATTATGGAGGATAAATTAAATAGAATGAGAAGCTTGGTCAATCAACTGAACCAAGCTTCTGATGTTTATTATAACGGCAAAGGTGAAATCCTTACCGATTACGAATGGGATGCCCTGTTTGACCAACTCAAGAAGCTGGAAGAGGAAACCGGCGAAATTCTCCCCGATTCCCCTACCAACAAAGTTTCTGAAGATACTATCGTCGGCCAGAAGGAAGAACACGAGTTCGCAGCACTCTCTTTGGCAAAGACCAAGAAGGTCAGCGACCTCGTCAAGTGGGCAGAAGACCGCCCTATCTGGATTTCCTGGAAGCTGGATGGCCTCACCTTGGTTGTGACATACGACAATGGCAAACTAACCAAGGTGGTGACCCGCGGTAATGGTCATATTGGCACCAACATTACGCATCTGGCACCAGCTATCAGTGGTATTCCGCAGTCTATCACGGAAAAGGGACATCTCGTGGTTCGTGGCGAGGCTGTCATCTCCTATGCCGACTTCGAGCAGTTTATCATCGAAAGCGAAGGTGATTACGCCAATCCCCGCAATCTTGCATCCGGATCTCTTTCTTTGAAAGATGTAGAAGAAGTAAAGCAGCGCCATATCCAATGGATTCCTTTCACCCTGGTTTATTGCGAACAGGAAATCACATCATGGGGCAAAAGAATGCTGTGGTTGGAAGAACAGGGTTTTCATCCGGTAGAGCGCCAGAAGATAGAGCAGCCAACTTCTGATAACATCCAAAAGGAAATTGATGCTTTCACAGCTAAGGTGACCAACAAAAAGAATCCTTTCCCTGTAGATGGTCTCGTCATCTGCTACGATGATACCTCCTATGCTGCTACAGGTTCCGTAACAGGTCATCATGCAACAAGAGCCGGTTACGCCTTCAAATGGCAAGATGAGCACGCCGATACCGAACTCGACCACATCGAATGGTCGTGTGCAGCCAATACCATCACTCCTGTGGCTGTCTTCAAGCCTGTAGAACTGGAAGGCACAACTGTTCAGCGAGCATCTCTCTGCAATGTAAGCGAATGCGAGCGTTTGGGTATCGGAGGCAAGGGAACCCGATTGCAGGTCATCAAGGCCAACAAGATAATCCCGAAGGTGATCAATGTAACAGAATCACTTGGCGTCTTTGAAATTCCGAAAGAGTGTCCTGTCTGTCATGCAGAAGCTATCGTTAGAGAAAGCGAAAGCGGTACGAAAACACTGCATTGTACCAATCCTCAATGTGCGGCGAAGCAGTTGAAGAAGTTCACAAGATTCGTAAGCAAGGAAGGTTTGAACATAGAAGGTATTTCAGAACAGACCATCTGGAAGCTGGTAAACGAAGGTCTGATCAGTGAGTATGCAGACTTTTATCATCTTTCTGATCATGCCTATGTCATCTCTTCCTGGGAAGGATTCGGAAAGAAGAGTGTAGGCAATATGCTGGAAAGCATCCGCAAAAGCCGAAATACAGATGGGCGTCACCTGCTCTATGCACTGAACATCCCACTGTGTGGAGGTGATGTTGCCAAAAAGCTGATTGAACGCTATCCTGTCCAGAAACTGATAGAAACCGCACGACTCTGTATGTTTGATGATGAGTTCGCCAGCATCGACGGTATCGGTCCTGAAAAAAGTGCCAAATTCATCGCCTGGTTCAAAGATGACAACAACTTCGCTCATGTAGAGCATCTGATGAAGGAGCTGACCATTACAGAACAGGCACCTGTAGAAAAAGGCACGCTGTGTGATGGACTAACCTTCGTTGTAACGGGTGATGTTCATCATTATAAAAACCGCACCGAGTTGAAGGCCTACATCGAGAGCCAAGGTGGCAAGGTGACGGGAAGCGTAAGCAAGAGCACCAACTATCTGATTAATAACGATGCAGCCTCCCAAAGTTCCAAGAACAAGAAAGCACACGAACTCAACATCCCTATCATCACGGAAGATGAGTTCGTTGAGAAATTCGGATAAAAAGAAATCCCTTAGGCTGTGGAAGTCTAAGGGATTTTTTATACTGTTATTCTTGAGAATTAGTGTGTTCCGCAATATTGTCCCATAAAGAGGATACCGCCACTCTGACTATCCTGAATCATATAGACAAATGGACGGTCAGCGATGAACTCCACATTTCTTGTCTCCTCAGGTGCCATGGCTGTCAGCATCACGGCAGCTGTTACAGCAGCAGCCTTTGTTCCCTGCTCATTCACCTCAATCTTTGCCTTCTGAAGCATCTTGCTGACAAAGAAATTGCCGTCAGCAAAATGGCTGAAGTTCGCTTTGCCAGCCTCAAACATAGAAGGAGCACCCAAATCACTGATGATCGCATTCAGAGGCAGTTCCTTCTCGATGGTAAATTTAGGCAACTTGAGATTCACCATACAGTTTTCCATATTCTGCGAAATCTGATTCAGCTTCTCTTCATCCAATCCTTTCATCATTTCCTGGATATTCTTGCCCTCATTTGGCAGAAGTACCAGCATGCGATAGCTACCATTGCCATAAGGAAGATCTACAGCCTTGAAATCCTTGTTCTCAGCATAGAAGAGCTTCTTTACCTGATGCATCATTTCCACTTTCTGGATATCACGTGTATAGCCACGGAAGTTCTCCAGCTTAGTGTCCTTGGCATTGAACTTGTTCTGCCATGTTCCCTTGAAATAGCTGGCATTCATCAAATACGATACTGCATCGGCTGAAACCTGATCAATAATACGTGGAATCATGCCGTTGGTCTTTTCCTTGCACCAGCCATTGATGCGGTCTGTTGACTTGGAAGAGGTGAAATCCAGACTTTCGATACCAGCCAAATAACTATCGCTCACTTTCTGACAGAAATCCTTGTTGAGCTGGAAGTTCTTGTTTACGGCAATGTAATTAGCTATATTCACGGTTGTCTGCTTATCCTGCTTGTTAGCAGTAAGAAGCATAGCCTTATAAAGCTCATTCAGATCGCTGACAGAAACTCCTTCGCAACCGATAGCTTTCAATATCTCCTGCTGCGTGATTCCATCCGCACCATTTGCCAGCATTCCCATCAGATAAGATACGCTCATAGGCGAAATCACCTTAGACTCCATATCTGTAACCTTATTGAAGAGGCGAAGCGCAAATGCATTGTTCTTCTTCACTATATCCTGCTGGGCGTCAGAAAGAACAAGATAGCTATTATCCAAATCCTCTTCATTCTTACCCATTTCGCTGTCCTTGCTTGCATTGGAATCACCGTTTATTTTCTTGCTGCTAGCACAAGAAGTCATAGCCATTGCTGCCATCATCATCAGGGCTGCCATAGTTATCTTACTGTCATTTCTCTTTTTCATAATCTTTTAATTTTGTTGATAATCTGTCTATGAAATGCAAGTTGCTGCGATTCCTTGCATCGGAAGGCTAAAATTTAAGACTCGTTAACTGCCTCCTTACCTGGCAACACACGCAAATGATATCTGTTACCATCAAAGTCAACTCGCATCAGACTCTGAGGTTTGGCTATCTTGGCTAACTCAAGAGCCACATGCCCCATCGTTCTGCGAAGATTCAATTCGATACAAGATACAAGCTCTAACTGGCCATCCTTTGCAGCAATCATCATATCTACTCCAAACGGCCCATTATAGTTTTCCTTTAACGCGGGTTCAACTATATCTATAATTCTCTGTCTAGCAGAGAAAAGCGCATCTTCACTGATGTATTTCTTCATCATTTCAACCTTCTCTTCTTCAGAGCAGAGCAAGTTGCCGGTATAGGCATTTTTGACGGTATCGAAGAGCGAGAGTCCCAGATAGTGAACCTTGCCGTCACGCATCTCGAATTCCATACCGAAATCTTTCACCTTATTATAATATGGCTCTACGGTCACACCACCCTGTCTGAAGATGATGTTGCTTACCCAGCGTTGGAAAGCCGGATATTCACCATTTGTCCGGAACTCATCGGCAGAAACATATTTCACGCCTCTTCCACTGCTGCTCCAAGGAGCCTTGACAACAGCCTTGCCCCACTTCATTACGCATTCCTTAACCAGAGCAAAGTTATCTGCATATACTACGTCCTGCTGCAGATGTTCAGCAGCCCATTGGCGGCTGCTTATCGCGCGTACCTTATCTAATACCTCATCAGTAGGCAGCATGATTTCCGGCAAACCGATACGTTCCAGCTCGCCTTTCAGACTCAAGTCCCATCCCCAAGGATGCACGCAGTCTATAAACTCCGTCTTAAGCAGATGCTCAAGCTGCAGTTTGGTTATAAACTCAACTTTTTCCAACAGATGCTCACCCAAATGGCGCACCTTATCGCGTGCATTGTCGATGTCGTCAACAAGCACCAAGTCACCCTGATCTGCCCACAAGGCAGGAATAAATGCAAGGTCGCTTCGCAACTGTCTTCCTGCATGTGGAGCGGTAAACTGTCGCAAATGAGCGGCCAATGCCAAATCGTGTTCTGGATTGAAGATATGTAGTTTCATACTGCAAAGATACAAATTATTGAGATAAAAACGGCAAAAGAAGGTAAGTTTTACTTAGAAAAGTGCTAAATAATGAAAAAAATGTTAGTTTTTGCTATCTAGAGTTTGCAAATTTAAAATATATTATTACCTTTGCATCGTAAAAAACAAATATGAATCAATATTAAACGCATGGAAGAAGCATTCTTCAGAACACATACATACCTAGTTGAGCATACAGATGCTCCAGTCAGACGAACCTTGATGGATGAGATTGACTGGAACGATCGTATGATTGGCATCAAAGGCACTAGAGGCGTAGGCAAATCTACCTTTCTCCTCCAGTATGCCAAGGAACACTTTGGACCATACGATCGCAAGTGCTTGTATGTGAACATGAACAACTTCTATTTCCAGAGCAGAGGTATTGCCGATTTTGCAGGTGACTTTGTGAATCAAGGTGGACGCACACTTCTGATAGACCAGGTTTTCAAGCAGCAGGACTGGAGCAAGGAACTCCGCAAATGTTACGACTTGTATCCTGAATTGAAGATTGTGTTTACAGGTTCCAGCGTCATGCGCTTGAAGGAAGAGAATCCAGAACTCAATGGAATCGTGAAGAGTTACAATCTCCGTGGCTTCTCATTCAGAGAATATATCAATCTGAAGACGGGCAACGATTTCCAGCCATACGAGCTCGAAGATATTCTCCGCAATCATGAACACATCATCAAGCAGATCCTTCCCAAGGTGAGTCCGATGAAATACTTCAATGATTATCTGCATCATGGCTTCTACCCATTCTTCTTGGAACAGCGTAACTTCACAGAGAATCTACTAAAGACAATGAACATGATGACCGAGGTTGACATCCTCCTCATCAAGCAGATAGAACTGAAGTATCTGCCAAAAATAAAACGCCTGTTCTACGAGTTGGCTGTCGAAGGCGCCAAGGCTCCCAATGTGAGCCAGCTGGCCGAAAGCATCAATACAAGTAGGGCAACCGTGATGAACTACATTAAGTATCTGGCGGATTCCAGACTCATCAATATGATCTATCCGGAGGGTCAGGATTTTCCGAAGAAACCATCCAAGGTGATGATGCATAATACTAACTTGATGTACGCTATCTATCCTATACAGATTGACAAGCAGGAAGTGATGGAAACATTCTTCGTCAATTCACTTTGGAAAGACCACAAAGTTCATCAGGGCGGTAAAGACCACTATTATACAGTGGATGGCAACAGGAAATTCAGAATCTGTGATGCACAAACTCCCAACAAGATGCGTAGTAATCCAGATACCATCTATGCCCGTTACAATACGGAGGTGGGCAAGGACAACAAGATTCCGTTATGGCTCTTGGGATTCCTGTATTAACGAAATTTCGAAAAGAAGAATTAAATACAAAACATTTTTAATATTTTATCTAAAAGTAAAATGGCTAAAGAG
>ERZ1023892.340-NODE-340-length-12300-cov-47.824255_pt1 | contig 12300 bp, 7 predicted proteins | sample MGYA00380397_ERZ1023892 | MGnify/ENA primary metagenome ERZ1023892 (study PRJEB33179, sample SAMN07448999) | human gut metagenome | biome: Human-gut; feature: Human associated habitat; material: Faeces | host: Homo sapiens | place: India: Bhopal | collected... | reverse complement strand
CCTTGCCATTCTGATTATAGAATTTCACACCATCCTTCTCCATCTCTGTGAGCCAGGAAACATCGGCGCCCTTGGCAAAACCGCTCATATCGTATGTTTTCTCCTGCTCATGAACAGGAGAATCGTCGCTGCTGCAACTTGTTCCCGTAATAGAGAACAAGAGCGCTGTAGCCAGCAACATGGCTTTTCCAAATATATTTTTCATTTTTCTTTTTTCTTGCAAAGATAATCAAATAATTGATTGGTTTATAAAAAGGAGACTTACTCTTGGAAATTATACTCCCATGTCATGGTGTTGAGGTCGGCGGTAACGGTAACTTCACCACCAGTTACATCATCCTTGAACCAAGGATTCCACTTGTCGTCTGCCGTAGAAAGATTAAACATCTTATCGTCACTTGGCTCGCAACCATACCATGTTTGCTTGTCATCCTTGTTGGCTCCTACATAGATAAATATAAATCCTTCCCAAGCTGTTGGCTTGTACTTGCAGGTATAAACGCCCTCACTCACCTTATTCATCACGGCAAGAAGGGTGTTACTATCCTTGCTGAACATGCAGAGAGTATTGCTAGCCTCTGGCTCTGGAGTTGTCTGGTCGCCCTCAACGATGGTATATTCCAACTGACTGTGCTCACCAACCTTCACGGTTACTGTATAAGTACCAGCCGTAGGTATATTCACGCTACCAGCGTTCTCTGAATCTGTCATCTTGCCATCAGCCAAAGTATAGTTCATTGTCTTGGCAATATGAGTTTCCTTATCACCCGTGCTCTTATTATACTCTGCTCCATCGGCAGCAATACTGATAGGTGTATTATCTGCAGTAGTCTCGATAACCTTTACCCAAGCATAGTTAGGACCGTCATATTTCATCTCCTCACCATTTACCTTCATTGACTTAATGAGAGTAGCATGGAACAGTTTCTCTTCTGACTTTGTATCAAGTACCGTATAATAAATACCCGCTGGTTCTGGAAACCAGATATTACATGCAGACTGCGCATTATCCAACACAGCATAAGGTTTGTCACCAGTCTGGATATTTCCCCAAAAAGTTCCATCATTCTCCATAGCCCAACAGTTGAGCCAAGAAGAGACATTCATATAGCCGGAATAAACACCATCAGAGTTTGGAGAATAAAGATAGGTCAGTGGATGGTCCACATCCTTACCCGCATTCAGGATATTGATGTAACTCATATCAATAAGGTATGGAGTAACCTTTACCTGGCAGACATTGCTGTAAGCGGCATCAAGATTACTACCCATCAGACTCTTGATACGGAAATAAAGAGGTGAGCTCACACCAGGAGACAAGCCGAGATCCTTGGCTGCAGCATTGAGGTCAGCACCGGTGAAAGCCTTGGAAAGGTCGGTTACGGTGTATTCCTTTTCTGAAGTAAAGTTCTCTGAGGCTGATACCTGCAGATAAGTTTTCAGCACTCCACTGCCCGCAGGCTTGGTTTCATCGCTCGAAAGCAAGGTAGGATTCTGCCAAGCTAACGAGAGGACAACGTCCTTACTGTTATCTACAGACAGCTTCACATCGGATGCCGATGCCATCAGATCGGATGCCTTGAAGCCATCCAGATATATCTTGTCGCCACTCTCGTCGCAACTCACCAGAGCGGTGAGTGCGCAGAGAAGCATCATCAGGTTTCTAAATATCTTTTTCATTCTTTTATCCTATTAATAGTTGTCGTTATGAAGATTTGGATTGGCGGTAAGTTCGGTGTTAGGGATTGGATAGATGTTGTACTTGCTATCCACTGCCTGTCCGTCGTGAGTGCCACCCTTCCACTGCCAGATGTACTTGTTGGTTGTGAACTGACCATAGCGGATCAGGTCGGTGCGGCGATAACCTTCATGATAGAGCTCACGGGCACGCTCATCGAGGATGAATTGGAGGAAGGCATCGTCATCGGCAAAATTGCTAGACCATACATCAGAAGCATTAGAGCGCTCACGAAGCAGGTTGATCCAATAGATAGCACCCTGCTTGCGGGAAGCAATCACGGTTGGATCTGTAGCATCACTACCACCAGCCCAGTTATCCCAGTCATTATGTAGACGAACTACGCACTCAGCATACATCAGATAAACATCTGCCAAACGGAAAAGAGGGAAATCGGTATCCACACCTGCATCTCCTGTATTGGATGCAGTAGTACCATCATCCTTCAGGTTGCTCCATTTCTCTGAGAGATAGCCGGCGGTTTCTGTAGTCATACTGGAAATATCCTTGCTCTGACCATTGGTAAAGAACTTGCAACGCTTGTCGCCATTGCCATCGATATCGGTCTGGGTAAACTTATCCACGAACTCAGGACGAAGACGGAATTCACTCCAGCCAGCAGTTACACCATAATCGGCTACATTCTGGTTGGCATTCGACATACTTACCTGTCCGCAGACCAGATAGGTAGAAGAACCCCAGCTTACGGTATGCTCTGCGCTTACCGGCAAGGCGAAGATAATCTCGTTGGTACGCTTGTCGTTATCTGCATTGAAGAGCTTGCTGTAATCAGACTCCAAAGAGTAGCCCATATCCATCACCTTCTCGCAAGCCTCCTTACATTCAGCATATTTAGCAACGCCGGTATAAACCTCGCTGTTCAGATAAAGCTTGGCAAGCAAGGTATAGGCAGCGCCCTGAGAAGCCTGACCGTAAGGACAGGTAGAAGCAGGAAGCATATCACCTACACAATCCTTCAACTCGCTCTCAATATAATCGAATGTCTGCAGAGGAGTATAACGAGGAGGAATGTAGCTGCCCACAGGGTCGTTCTCTGTTACCATCGGAATGTTGCGATAGAAATCGAGGGCATGGTAATAGAACAGAGCACGCATAAAACGGACTTCAGCCTTATACTCCTTCATCTTCTCTGCATCAGCACCCGAGAAACTGGCACTGTTGGCATTGCGCAGGAACTCGTTGCAGAGGGCGATGTTGTAGTAGATACGATAATACATATCTGATACCCAGGCATCGTTGGCATCCCAGGAGAGATAAGTAAGACCCGTAGTCTGCTCACCTGTCAGCCAGGTAGAGGCAAATTCATCGGTACCACACTCCTGCATATTGATAAACATACGCATGTAGTCGAAACCACTACCATTGTTCAATACGGATTCCATATCCTTGTTATCGCCACCCTTGCCCTGACCACTGGTCACCATGGCAGCGTAAATCTTGCCCAGCACAGCCTCATAATTGGCAAGCGAGGTATAAACATCCTTAGAGGTTGTCTCTGTATGAGGATATTGGTCGAGATCGGAAACACAGCTGGTAGCGCTGGTCAGCACCGCTGTTCCCATCATCATACTATATAATATATTCTTAAGTTTCATTGTTATCTGTTTTGATTGTTAGAACTGAAGTCCGAGGCTTACTGAGTAAGTGCGAGGACGTGGATAGAATGAGTTGTCCATTCCGTTTGGTACCTCAGGATCTGTACCTGAGTAACCGGTGATGGTGAATACATTCTGTACCATTGCAGATACGGTGAGCGAAGCCCACTTGTTGATCTTGCCTACGTTATAGCTCAAGCTCAGGTTGTCGAGCTTCAGGAACGAAGCATTCTCTACGTAGTAATCTGAGAGATACTGGCGGGTCTTGAAACCTGTCTTCAGGAAACTGGTATTGAGGTTGTTGAGTTGTGAGTTGTTGTAACTTACTGTCTCGAAAGCACCTGTACTCATACCCATGCCGTTGTATACATAGTTGTCGATGTTGGCACGGAAACTCATACCGAGTGTCAGCTGCCTGTATCTCAAAGATGTGCTCAAGCCCATGATGTACTTAGGGGCTGGAGAATGATAGCGGTAGAGATCTGACTCATTGATTTCGCCATCGTTGTTGAGATCGGCATAAGCACCCTCGATAGGCTTGCCTGTCTTAGAGTCATAGAGCTGATGATATACATAGAACATGTATGGCTCATATCCCTCTGAGAGTACCTGGAACTGGTAAGCATCGATAGATGGACCTACCTTCACGTTGGTCTGGCTTCCACCCTTTGTCAATGAAAGGTTCTTCACTTTCATGTTCTGCCAGGTAAAGTTGTAGCTCAGATTCCACTCCCAGTCCTTGGTCTGGATAGGGGTTGCATTCAGAGAAACCTCGATACCCTTGCTGTCCACATTACCTACGTTGGTAAGGATAGTCTTTGAGAAGTTGGTACCTGCTGCTGTTGGTACTGATGCCAACAGGTCCTTGGTCTTACGGGTATAGAAATCGATGGCACCACCGATACGGCCATCCAGAAATCCGAAATCAAGACCGAAGTTCCAGGAGGTTGTAGTCTCCCACTTCAAGTCTGATACGTATGCCTCAGGACGGTAAGTATTGATATACTGTCCGTTGATGAATGCTTCGGCACCTGTCACGCTGTAGGTATAAACCGGCAGATAGTTGTAGTTGCCGATACCTTCCTGCTGACCGGTAACACCATAGCTGGCACGGAGCTTCAAGTTAGAAAGTACCTTCTGGTTCTTCAACCAAGGCTCTTCTGTCAAAGTCCAGCCCAAAGCCACAGATGGGAAAGTACCCCAACGGGTATCCTTAGAGAAACGGGAAGATGCGTCTCGACGAACGGTAGCCGTCAGGAGATACTTTCCATCGAATGAATAGTTGATACGTCCGTAATATGACAACATTACATGACGGTAATCTGATGCCTTTACGGTTGACAGGTTTGTGCCTGTCGCACTTTTGGTATAATAAAGAGGTGTAGTACTCTTCCAGTACTGGTAGTCGTAACCGGCTGTCAGATCTACATTACTCTTGATATCTTCGAAATACTTCGCATAGTTGGCATAGAGGGTAAGCAAGCGGTTCTCGTTTTTCTGAGGACCATACTTGTAATCGCTACCGCCCAAAGACTCATCCTTGTTGTAGCTCTGTGCTGCGTAGGCAGGAACATAAATGGTTCCGTCGCCCTTGGCATAGTCAGCACCCACGGTAGCATGGAGCTTGAGTTCTGGCAGGAAATGAACTTTGTAATCTACATCCATAGAACCGATGAAGCGGCTCACCTTACTCTTTGAATCATACAGATCAACCAGACCGCGAGGGTTTCTTACACCGGCATTCACTGGATAGCCATCAGCATCGAGTGCCTCATTATAGCCACCATACTTGTCGTTACCGGAATAAACCGGGATGGTTGGGTTGAATGTGGCAGCTGCCCATACGGCACCACCATTATTGAATGAGTTGTTATTGAGGGTTCCCTTGGCATTGATGGTCAACTTCAGGTGATCCTGGAAGAAGCTAGGAGTCAATACCACGTTACCTGTCCAGCGCTCTACATTGTCCTTGCGAACCAGACCGCTCTGGTTGTAATAGCCTACAGACACGCGGAATGGCAACCACTTGTCGATGCTGCCGCTCACGCTGAGGTTATTATCTGTACCGAAAGCTGTGCGGTAAACCTCATCGTTCCAATCGGTATTGGCTGTACCGAGCAATGACTTTTGGTTATCTGTACCAAACTGGTTGATGACATTCACAAATTCATCACGACTCAGCATATCTACCATCTGCGCACGGGTCTGCAAACTGTTAGTGGTATTGAAGTTCACCTTTACAGCACCCTGCTGTCCCTTCTTGGTGGTAATGATGATGACACCGTTAGATGCACGGGAACCATAGATGGCTGTAGAAGAAGCATCCTTCAATACAGTCATGCTCTCGATATCAGAAGGATTGATCATGCTGAGGAAGTTGCTGCTGTTACCCGAGATACCACCCTGCTCCAATGGCACACCATCGAGCACGATAAGAGGGTCGTTGCTGGCATTAAGAGATGCACCACCACGCACACGGATGGTACTACCGGCAGAGGCAGAACCACTGTTGGACATAATCTGTACACCCGAAACCTTACCGTTGATCAACTGTTCTGGAGAAGAAACGAGACCTTTATTAAAGTCCTTCGATTTCACGGTAGCTACGGAACCAGTCAGGTCACTCTTTCTTGCCGTACCATATCCGATAACCACGACATCAGCCAGCGCCTTGCTGTCAGATTCGAGTTTCACCTTCATATTGTCAGAGATAGAAAGTACCTTATCAATATAACCGATATAAGATACCTTGATCTTCTTGGCTGAAGAAGATACCTGAAGACTGAAGTTACCGTCAAAATCAGTAACTGTACCGCCCTTTTCGCCTTCCACCATGACAGTGGCGCCAATCAGAGCCTCACCATTCTGCGCATCAGTCACCTCACCTTTGATGGTTCTTGTCTGCGCCATGAGTTGCAGACATCCGATGACGAACAATGCCACGAGAAGCAAACTTCTCTTTGCTAAATTCTGGATTGCTTTCATTGTTTTACTTTTAGGTTGCGTTTACGTTTAAATGAGTTTGCGTTTAAAATTGTTTTCAGTTGCAAAAGTAGAGAAAAAAGAAGAAAACAGCAGATAGATTTAAGACAAAAATAAAGAAAAAACGGACAAAAGCAAATCTTTATCTAGCTTTTGTCCGTTTTGTCATTAAAGAGGCAGGAATCTTTAAATCAGTTCTATACCTTTACTCTTTTACAGGTACAAGTTTAATACCGAAGAGGTTGCATGTATCCTGCTTTGTAATAGTATGAGAACCTGCATCCAATGTTACAGTCATTGTCTTAGCTGTTGAATCAATAACTGCATTTACTTCAGCAGGCTTCTTTCCATCAATTTTGGCGTTCGTCTTGCTATCTGCAGAACTGAAATAAAGGGTCATTGTGACTTTCTTATCAACAGTTACTGAGATATTAGTTGCAGACTCCATCTTTACACAAGTAGAATATGAAGTGCCGTCAATAGTAGCAGTTCCCTTATTTGTAGCATAGTTACCTGAAACTGTTACTATGCTACTTGAAGGCTTAGAATCTGTGAATGTTACCAAAACAGTACCCTCGATAGGAGTTACAGTACTGCCACCTTCTGTTGTACCACCGGTAGAGCCACCAGTACTACCATCTTCGCCAGAACCACCAGTCTCGCCACCTCCGGTAGTGCCACCTTCGCCAGCAGCATTGCTCTCACCGAACACCTTGACAACACCAGAAGTATAAGCATCAAGAATGCTTGCCAAAGCAGGCCATGGCTGCTGATGACCATTTGTTACGACTGTCTCATCAGGAATAGCGAAATCAATATCGCCATGATTCAAACGACCTGCACCATAGAAGCCTTCTACGATAGAAGGAACATCTTCTGCCTTATCTGCAGAGTATGCATACATGAGGCTTGAGTTGGTATCGAAGTTGTTGTAAGAAGTTCCACCTACCAAAGTCTTTACGCTTGCAGGAACCTGCTCACTTGGATCAGAAACCTCGTAGGCATCGAAGCTTGTATTGTTTTCTGCGTATGTGATATAGCTGAAGTTATCAGGCTTGTTGGCAAATACATTGCCGTATGCCTTAATCAAACCACCTTTCTCACCAGAGAAAGTACCATCACCCTTGGCATCAGTACCCTGCAAAGAGCTCATGATAGGACGCTTAACAGCATCAAAGTAATTAGACTCCATGAATATACTTGAACCACTGGTTGCACCAATACCATAAACATCATTGTGCTGATAGTAGTTGTTGTACATGTGAACACTCATGGTACGAACGCGAGCCATACGAGAGTCTGAATGGTCGAACCAGTTGTGATGATAAGTAATCCAGTTTTCACCAGTTTCACTCTTCATACCACACATAGAAGCCTTACCATTATCCCAGAAGCGGTTGTAAGCTACAGTAACATACTTAGAATCGCCCTTGATGTCTACAGTACCGTCACCCTTAGCCTGGTCGGCAGCACTACCCTTCTTACCATAGAAGAGATCCATGTTGTGAATCCATACATGAGAGTTTTTAGTGTCAAGAGACATGGCATCATCCAGGCAACGCATGATAGCAAAGTTACGGAACTCTACACTCACAGCCTCTCTAAGCAAGAAGCCGAAGCCATATACGGTAGCATCATCACCGACACCTTCGAATGTCATATTCATAGTAGCTCCCTTAACCTGCAAACCTTCTGCAGAACTTGAAATGTGATCCAAATCAGAAAGACTAACCTTACCAATGATACGGAATGCGATAGGAGTTTTATCCTTACCTTTAGAATAAGCATCAATAATAGACTGAAGACCAGTAATAGTCTCTGACTTACCTGTATTGACGGTTGTAGAAACTGTCTTAGCGGTCTTGGCTGTAATATACAGAACCTTAGCACCAGCCTTCAAAGTACCATCATTATTATAAGCACCTACACCATCATACTTGAAATGAGCAAAGCCCTCACGGTTGTAGCTCTTTACTACCAAGTTAGAAGCTGTATTGGCACCAGTAATCTCTGTACCTTCAGCATTTACAGGAACAACCTTTACAGAATAAGTACCTTCCTTCAAACCGAGAACATCAGCACGATAGTAAGAAGCATACTGACGAATCAACTGAGCATCAATCTTCTTGTCATCTACATATACATTATAAGAAGAAGCGCCCTCGAATGGAGCCCACTTCAGGTAAGCAGACTCCTGCCAGCCCTTTGCCTCAGTAATCTGAATCACACCTGCAGGATTGTCAATATCACCACTTTCGCCCTGCTCTACTTTCTTTGCGAAACTGATTTGCTGAACAGAAGCATCATACTCATCATTCTCTGAACCTGATTTAGGTGCGATGATTGCCTTATCACCTTCGAACTTAACACTTGTCAAGTCGGCAGTATTATAATACTTCACATCACCCGACTTGGTGGTAACATACATCTGATTGACCTTGCTGTTACGAGCCACGGCATGGGTAATCTTAAATGTCCCTGTCTGAGCCACAGCTGCACTCAAGCTCATCAGGAGGAGTGCCAAAGTAAATACCATTTTCTTCATTTTACGTTCCTCCTTATTTTATTTGATAATTACTTTCTTACCATTAATAATATAAACACCCTTAGATAAGCCCTTAGGGGAAGAACCTACACACTGGCCCTGAAGGTTATAAACCTTACCTTGCAATGCTTTCTTTATATCTTCTACCTGACTGATGCCGGTAGTTTGATAAGTGAAAGAAAGGATTACGAGCGACATATCTGCCTGATCAGATGTATTATCTGAATACTGAAGAACGACATTGTCGCCATCAAAGGTAATCTCTGTGACAGTCTTGTCTATGACCTGGCCATCAATCTTAACCGTCTGTTTGCTGCCGGCAAATACTGCCGTAGACAACATTCCAGCCAACAATAATAAATAAGCTTTTTTCATTTTAATGAATGTTTGTTAGATTTATGTTTTGGTTTGTTTTTGAATTTTACAATGCAAAAGTAGTGAAAAAATAGCTATTATAAAACATCCTGGCGCATTTTTCATACGCAAACGTTTTCATAAGTGTAAAATGGAGTATTATAAAAAAGGGCATAAAAAAAGACTGAATCCTGTTACGAAGATTCAGTCTCATAAAGAAGTGGTACCACCAGGAATCGAACCGGGGACACAAGGATTTTCAGTCCTTTGCTCTACCAACTGAGCTATGGCACCAACTTTCACAAATCGCGATTTATCATTTGCGGGTGCAAAGGTAATACTTTTTTCTGGTTCCTGCAAATTTTTCGGGAAATTTCTTTCAAAAAAAGATAAAAAAGTCTATTTTTGTTGGTGTTGTCCATTATTTAATGTACCTTTGCAGCAGATATCGGGATTTAGCGCAGTTGGTAGCGCACGTCGTTCGGGACGATGAGGTCGCTGGTTCGAGTCCAGTAATCCCGACCAAACAATCATATAGACTTAAAATCCGTAAGCCTATGAAGTTTATAAAGGATTTTTTTTATATCAATTACCATGAACGGCGAGCATTACTCGTAATCCTGATCCTGCTCGTTGTCAGTACCACAATGATTTTCATTGTAGGTTCTAAAGAAACTATGCCATCAGAAAAGCAACAAGCCCATAACGATAGTATCATCAGACATGCCACGCGACAACAGCCAGGCTATTATGACGAAGGACTTCAGTCGAGCGAAGTATTCGCCTTTGACCCCAATACGGCAAGCCAATCTGATTTCCAACGGCTGGGACTGGAATCATGGCAAGCCAGAAACATCATCAAATACCGAAATAAAGGAGGTATCTTCAGGACACCTAGAGACTTTGCACGGGTTTACGGACTAACCAAGAAGCAATTCGAAAAACTGCTGCCCTTTATCAGAATTGGTAAAGACTACCAGCCGGCTGCCAACTTTTACCCAAGAGAAAGATACAACTACGGCTATCAAGAGACGGCTATAAGAACTAGAGAAGAAAGGAAGAAAGACACTACCCAATACAATTATCCACGGAAACTGAAAGAAGGTCAGTATATCAACATCAATTCTGCTGATACGACCGAACTGCAGAAAATTCCCGGCATAGGCTCCTACTATGCCAGAAGCATCATCCGTTACAGAGAACGGTTAGGCGGTTTTGTTTCCATGAGCCAGATACAAGAAGTGGAAGGCGTGCCCGAGACAGCCCTCCACTATATGAATATTGATGCAAAACATATCCGGAAAATGAATGTCAACCAGCTCAGTTTAGCCGAACTGCGCAAACATCCTTACCTGGACTTTTACCAGGCAAAGGAAATCGTAAACTACCGCAGAACCCATGGTCCGCTGAAAAGTGCTGAAGAGCTGCGTCTCCTCAAAGACTTTCCACCTGCCGAAATAGAAAGAATCAAGCCTTATCTTGCCTACTAGGGGCAAGATAAAGCTAGCTTGCCTGTCTGCAAGTTTGCCGGTTTTGCTAAATGACACCAAACTGGTGCAGGAAGATAAGGAAAATACAGACTGGACAGATAAAACGGATGGTGAACAGGAAAACAGGGAAGAGAGTTCCCTTCAGGGTTCCCCAGTTGGTAAACTCATCACGCACAATCTTCTTTGGCACATACCATCCCAGGAACAGACAGGTGATGAATGAACTCAACGGCATGAGAAGCTGGGCAGTAAAGTTGTCACAATTGCTCAGGAAATCCTTGCCGAAGAAACCCAAATCAGGTACGGCACCCTGAGAGAGCGAACAGAATACAGCTATGATGGAGCAAACGATGGTCTCGAACCAAGCTCCCTTGGCACGGCTTATCTTACCCTCCTCATAAATAAAGGCGGTACCTATCTCGTGCATCGAGATGGTAGAAGTCAGGGCTGCCAATACAAGCAAGGCATAGAACAACACCGAAATCACATAACCGACAACCGGCATGTTACCGAAAGCCTGCTGGAATACGTTTGGCAAGGTAATGAAGATGAGCGAAGGACCACTGTCTGGCTGCACACCTACCGAGAAGGCTGCAGGGAATATCATCAAACCTGCCAATACGGCGATTACCGTATCAATGGTCACAATCTGAGTAGCCGACTTCAAGAGATTGGTCTGTCTGTTGAAGTAAGAGGCATAAGTACACAGACATGCCGTACCCATACTCAAAGAGAAGAACGCCTGTCCCAGCGCTTCGAGCAACACGTTTTCATCTACCTTAGAGAAATCCGGCTTCAGCAGGAACTCCACTCCCTTCATCGCTCCCGGCAGAGAGCAGGAAGCTATCACAATCACAATCAACAGGAAGAAAAGCATAGGCATCAGTATCTTGGATGCTTTCTCTATGCCATTGCGCACACCACGCACTACCACCATGTGGGTAAGCAGGATAAAACCTACTGCCCATAAGGTAGGACGGATAGGATCGGCTGAAAAGGTCTGGAAATAGGTCTTCACATACTCTGCGTCGCCATGAACACCGCCCATGATACTGGCATAGAGATACTGCAGGCACCAGCCAGCCACTACGGCATAGAAACCCAGGATAATCATAGAGGTGATGATACCCATCAAGCCCAAAGCACCCCAAGCCTTATGCTTTCCCAGATTGGTATAAGCACGGGCTGCATTGGATGCGGAATGACGGCCGATGATGAATTCGCTCATCATGCCAGGCAATCCGAGCAGGATGATACATACCAAATAGATGAGAATGAAGGCGGCGCCACCATTCTGACCTGCCATATAAGGGAAACGCCACACATTACCCAAACCGACTGCCGAGCCGGCTGTGGCAAGAATAACGCCCAACTTACTACCAAAATTTCCTCTTGTTTCCATTATCTTAGTATTTAATGTGTAGTGTTTGTTGTTTTCCGACGAAACGGCAGATGCTACACCTTATTATATATATATGATTGTCTGATTATATACCTTAATTATATATATGATTATTATCTATCCGATTACAAATACTTTATCCGAAGACACCAAACTGGTTCAGGAATACCAGG
>ERZ1023892.335-NODE-335-length-12407-cov-27.549142_pt1 | contig 12407 bp, 7 predicted proteins | sample MGYA00380397_ERZ1023892 | MGnify/ENA primary metagenome ERZ1023892 (study PRJEB33179, sample SAMN07448999) | human gut metagenome | biome: Human-gut; feature: Human associated habitat; material: Faeces | host: Homo sapiens | place: India: Bhopal | collected... | reverse complement strand
GCGCGTTGCCACCTCCCGCAAATGACGGAGTGAAAACGGGCAACTCCTCAACGGTGAGCTTGTGCTTCTCTTCGCCGCCCTTAGCTCCGGCAGTGTATACAGTCCCACTGTCCGCAGTGCCCGCACCGATGAGCACACGACCCGCCGCCGTCTGTACCCATGTTGTGTCACTCATGTAAGGCAGATAGGTAGCGGGGTTGTCCGCCTTATCGGAGTAAATATAGCTTCCTACAGGATACTGGGCGTGCATGTTAGCAGAAAGCGTTTTCGTGACGCTTGTCACTGCCGCCTTGATAGCGGCGTCAACATACGCTTTGTTCGGCAATTCCGTATCATCGTTCGGCGTCTTGTCGTAGAGAATCGGCCCCATGATGGTACCGCCCGCCTTATCCAGCTTCTCCCCGATTTTCTTCGTTACGGTGGCGGAAAAGTTGGCGTCATTGCCCAGTGCCGCAGAGAGTTCCTGCAACGTATCGAGCTGGGAAGGCGCACCATTCACAAGATTGGCGATGGCCGTTTTCACAAATGCCGTGTTCGCCACGGTTTTGGAGTTGTTATCGGCGTTGGCCGTTGGCACGGACGTGGAGCCCGTAACGGTGAGAGATGTGGCGTTGACCGTGGTGGCAGTCACTGTGGTTATCTTTCCCGCGGCCATGGTTACCGCCCCGGTGAATGTCTTATCTCCTGTAATGGTCTGCGTGGTGTTGGTGGTCAGCAGATTCGTGGGTTTTCCTTTGATATAGCTCTGCAGAGTGTTGTCAGTCTCGCCCCAGTCAGACTGCTGTGTCCTTGCGGAGGCCGCCGCGGCAGAAGCCGAAGCCGCCGCATTGGTTTCGCTCGTCTTGGCGTTTGTCTCACTGGTTTTCGCCGCACTCTGGGAAGATGACGCCGCGGATGCGGAGGACGCCGCCGCACTGGCAGATGAAGCGGCAGCGCTTTCACTCCCTGCCGCATTGGTCTCGGAGGCCTTGGCGTTCGTCTCGCTCGCTTTCGCTTCCGAAGCGGAGTCGGCGGAGGCCGATGCGCTGGATGCCGCCGCGCTTTCACTTCCTGCCGCTGCAGACTGGGAGGCCGCTGCTGCGGCGGCGCTCTCTTTGGCACTTTCCGCATAACCCATGCTGTCCGTCAGAGGCTGGAGATTCGTGGCCACGCGCCGCCCGGAATCCATGGTGAGCACCATGGTGCCGTCCGGATTGCAGTAAGCGGAGGCGATGGTTTCGCCGGTGTCTCCCTTGTCCCCTTTGTCGCCTTTATCACCCTTCAGCATGAGGTCAATTTTTCCCGTCATTCTGGCGTCGGCCGTCAGCTTTGCGGTAAGCGTCTGTTTCGAAGCCAGTTTCACCTTCATGGTGGCCGTGGAAAATGTTTTCTCAGTCATCTCTGGTCACGTCTCCCTTCACGATGAACTTGGAGGCCCCGATGGTGCACACCTGCTCTCCGGTCCGGATTTCAATGTCATAGACGTAAGTCCCTTCGGGGATGTCCTTGGTATCTTCATGACTGAAGAAAAAGCGGCCGTTATCATCTGCCTGCTTCTGGAGCAGATAGGCCTCGCAGTCCATGTCCTCCTTCACGGAGAGCACCGCCGTATAGGTTCCCTTTTCCATTTCCTTCCCGTCAAGGGAAGAGGAAAGCTGGAGCATGCCGGTATCGCCTCTCGTGATGTTGATGCTGTCGCCGATTAATTTAAACATTGTCAAAACCTCCCATCACCATGTTGGCATCGAACTCATGGCCATTGATATTTTCCGTGAAAGTGTACTGCCACAGCATGCAGTCATGGTCCGGATAGGACGCCCCCGGCTGGGCGAGCCAGAGGCCGGCTCCGCCGGTCTGCTCCATGTCGATCACGTTGTCAAACCAGTCGCAGTTCATGTACACCCCTGCAGGCATGAATCCCGCATCCCACAGCTTGTTGATGGTGGCCGTGGCCATGTTGGTGACCAGCTGATGGTCTTCGTACACATCAAGGCCATGGTTGCGGCGCCAGCCGTCGGCGTCCTCTTCGTCAATCCATACCCCCATGGGAAGCTTCTCTGCAGTAAGGCCGCAGTCCTGCAGGGCCTGTACCAGGAAATCGGCCTCATAGTCCGCATCTTCCTGGGTGAGGGCGTAGGAGTAGAAATACACCCCCACCTTCAGCCCTGCCGCAATGGCCCCGTTGATGTTCTCGTAGAAATTTTCGTCCATGTGGCCGTGGCCATAGCCCAGCCGCACCATGGCGAACTCAAAGCCTGCCGCCGCCACGTCTGACCAATTCACATGACCGTTAGCATAAGAAACGTCTACACCTTTCATGATTCTTCCTCCTACTCATTGGAAACCTTGGAAAGGCCCAGGGCCCTTCTGGCAATATTCGTCTGCTGCATCTTGATGCGGTCAATCCGCTCCCGCTTCTGGCGGCTGTTCAGGTGGTCAGAGTCCATAATTTTTTTCTGTGCATCATAGGTCCGCTGCATGGCCTTCATGGCGGCCTTATACTTTACATACTTAACTCCGTCGTAGCCTTCCGGCTTCTGTTTGGTCAGTTTAAACTCATTATGAAGTTTTTCCTGCTCTTTATAATCGTCCCGGAGCCGCTGCACACTGTCCGAAGAGGCGTAGGGCGTGGCCGTGAAGCCTCTCACGCCGGGCATCTCGCTGGCCCTCTTGGCAGGCCGTGTCTCCGCCAGCCCTGCCGCCTGGTCGATGAGACTGTTCCCCAGGGCCGCCAGATTGCCGCCCACATCCTGGATGGTATTGTCTATCTTCCTTGGGGACAGATTGAAGGCATTCCCCACCTTGCGGGCCAGATAGCTCGTATAGGGGCCGTACTGCTGGCGGTCCGGAAGTTTCGATTGGGAGAGAGGAACAATATTACGTCCCATAAACATGGAATAGTTGGTTACCCATTCAACCCACCAAAGCAGGCCCGTAGGGAAAACGCTTGGAGCTAAATTGTTCTCAATTGAATCCCCCAGCCCCTTGAACCCCGGGCCGTTTCTTCCCTTCTCCTTGTCATACATGTACTGCAGCACTCTTTCTGGAACAGTACCAAAGAGAATGCCCAACTCGAAGGGTTTTGGGATTTTGTACAGCGTATCCTTCCCGGGAATTACCCAGAAAATATCTTTCTGCCACTGAGGCAGCTCCTGATAGCGGGGGTCATCCTTGTTGAGATACCACAGCATTACAGAGGGAACCGTTATCCCTAAAAACGTCTTCATGGTCATCTGCCCGGGGCGGGCTTTAAATTCACGGATCATCTTGTCCGTGCCCTGAATAGATGCGTTGAAAAATGCGATGATACGGTTTGGTACTTCTGTCTTACTCCCATGTCTTCCAAAGTCCAAAGTGATTTCCCTGGCCTCAATACCAGCCTCTGCATTGGAGAGAGGCTTACGCTCCGTTCCAAAAAGGCGGTTCACGATGCCGGTATAGCCTATCTTAGCGTTTTTAAATTCCGCCAGCCTCGTGGACGTTTCCATAGCTTCAGAGAAAGCTCTGAGCGCTTCGATAGGGTTAGCACACATAGAGAGCACGCTTTTCTTTTTCAGAAGTTTTCTTATTTCACCATGGAGATAATTTCTGTCAAGTGAAACCATAGTAGATTGCGCCGCGCCGCCGTTCATATAATCCCAGTACTCTTTCCCCTTCTTGAGATAGAGGGAAAGTCCCCGCACGGTGTCCCACACAGGGATGAATCCATGCTTGGAATAGAGGAAGGCGGAAATCATATCTCGCACGGGGTTTCTCATGATGAATTCCAGAGACAGCGTAGCGCCAGCACGGAGAAGCCCCGCCGGTACGCTGAGTATTTTCAACCATGTTCCTGGGCGTTCATTGTTAGTCATTTTGAGCGCGGCCAGCAGCTCCGGAGTTGTGGCATAGGTTTTCTTTTGACCGTTCTCCCAGACGTAGAAAGTACTGTCCGTGGATTTCGGAGTACCTTTTACTTCCTCGCAGATATCTCCCATACCCTTCAGCTTTGACAGTTTTACAAAAGCCTGCCCGACCTTGTTATGTTCTACTGATTCAACGATTTTATAAGTCCGGTCAAGGATACTTACAAGCGGGTCAACAATGTTCCTGCTGGAGCCTTTCATGTGCATAATATGATTGCTCTTGTTGACATAGGATTTACTGGTGCCACCGCCTGAAGAAGTCTCATCCGTAATTCTCTCAAAGGGAACATAATGGGGATATTTGGCCTTCATGGCCGCCTTCTGCTTTTTGGTAAGCTCACCGGCCTCAATCAGCATATCCAGCAGAGAATCCTCGTATTTGTAAAGCTCATGCGCCGCTTTTACGAATCCTTTCTTTTGGCTGAGCTTCCGGATAGTCATTCCCACATCTACAGGATCTCGGTCTGTATAAACCTTGTCTTTTGGATGCTTGGTATTCCAATCGATGATGTCCTTTTCCCTCAAATAAGCCAAAAAAGCTGAGAATTGTGGAAGATTTTTCTCTCCGATACTATTGAGAATTTCCTGCAAAGATTTGACGCCCTTTTCCGGTACGCCGTGCTCAATTAAGACGTTTGCCTTTCCTACCCATCCGCGAGACTCAACAGCGTTCCGGAACGGGTCTTCATCAAATGCAAGTTTACGGCCAATTCTTTTTTCCACATCTGCTTTCACTTCAAAGAGCGGATGGTTTTCATCAACCATCTCAGTGTAGAGACGGTTCCATACCTTTTTACCTGCTTTCCCAAAAGTGTTGCTCTCAAGCATTTTCTTGGCTCGTTGGAGTCTCGTGGAACCATAATCGATATACCCCATTGCTCTGGCCACGGCGCCCTGATGGTTCCACTTGTACATGATGTCGGTCAGCTTGTTCACGGCTCCTGTAAGCTTGGAATCCTGATGCAGTCTTCCCTCAAAGTAGTCGTAAAACTTAGGCGCATTCTTTCTTGCCAGGTTCCGGTCCGTCACATAGTCATGGAAGAATTCTGCGAAGCCTTCCGCCATCTTTCCGGAAACATCCAGGTTGTCATAGCCGTTCTCGAACCTGTCCTTCACCAGATGCAGAAGTTCGCCGGCGTATTCCGGTGCCTCGGAGAAGTGGAAACGCTCATCCAGGAAATGGCCCAGCTCATGGGCGATAACCCTGGGCTCCGCAAAATTCTGCGTACGGATGACATGGGAAAGCGTGTCAAACTGGCCCCTTGCGCCCTTCACAGTGCGGCCGGTGCGGATGGTCGCATTGAAAAGCCGGTTCACGTAGTCCACAATGCCCTGGCGGGTGACCGGCACGCCGGTATCCTCATGGGCCGTATAGTCCACATCATTCCGCATACTGCGGATGGTATCCATGCGCTGGATGGTCTGGGCATTGCCTTCGCCGGAAAGGTTATATTCCCGGGGCACGTCCCTTGGGGCAGTCCCCTCTTTTAACCGGGGAGAAAGGTCCGCTTGCCCGACTGGCCGGGAGGTGTCTCTCATGGCCTGGATGCGGCCGTTGGAAGTGCGGGATACTTTTACAGGCGCATACTGGCCTTCTGATTCATCAATCCATGCGACATCAGTAAGGCGGATTTTCTTGGAGTAAACTCTCCCGCCGCCGGAATAATCTCTTGCGTTCATGTAGGACGGGGTAACGAAAATACCGTCCTTTATTGGGTGGGAGCTATAAACGGTTACTTTACCGGATTTTAATGATTCATCCATCATATCAAGCGTAAAGTCCGGGTACATGGCCTCGCCGTTGTCATATGCCTCTTTGAAAACCTCTTCGGCCGTGTGAATATCTTTAGTCGAACGTATCCATAAATGAACATCGTCATTGGCAGGATTATTTTTCAAGATAAGGTCAAGCTGTTTTGCTTTGCGGTCTTGCACCGGGTCGTAAGCGTCCCTCATAGCCTGCACCCTGTCGGAAGGAGCAGACTCATCGAAATTGAGGTTCCCTCCCCTGTCGCCGGTCTCAATGACGCCATCCTCGCCGCCGGAAGAGCGGGAGGAATCATCCATGGGCGCATTCTGCCGCTTACCTCCCTGGTCGTACACCCTTCTGGCTTCACTCATGCGGCGGGCATCGTTAGCCTGGGCAGGGTCCGGCCTTTCATAATCCTCACGGATAATCTGCGCCGCTTCCTCTGGTGTGAGGTCGTCGCCCCTCTCACGCATCCGGCGGAGGGCGTCGGGCTCCGTAGTCTTCATTTCCTCCACGGAGTAGTCCACCTGTGCCCGCCAGTCGGAGGGGTTGCGGCCGTTGTCCTCGCACCACTTTTCAAAGCGGGCGTAGCGGTCGCCGTCCCACTGGATGAGGGCCCTTGTGCCGTATCCGTCGCTGGAGACAGCTCCGGCATTGAAATCGCTTTCCTGGGCAATGTTTCCCGTCATGCCTGCCGCTTCTGCGTCCGTCAGGCCATCCTGCCGGTAGCGGTTGTATACGTCCGTAGCCATGTCGCCGGTTTCGTCGTACATGCTGCCGCTATCATCAGCCATGTCGGAGGCGTCCCTCATGCCATCATCGAATCCATAGCCGCCATCATCGGCCATATCAGAGATGCGGCGGCCGGTCCCCTGCCAGTCTCTGGGAACAGTGACGTGGAAATTCTCGCCGCGGGCGTAGGCCTCGTTACCGCTGCCGTTGTATTCGTCAAAAGGTGTGAGGCCCATGTCGGAGGCCATGCGGCCGAATTCATCACGCAGCGGCCTTCCTGCCTCGCCCTCAAAGGCATCAGAAACGAAATCCACGGCCTCGCCCACATCATGGTGGGAAGAGCCGTTTCCGGAGCGCTTGCCGCTCGTCATGGTGACAGGCGCTTCCGGATGTGCCTGGTTCCACCTGGTAACCAGCTCATTGGCCGCCGCCTTGGTGGAATCATTCATTCCTGCCCAGTCCGCATCTCCCGCCACATTGAACACGGGGGCGGAAACGTCGGAAGGGGGAGCGTCATAGGATGCGGCATTATCTGCCGATGCTCTGGAAAGGTCGTCAAAACCTGTTGAACCGCCACGGGAAGCCGGTTCGGCGTCCCCAAAGGGGTCGTATACGTCACTTCTCATCGCTTTGGTTCCTTCGCCGCTTCCCGCCAGGTCGTCGAATCCTGTTTCCCCGGCGCCGGAGAGGTCATCCCCCCGGATGCCCCTCACTCTGTCTGCAGCCGAATCAATCCGTGCTTTCACTGTATCCTTCACCCTGCGGGGAACCAGCTTGGCCCCGCCTTCCACCATGGAAGCCGGGAGGAAAACCTTGTCCCACACGTTGAGGGGGTTGTCCACGATTTCCTGCACGTACTTTCCGGGCTGTGTCACCGCCTCTTTGATAGGTTCGATGACAGGGTCCAGAAGTGTCTGCTTGGCAGTCGATACCACCGGCGTGCCGTCATCATTGGCCACGTTCTGGTCATAGGCGTTCATGGTGCCGTTCACTATGGTGGGCGCCGCCAGAAGGCCAGCCGCCCCGCGTACCGGCGCCGGCACGAAGGGAGTGATGGCCACATATCCGGCAGGAGTGCCAACGGCCGCATCATAGAGGCCTGCCTTGGCCGTGTCATAGTTCTGTCCTTCATAACCGCTTGTCGGGTCCTCATCGTTGATGTCCTCCCCTCCGGCTCTGGCTTCATAGGCACGGGTGGCCGCCTGGGAAACCTCCTGCCCGTAGGCGTCGGCCGCCTTCTCCACCTTCCCGATGTAATTCGGAAGGGCGTTCTCAATATTCGTAGTGGTCCGGTCGGCCTGCTCATAGACTTTCTGCCCGAAGGCTTTCAGCTTGCCCAGGATGGAATCATCCTGCTGGGCCGGGGAATTGTTCGCCAGGTCGTCGAATCCGGTATCACCGGCTCCGGAAAGGTTGCTCCCCGTGTTCTGGCCGTAGTTCACCAGGTCGTCGAATCCCGTTTCTCCATAGTTCATCTAAATCACCTCACCAAACATGAGATACATAAGCATCGTTTCCGGTAGCCTTCAGCCCTGCGATGATTTTTTCAGGGGACCACCCCTGCTGCCGGAGCGTATCGATTCTGGCGTCCACCGGGTCCTGCTGGCCGCCGGAAGAGCCGCCCGTGGAAGGCAGTGCGCTCATGAGGGGAGCGTAGTATGGGCTGTCAGATTCGTTTTTGTCCGGGTTGTTCTTCATCCACGTCATATGGAGCTGGCGCAGCGTAGAAATCTGCTGGGACGTGAGGCCGCTGGTACCTCCGTTGCCGCCGCCCCCTGCAGGATGGGTCATTCTGTAGTTGTTCATGGCAATGGTGGAGTTGGCCACCCTGTCCTGTGCGTTGGCTCTCTGCTGGTCAATCTCAATTTTCTTCATGGTGGCAGGGTCTGTGATGAATTTTCTGTTCTTCACATCCCAGAATCCTGCTGTCGTTCTGATGTACTGGTCTCGCGGATCAGAGAAATCTCCTGCGTCGGAGACTGCCCCGTTATCTCCGTTAATGCGGACAATGTGTCCGTTCTTCCCTTGCATGTACTTATAATCCGGCTTGGTCAGCTTCGAAATGCTGTTCAGGCTGTTCAGGTCAAGCCCCTGGGCCCCCGCATTGGCCGCCATCTCGTTGTAGCGGTTGATAGCCGGAATCAAGCCAGGCAGCTTAGAGGAGTGGTAGGTATCCACCACCGTGTTGCCGTTTTTATCCTTCGTGAAGATGAGCTCATTAAGAATCTGCTCTTTCATGGGGTTCAGAACCTTGGAAATGTACTCGGAGCGCTGGGCGTTGTAGGCGCTGTCTTCATCCTGTTTCACCCTATCCAGTGTCATGGCCCTGGCTTCTTCCGGGGAGTACCCCGCTTTCACCGTGGAGACGTAGAGGTCACGGTAGATGGCGCCGTTGTCTGCCATGTTCTTCTGGCGGATGGCCTGCCGGTCCGGAACGGAGGGAAGAGCATTTTTCTGCTGTTCCTCTGCAGACTGTTCCTGCGGCGCAGAATTGAAATTGGGCTGGGCCATATAGGCCTGTGCGGCGTTTGCAAGGGCAGGGGGTATAGTTACACCCCCATTACCTGCGGCCGCTCCTGCGCCGTTTTGAGTGCCATTCTGGCCATTTCCGAAAACGCCGTTCAGAATGCCGGAGGAAACCGTGCCGCCGCTGGTGGTTGTGCCGGTAATGGGCTGTGCGTTGGCCGTGATGGAAGGCATGGCGTTCTGCACTCCGGAGAAGGCATTTCCTAAAAGCCCGCCGCCGGAAAGGCGGGGAAGCGTCGGCGTTGTGTCCTGGGGGAGATAGTCCGCCATGGTCTTCTGTTCCTGTGGCTGAGAGCCGGTGAGGTTCGGGAACCATGCGTTAGCGTATTCCTTCGCCTCATGGGTCTTCTGGATGTCAGATGCCCGCTTTCCCAGGTAAGTCCCCAGGGCCGTGCCAAGAGACTGCCAGACGCCCATGTTATCTGCAGGGATGTAAACAACTGCCATGTTATTTCTCCTCCTTTCCATCAGCCTTTTCATTGGCCGCCTTGTCCTTGGCGGTCAGCGGTTCGACGGCGAATCCGTTAGCGTAGAAGAGAGCGCTGTCGTCATCAAGTTCCAGTTCATACACCCTTTCAGCCGCCCTGTTCTTTGTCACGTGGGCCAGCTTGCGGAAGCTGTCCACGGTCCATACCTTCATCCCTGCCTTCAGTGCGGAGAGCGGTTTCCTGCCTTCCGGAGTGAGGAACACTTCGGTAGCCGTGGTGGTTACCTTCCTGACTGTCCCGTCAATGCTTGGAGCCGTCTCCACGTTGTATGTCACCTGCTCGCCCATATCATGCACTTTCTTTACATGGGCCAGATGGCCGCCCTGGATGACGACTGTATCGCCCTCTGTCATGGTTTCGATGGGTATTTCGCCATGTTCCCCGGCCACCAATGTGCCTGCCGGGAAGCATGCATAGTACGCAGCTGCAGAGTTGGCCGCCGTGCCCAGAAGGTTGCCGAACCATCCGCCGCTCCCCTGCTTGACGTAGGTCTGCCCCGGAGTGGCCACGGCATACCGGTGGCCGCTCATGCTGTCGTAGAGGCTGAGATTCGGGCTCTGCAGTCCCACGGCCGCATTGAAGTAGTTGAGGGGAGTAGATGCCGCATTGCTCTGGGCGGCCGCCGCCGTATCAATCGGCTGGTTGGCAAGATTGGCCTGCTGGCCTGCCAGGCTTCCCTGGGCATTGGCGCCGTTGAGGATGTTGGAAACATTGTTTCCGGTAAGTCCTGCCTGCTGGCCTATGCCGGAAAGCTGGCCGGAGTAGAGGCCGGAGAGAAGCCCAGCCCTGCCATTGAGGCCATTCAGCTGGTTGTTGTAGGCATTATTCGCAAGGCCGGCCGCCGTGTTCATGTCATTGGTGTAGCTGGATGCCAGAGAGTTGGCGGCGTTCTTGGAAATATCATTCATGGCCTGCCCTGCCACGGAGGAATTGATGATTCCCCGGTCAGCCAGGGAGGAAAGAGTGCTCCCCATGGTGGCGTCAAGGTCAGACTGCAGGGCCTTCTGCCGGTTCTGTGCATAGGCAGATGGAAGCTCCCCGGAGAGGAGGCCGCTCATGATGCCCGCATTGTCGGCCATGGACTTCTGGTAATCACTGTCCAGATACTTGTTTCCTTCCTGGTAGGTCTGCATGGCGTTTCCAATGCCTCCGATGTAGCCGTTGTTTGCATCATTGGCGCCGGTCACTCCGTTCTGCACCTGCGGGATGAGGCCGGAAACGGTCTGCCCTGCCTCCTTCGTGCCGGAAAGGGCGCCCTGCAGGAGGCCGTTATAATCCGGCGTCACCTGGTTGTTATTAATCTGGCCATTCGCCAGGTTCATGAGGTTGTTAGAGACGCCCAGGGCATTGGAGAGCCAGCCCATTTCGTTGGCCAGGATTTTCTTTTCCTCGCTGGAGGCCTCCGGCACCTTGGCGGAGGTGCTCACCACCTTCGACTTCTTACCGCCGCCTCCGAAAAGCTGTAAATCAAATTTCAGCATGATTTTTCTCCTTTCATTAGTTCAGATGAGAAATGTCACTGACCATGACATGGTAGCGTCTGCCCTGGAAAGTGTAGTCAAGGGCTTTGAGGTGCTTCATGCCCCACCGGCGTTCGTGCACCTTTGGCGGTCTGGTGGTCCTCGTGATGATTTCCGTGAGGCCGTTCAGGTGCATTACCTCCCTCATGTAGGGGCACATTTCATGGAACTTTCCGTAGGTCTGGTTGATGGAGAAATACCGCTTTCCGCCGTGCTCCACGATGGACCAGAAGACGAATCCCACATGAGGGAAGAATTTGAAATATTCGTTGTAGCCGTCATGGAATCCTCCCTTCTTCTCATCCCAGAAAAAGCCGTCAAGGTTCACCCTTTCGCCGGTGCGCCTTGCGTAGTCCCTCACCATGTCATGCAGTGAATCCAGTTTCATCTTCCCCGCCGTCCTCTCAGAATGTCTGTTAACTGATGAAGGGCCGAAACGCCGGCCTCATCGAGATTCTCCACCATGCTTAATAGCTCCGTCATGGAGAGATAGGTGATGATCAGCGTGGTGGCCATGGGGCTCCTGCCCAGCAGCATGAGGCCGTTGTCCACCAGGAGCGCCGCCATCACCAGAATCATGTAAGTGGCCATCTTGCTCCAAAACTGCCGCCTCATGACGCAGGAAGAAATAAGCCCCTCCCTGTGGGCCTCCGGGATGCCCCTGATGGAGCTGTAGAGGTCATCGGGGAGGCCTGCGCCGTCGAGACGCTTGTAAGAAATGGCTATCCACCTTGTGAAGAGGTCAAGCATCACAAGAATGGCGAAAATGGAAAAGAGCCCCAGATGGAGCTCTATCCCGATAACCCATGACGCCGCCAGCTTAAAGGCCCATTGGTCTGTCAGCTTGGCGGCCGTCTGGGAAATACTGTTAAAAAGTTCAATGTTCATTTTTCGCTCCTTTTGGGGAGAATAACCACGAGTGAATTACCGGCACATAGTCATAGCGCAAGCATGGGGAGTGCTGGCGGGCACAGTCACGGCATCACCATCAGCGCACAACAGTCTGCAGGTGGAGGCTATCACATCAGAAAGACTGATTCTCCAACAACTGAAACATGGAATACAGACTGGGCAGGAAATCATACTCACTCAATTTCTATCGGAAACACAGGCGGGAATTCTGCGCATAACATCATGCAGCCGTATCAGGTAGTTTACAGATGGCGGCGCACTGCTTAGGCAATCCGTTTCCACCGATACACCACTTCGTAGGGCTGTAAGTTGTTATGACTTGAACCGCCGCCAGTTGCGCCGATGGAATGGGCATGCGATGCATTGATGCTGTAATTCACGCCTTCATAATGCGTATGTTCTGAATCTCCCTTATTGGATGCGTAGGCTCCGCCGTTGGAGATTATCCCATTTCCCCCGCTATAGGATGAATTGGCGCCGGTATCGGCAGAAAAATTGCCTGTTAAATAAGCAGTAGAAATGCTGTGTTTGTGTTCCGGCAATTCACTCGTGGCGCTATGGTCATGTTCCACGAGTGAAATGCCAAGTCATAATC
>ERZ1023892.334-NODE-334-length-12460-cov-105.652237_pt1 | contig 12460 bp, 14 predicted proteins | sample MGYA00380397_ERZ1023892 | MGnify/ENA primary metagenome ERZ1023892 (study PRJEB33179, sample SAMN07448999) | human gut metagenome | biome: Human-gut; feature: Human associated habitat; material: Faeces | host: Homo sapiens | place: India: Bhopal | collected... | reverse complement strand
CTCTCATTAAACAAACTGTCCAACAATTAGACACCACCGTCTAATTGTTGGACAGAAACCGCAGCTTAAAGCTGATCATTCATTGCATCCACCACTTGTCCATCAAACAGATTGATGATGCGACTGGCGTAAGTAGCATCGTGCTTGGAGTGCGTCACCATCACGATGGTGGTTCCCTCCTCGTTCAGCTCGCTGAGCAACTGCATCACCTCCATACCATTCTTGGAATCGAGATTACCCGTAGGCTCATCGGCAAGGATGATGCTAGGCTTGCCCACCACGGCACGGGCGATGGCAACCCTCTGCTGCTGACCGCCAGAAAGCTGATGAGGATAATGCTTGGCACGATGACTGAGCTTTACCTTGCGCAGGATGTCGAGCACTCGCTCCTTGCGTTCCGCCTTGCCCACTCCGAGGTATTTCAGCTGTAAATCCACATTTTCCTCAACGGTAAGTTCGTCGATAAGATTGAAGTTCTGGAACACGAAGCCGATGCGACCCTTGCGATAGGCGGTGCGCTCACGCTCCTTGAGATGTCCTACCTCCTCATCGCCCAGCCAATACTTACCCTCGGTAGGTGTATCGAGCAAGCCGAGGATGTTGAGCAAGGTAGACTTGCCACATCCCGAAGGTCCCATGATGGCTACAAACTCGCCATCCTTTACATCGATGTTCACGCCGTTCAGGGCGATGGTCTCTATCTCTTCTGTACGAAATATTCTCGTTAAATTCTCTGTACGTATCATCTTGATTTAATGTTTAATGTGTAGTGTTTAATGTTTACTTAGCTCATCATGCTATTCCATCTTGATGCTGTCTATCGGATTCTCCAGAGCGGTGCGCAGGGTATAGCTGAAGACCGATACCAAGGCTAGCAGCAAGGTGAAGATAGCTCCTGCCACCAATGCCCACCATGGGAAATCGATGCGGAATTTGAAACCTATCAAGTATTCCTGCATCAGCTTGACACACAATGGGATGGCGATGACCACAGCCACACACGATGTGATGAGGAATCGCTTGGACAGTTGCCATGCCGCATCAGCCACCGAGGCTCCCATCACCTTGCGCAGGGCTATCTGGCGGCGCTGCTGATTGCCATAATATACCGACATGCCAAACAAGCCGAGGGCGGAAATCAAGATGGAGATGCCCATGAAGGTGATGATGAGCACCATCATGTTGTGCTTCTCCTTGAGAGCATCCGCCAAGGTGTCGTCCAGATACTCCGTATCCATGTCGGTAGGCACGCCCAACTGCTCCTTAGCCACTTGCTTGCAGGCACTCTGGATAGCAGCCAAGGCTTGGGCATGGTCGCCACGAGTCTGCACCAAGATGGTCCAAAGCACATCATGATTAGAAGGAACACGTATCGCATTATGATTTCCAAATTTGTCAGATTTGAACTCATCAAGAGCATCGCCACAGTGGAAATCTTTCACAACGCCACAAACCTCATATTCCGGCTTGCCTTCACGATTACCGAAATATGGTTTCTTGCTCGATACGCCAAAGGTTCGCTTGGCTTCCTCGCTAACCCAGATTTTGCCTGGCGTTGGGTCAGAATATCGCTCCAGCACCTTGAAGCCCATCATCTTCATCGCTATGGAATCCAATACGCTCAATCGCAAGAACGCTATATTTTCTCCCTTCTCATCATGCACTCCATTAGCAAAGCTGATGACAGGATTGTTGCCGATAGCCGTAGCCTCCTCCACCTCAGGCAGAGATTTCAATCTCGCTATCAACGCCGCGTTTCTGACGTCCACATTATCAAACCCGAAGGTGGTGGATACGCAGAGGATATCTTTTGTTTGATAACCCAAAGGTATGTTGGCGAGATGGCGCATCTGGAGCATCATCGTGATAGCCATCACCACTAGCGACATACTGATAACGCTCTGTGCCACAATGAATATCTTGCTAAACCACATCTTGCTGCGCAAGCGGATGGTGCCCTTCACCACATCTATCGGATTGAAACGAGACACCACGATGGCTGGGAACAAGCCCGACAGCAAGGAGATAACGAGATAAGCCACCAACAGGCATCCCCAAACGGCAGGCGAAGAGAAGAGCGAAATCTTCGTATCCAAGATGCTATTAAATAAAGGTGTGAATGCCCAAGCCAGCAAAATGCCCAGCAAGAAGCAACCTGCCGTGAAGAGTGCAGCCTCCTTGATATAGCGCAATACCACACCCAGTACCGACTCACCCAACAGGCGGCGGGTAGCCATCTCCTTGGCTCGATTGCCTATCTGCGCCACGGTGAGATTGATGTAATTGAAGATGGCTGAAAGCAAGAGGACGAGTGCCACAATCAAAAGGACATTGACCAAGGTCTTGCTGCCATGACGGACATGCGAGCATGTAATATCTGAAAAATACAACTTATCCCAGCGCACCAAGCTAGAACCCCACAAGAAACTGCCAGTCGTCTTCTTGCGACTCCACCATTTCTTCCAATAACCCATATATTTATTGAGCAACGTGGCATTCACCTTTTCTGGGTCAGCGCCATCTGCCAATCGGACGATGGTAACAACCTCGCCAAACTGATCCATCGGATACAAATCTGCGTCCTTAAATTTCATGGAAACAAAGATGTCGGTGGGTTCCAGCAAGTCTTCCCTGCCAAAATCATCCACGATGCCCACTACCTTGAATTGCAGCGTGTCGCACTTAACGACCTGCCCGATAGGATTCGTATTGCCAAAAGCCCTCTTGGCAAAAGACTCGGAGATAAGGGCCTGGTGCTTATCCGTGAGCACACGATGAGCGGAGCATCCCCTGCACTTCATTCCCATCATATCCAAGAAGTTAGGATCTATGGCACGTGCCTGCACATGGAAGTATTGACCATCCACCACAGCACCCTTGTCTGTATAATAATCGCTAAATCGGGTCCATTCCTTGATTTCCGGGATGGAAGGAAAGAACTCCTTAGCCGTACCCAAGGTCATGCCAAGGTAATCGCCCGAACCAGGCACATAGAGATTCTTGGCATCTGGCTGATGCGTGCCCACCCGATACTCCATGAAGGCGTAGGATACCAAAATCATCACAAAAGCCAAGGCTATCGAGAGTCCGAAAGCCTCGATAGCCGTATAGAGCTTGTTGCGTGATAAGAACTTAAAATAACTTTTCATATCTGTTGTTTCATTATTTTTTCTGATGCAAAGGTAGCCATTCCTTTTGATTCTGCCAAAGACCAGAAGCCAGCGGCAAGTGGATTGTATGAAATTCATACACTTTTCTGTATGATAATCACACATCACATTCCATTTTGTTGGCTATTTCAAGAAAAAAGTGTACTTTTGCAAACAAAAGATATAACAGAACACAAATAGATGAAATACGGAACAATACTTGTTATCGACGACAATCCATCGATACTCACAGCCTTGAAGATATGCCTGGGCGGTACATTCGAGCAGATTCTCACCTTGCCTCGCCCAGACACCGCCCCCACTCTGCTCCAACAAGAGCCAGTGGACATCATCTTGCTCGACATGAATTTTTCCTTGGGCGTAAACAGCGGACAGGAAGGTTTGCTTTGGCTCCGCACCTTCCGCCGTCTCCATGCCAACATCCCCGTGGTGCTCATCACCGCCTACGCAGATATCCAGCTCGCCATCAAGGGATTGAAAAGCGGAGCCGCCGATTTCATCACCAAGCCTTGGGATAACGATGAACTCATCAGAACCCTAAAGGATGCCATCGACCGAAGCCAAGAAGTAGAGACGCTGGAGAGCATCGAGAGCACTCATATTCACAAGGTTGTGGATCAATGCCACGGCAATATCTCACGCGCCGCCGAACTCCTCGGCATCACTCGCCAAACGCTTTACGCCAAGTTAAAGCGATAATTTTCCATCACAATCATTCATGATTATCAACATCTGATATGGACACCATCTTCCACATATATATAATAGGTATCATTCTCCTCGTCATAGGAGGTATCATCTATCTCTTCTTGCGCCATCAGCGCAACCTGAAGAGCCGTGCCTTCTTGATGCAAGAGGCTATCCGCAATGGCGATTACTCCTTCCGTCTATCCACTAAGGGATTGCTCTCTGGAGAACGAGCCTTGCAGCAAGCCCTCAACGATATGGAGAACGACATCGGCAGACTGGTGGCGCAGCATGAGGTGGAATCTTGGCAAAAGCTAACCCGAGTGCTCACCCATGAGATTATGAATGCCACCGCCCCCATCTCCAGCATCTGCCAAGCCTATCTTAGCAATCCCGACATCCAAGGTTCGTCCTATGAGGAAGGCATCCGAGCCATTCGAGATACCAGCAAATCGCTCACCAGTTTTGTGGACAGCTACCGCAAGCTCACCCAGCTACAAGAGCCTGTCATCGAGAACATTCCACTCAAGGATTTCGTGGAAGGCATCAAGCCGCTCTATCCTCAGATAGAATGGCACATCCATATCCCTGAAGATGCCACCTGGTCTGCCGACAAAAACATGCTGCATCAGGTATTTATCAATCTGACCAAGAATGCCATCGAGGCTCACGCCTCAACCATCGACATTCGATGCTTCCACAAACATCCAGAGAGCATCGAGAGTTCACAATTCTCGGCCATCTATTTCAGCAACAATGGTGCCCCCATCCCAGCCGATGTGGCAAAGGAGATGTTCATCCCCTTCTTCTCTACCAAGCCATCAGGTTCGGGCATCGGCCTCTCCATCTCCCGCCAGATGCTGATGATGCAATCCATCACCCTCTCCCTAGCCGAGCATAATGTGGCAGGCTATCATGTAACATTCCGTATGAACAGCTGCGACATCGTCACCTCGCTATGCACGATGCTATGATGCAAGCCATCAGCCACTCCATACGTAGTAACAAAGGTGATGACCAAAGAAAGCTTGGTCTTGGTGGAACTTTGGAAGAGTTCCATGCGCTGCCGCAACAGCTGCTCGTAGGCATCAGTAATGCGGTATTCCGACTTGCTGAATTTCATCTCGCATAGATGCACGATGCGGTCGGCACGCTTGATGACCAAGTCTATCTGCCCCACTTGCAATGCTTGCGTTGCAAGTATTCCTCCACCTCATGAAGCGTAAATGGGCGCACATAGATGCTAGAGGTAATTCGGGCATGCAAGCCACCCTGGTTCTCTATCAGATTATCCACCATCCAGGAAGTGGCGGAACCGCTGGCAATGAACACGATGTCGCTTCGGCGAGCAGCCCAACCATTCCAGAAATTTTCCCGAAAAACAAAGAAAATGGGCGATTTTTTAGTTTCCATCACTATTTCTTCATTACCTATCTATCAAAGAGATTGATGATAACATGCGAAACTTGAGTCAATTATTTCTGGTACTCTTCACTCTTCACCTTTCGGCCGGAAACCCCTGTGTTTATCGGCATTCTGAGGGGTGAAGAGTTGTTTTTATCTCTTCACCCACTCTTCACCACTCTTCACCTTCAGGAACGGAAACAGATGCGAAAGACAGATAGAAGGATTGCAAATCAGCCAGAACTGAAGGGTGAAGAGTGGTGAAGAGTAGGTGAAGAGTGCCCGAATACTCTTCACCCCTCAGAATGCCGATAAACACAGGGGATTCGGGGCTTTTGGTGAAGAGTGAAGAGTATTTGGCAGGATGCCTATACGAAAACAAAATAAAGGAGGTTTCGATAACTGTTCCAGTAAAACAGCCGACTAGCGACTCTTGCGCTAGTCGGCTGTTTACGTTTTGCCAGTTGACTGTTTATATTTTGCCAGTTGGCTATTTCCGGTTCTCGCATCAGCTGTTCCCGACAAACAGCTAACCTAATAATCGGGCATAATAAAACGAATATAGCTGCGCTAACGATTGTAAGTACTTTCATCAGCCATCGTAAGTACTTTCATCGGCCCTCGAAGCTACTTGCACTAAAGAACTGTATCTGTCATTTAAACAAATCATCCATTGTAACGACACTTTGTACCCGACCGGCATATTCATTGAACTTAAGCCCATAAGTAGTAACCAATGTAAGATGCAAGGAACTCCTGCATTTCGTTTCTTCAGCAAACGTACTCAGTTTATGGCGCAGATTCTTATCATAAGCAGCATTGATGGAGAAATCATCCTCGCAGAATTTCATTTCACAAACATTGATGACGCGGTCGGCTCTGTCAATAATCATATCTATCTGCGCACCATCTTTCTCTTTTCTGCTTTTCCAGGGACTCACCTCTGTCTGCACTCCACTAATACCGAGCGCCTGCTTGATTTGTGGCAGATGATAATAGCAAAGCGATTCAAAGGTAAAACCTCGCCATGCTGTCAGCTCAGGTGTCAGCAGGTTGTCTTGCCAGAAATGCGGATTGGTCGTCTTTCTGCCATCAATAAATGACAAATAGAATTTGCTGTAGAAATCTGTCAGACGGAAATATACCTCACGCTTGGGATAATCATACTTAACATACGATGTTATGAAATCACTCACTTCGAGTGATTTTAATGTAGCAGAAAGCCCCCCGCCATTAGGTATTTTTGTAAGCGAAACAATTTCTTTTCGCGTATATCCCTGTCTTTTTTGAGCCAGAAGGCGCACGATAGTCATGCAATCCTCCGCATTAGTAAAGAGAGAAGAATAGAGACGGTCGAACTCTAAGCCGAGTTTGGCTGCAGGCTCGAAGAAAAGCCTGTCCATATTCTGAGCCAGACTTTTGCCTTTCTGAAGCATGGAAATATAATAAGGAATGCCACCTGTAGCCATATAACATTGTATCTGGTCGAACTTAGACATCACGATGTTGTTAGCCTGATAGTATTCTTCACATTCGCCTAATGTAAACGGGCGCAACTTGATTTCATCAGTTGTGCGATCAAACAAACCGCCTTTGTTGTTTAATAGCTTGTCTGAAATCCATGACGTGGCAGAGCCGCAGACGATAAGCATGATATTCTGCTTTCCTGCAGCCCATCCATTCCAAAAATGCTCTAATGCTGTAACAAATCCCGAGCGGGGAGTGTCAAGCCATGGCAATTCATCTATGAATATCACCTGACGTTTGTCTGCATCTTGCTCTTCCAAGAGATTGATGAGTGCATCAAAAGCTTCGAGCCAAGAGGATGGCACCTTCTTACTCTTGCTGCCATAGCGAACAAGACTGGAGTAAAAACTAGCCAACTGTTGCTCCATTATTTTTTGACCACTTAACTCGTAAGGAGATAAGCCCGTATGGTAAAAGCTCATTTTATCCTGAAACAATTCTCTTACGAGAAAGGTTTTACCGACCCTTCTTCTACCATATATTACTGCAAAAACAGGTTTATTTTCCTTGTAAAGATCCAGGAGTTCCTTACTCTCCTGCTTTCTTCCGATAATTTTCTGTGCCATAATCTTTGCGTTTATTTTGCTGCAAATATACAAAAAATATCGTTTCGAGCAAAACAAACGCACGCTATTTTGCTCGAAATGGGGTAAAAATATCGTTTCGAGCAAAATAAAGAGTGGCTATTCTGCGCAAAATACATCAAAAGACCCGTTTCGAGCAAAATAGCGATACATAAGAAGGGATGGAAAAGGCATCCTAAACGCAAGGACTATAATGGGGGATTTTCTAATAATCCTCCATATAACCCTTGGTAAACATATCGTAGGACAGGGCTTCCAGTTCTGAGAGCGTCATCTGCTCTACCGAATGCTCTATCTTACGTATTAGTTCGTCTCGCTTGAAATCGTCGTCATCGCTCAGGCGCGATGTAAATCTGTTACTCATTTTCTTGAATGTTAAGTGTTAAATGTTGAATGTTGAATTGGGCATACGCCACTAAATCTGTGTCATCTGTGAATTGAAAATCGCTGGCCGAAGGGAAAAGCAAATCTATAAGAAGATTACATCCGCTCATAGGTGTTGATAACATTTCCATCATACGCCTCGTGGCTGATTAACCGGACGTTATGAGGAAGCATAGGCGCTGGCGTTCCAGAAGTTACGGAGTTTTCCACAGATGTGGACAACAACGTTTCTACCCTAATTTCATCCCAAAGTCCAGCATCGAGGAATGCCTGATGGGTGATGGCGCCTCCCTCTACTATCAGCGACTGCACCTTATTATTATATAAGTACTGCATGATTTGCTGCAACACTTCCGTTTTGCCCCGTGAGAAATCCAGACCTTCGAAACAAGGATGATGGCGGTCGATGACCAGGCGCATCGGGTCCTTGCCGCTCCAATCTCTAACGTTGAGCTGACTGTGGTCGCGTTCATCGGTTACGCGGCCTATGAGGATGGCATCGTTCTCAGCACGCAACTTGTGGGAGAGCATCTTGGTGAAAGGCGAGGAAATAGCCATACCCCTACCCCCGTTGTCAAGAAAACCATTCGCGGTCTGCGCCCATTTCAGGATGATGTAAGGACGCTGATGGGTGTTGAAGGTGATGAAGCGCTTGTTGAGTTCGAGACATTCCGCCTCCAGAACGCCTACTGTTACTTCGATGCCTGCCTCGCGAATCTTGCGGATACCGCGGCCCTGAACCTTGGCAAAGGGATCTACGCAGCCGCAAACGCATCGCTTTACTCCTTTTCTTACTATCAAATCGGCGCAAGGCGGCGTCTTGCCGTAATGAGAGCAGGGTTCGAGACTCACATAGATGGTAGCTTGGTTTAACAGATGCTCATCCTCGGGCTTAACAGATGCAAAGGCGTTGACTTCAGCATGCCCTTCTCCGCATCTTACATGATAGCCTTCGCCGATGATTCTGCCATCCCCACTCACGATAACGGCTCCCACCATCGGATTGGGTTTGGCATTCTCTCTTCCGTTTTTCGCCAACTGCAGACAGCGGCGCATAAACATTTCGTCTATTTCCTTTTGCGACAACGGTTCGCCCGTCTTCACATTCTGAAAAGAAACATTATTTTGTTCCATATCTAAAACTTTTCTTCGTTTTTTACTTACTTTTCGATAAAATGTCGTACCTTTGCTCTCAAATCAAATCATAATATACGATTTAGAGATGAAAACGTATCAACAACTTTGGCAATCCATTACCCCTCTATATGAGGCGGGCGAAGCACAGGCTATCGTCCGCACCGTGCTCGATGTGAAGTACGGAATGACGCTGACCGACATAATCTGCGGCAAAGTTAATGAATTATCTGCAGATGAAGAAAGAAAACTGGAAGAAATTATCAGAAGATTGCAAAAAGGCGAACCTGTACAGTATGTTCTGGGAGAAGCTGACTTTGCAGGAAGAACCTTCCATGTAGAGCCGGGCGTGCTGATTCCGAGGCCAGAAACGGCGGAACTCTGCGAGTGGATAGAAAAAGATGCGACTGAAAACAAAGGGATTACGGAAGGAGAGAAGGAAGAAAACACCACCCGCATCCTGGACATCTGTACGGGTTCGGGCTGCATCGCCATTACGCTGGGACTGGACATCGGCGGCTCGGAGGTTACGGGTTGGGATATTTCGGAAGATGCCTTGAAGATAGCACAGGGAAATGTTGCGCTACTGGATGCCGGTAACGTAAAAATAGAATATCAGGATGCCCTGAAGTTGTCGGAAACATCGGATGCCGGAAGATGGAACATCATCGTGAGCAATCCCCCGTATATCTGCGAAAAGGAGAAAGCGGATATGGAGAAGAATGTGTTGGAACACGAACCCGGAATCGCCCTCTTCGTGCCCGATGAAGAGCCTCTGAAATTCTACAGAGCCATCGCCGAATATGCCTCTTCTGCCCTCAAATCCGGAGGTGCATTATACTTCGAAATCAATCCTATCTACGAAAAAGAAACAAGGGAAATGCTGGAAGGATTGGGTTTTAAAGCTATTGATACAAAGGAAGATGCCTTCGGAAAGCAGAGAATGATGCGAGCCGGCAAATCATAAAGTTCAATGTTCAAATCTCAAAGTTCAAAGTAAAATCATCATGTTCAAATCTCAAAGTTCAAAGTATAAAAAGCCGATGACCGAGCAGCAGGCGCTCCTGAAGCTCACCACCCTCTGCACCCAAGCCGAACATTGCTCGCAAGAGATGATCGACAAGATGAAGAAGTGGGAACTGCCCGAAGATGCCATCGCCAGAAACATGGAATTCCTGACCGAGAAGAAATTCATCGACGACGAACGTTTCGCACGCTTCTTTATCAACGACAAGATAAAATACAACAAGTGGGGACGCCGGAAGGTGGAACAGGCGCTGTGGATGAAACATATTCCGAAGGACATCTCCGACCCTATCTTCGAAGAGATTGAAGACGACCTGTATATGGAAACCCTCCTGCCCCTGATGAAAAACAAATATAAAACCATCAAGGCAAAGAACGACTATGAGCGCTCGATGAAACTCATCCGCTTTGCCCTGGGAAGAGGATACAGCATGGAGGTTATCCACAAATGCATCGACCGGATGAAGGAAGAAGATCTGGGAGACATCGATTTCGAAGAGGAATTCTAAAACAAAGCATCAAGTTCAATATCCAAACCTCAAAATTAAGAGTAAAGCCATGCGTACCAGCCTGTTAAGAGACATATTAGATTTATTCTTCCCCCGAACCTGCGCCATCTGCGGAAATGTGCTCGCTGGCGGGGAGGAGATGATATGCATAAAATGTCTGTTCCGCATGCCGGGAACCGATACCTGGAAACAGCCCTACGACAACGAGATGGCAAAACTTTTCTGGCATCTGATTCCCATCGAACGCTGCTGCGCTCTCTTCCATCACATCAGCCATGCCACATCGGCTAGAGCCGTCTACCAGCTGAAATACATGCATCATCCTGAAATGGGAATCTATCTGGGCAGAATGCTGGCAAAGAAGGGGTTAGGCATTCAGTTCTTCGACGGAATAGACGCCATCCTCCCCATCCCACTCACCAGAAAGCGAGAGAAAGAACGCGGATATAACCAGAGCCTTCTCATCGCCAAAGGCATCCAGCAACTCACCCATCTGACCATCATCAAGGATGCCGTAAGAAGGAAAAAGTTTAGCGAAAGCCAAACCCACAAGAACCGGCAGGAAAGACAGGAAAACGTGAGCCAGGTTTTTGAAGCCGCAGCAACCTATCATGACGGGCAGGGCGAGCACCCCATCACGCAACTTGAGGGCAAACATATCCTCATCATCGACGACGTATGCACCACCGGAGCCACCATCATCTCCTGTGCGGAAACCCTGATAAAAGCAGCCGGAAAGATGAAGATAAGCGTGCTGACTGTAGGCTTCGCACACGACTAAAGGCCCTTTTTGCCGAGAGTTAAAACATTTTAACCCTAAATATAGCCGCCGTGTGCAAAAATCATTGTACCTTTGCAAAATAATTAATAATAATTTAATCCTTTAAAGATTATGGACAAACTGAAGAAAGAATTCGCATCTAAGTTATTGAAAGTAAAGGCTATCAAGTTGCAGCCTAATGATCCATTCACATGGGCTTCTGGCTGGAAGTCACCATTCTATTGCGATAACCGCAAGACTCTCTCATTCCCAGAACTCCGCAATTATGTAAAGCTTGAGCTCGTTCACGCTATCCTGGAGCAGTTCCCAGAGGCTGATGCTGTAGCCGGAGTAGCTACTGGTGCCATCGCGCAGGGTGCTTTGGTTGCTGACGAACTGAACATGCCTTTCGTATACGTTCGTTCTAAACCAAAGGATCACGGTATGCAGAACCTCATCGAAGGTCAGCTCGACCCTAAGGCTAAGGTTGTGGTAGTAGAAGACTTGATTTCTACCGGCGGCAGCTCTCTCAAGGCAGTAGAAGCTCTCCGCAAGAACGGCAACGAGATTGTGGGCATGGTAGCTAGCTACACCTATGGTTTCCCTATCGCCGAGAAGGCTTTTGCTGATGCTAACGTAAAGTTGGTTACTTTGACCGACTATGAGCACGTAGTGGCAGAGGCTCTGGAGACTGGCTATATCAAGCAGGAAGACGTAGAGCTGCTCCACGAGTGGCGCAAGGACCCAGCTAACTGGAAGAAGTAATTTTTTACCCATCAATAATGAGTACAAGTACATTCGAAAGTAATATCAAACAGATTCCTCACAAGCAGGAATCTGTTTACCGTACATTGAGCGATCTGAACAACCTGCAGATGCTCAAAGACCGCTTCGAGCAGGTGAAAGACCAGATTCCTGAGGACAAGAGAAAGGAAATGGAGAAACTCAAGGACCTGAGATTCGACAGCGACAGCATCACAATCAACGCCCCAATGGTGGGCGACCTCAAGATGCGCATCATCGACCGCGAGGAGCCTAAGACCATCAAGTTTGAAACAGAAAACAGCCCTGTTCCTTTCAACTTCTGGATTCAGCTGCTCCCTACTGGCGAGTTCTCATGCAAAATGAAACTCACCATCAAGGCAGAACTTAACATGTTTATCAAGGGTATGGTGAAGAAGCCATTGCAGGAAGGCATCGAAAAAATTGCTGATGCGCTTGCGATGATTCCTTACCAGGATTAATAAATAAAGAAATTATGGCACATAAACTTTG
>ERZ1023892.331-NODE-331-length-12558-cov-86.791650_pt1 | contig 12558 bp, 2 predicted proteins | sample MGYA00380397_ERZ1023892 | MGnify/ENA primary metagenome ERZ1023892 (study PRJEB33179, sample SAMN07448999) | human gut metagenome | biome: Human-gut; feature: Human associated habitat; material: Faeces | host: Homo sapiens | place: India: Bhopal | collected... | reverse complement strand
AATTGAAATAACGCAAAAGAACATATCTTCAATCATCTGTTAATCTATTAGATTTATCATCTTTATGCGGTTGGAATTGTTCTACTGTGGTCGAATCTGGTTGAGCGTTTTCTTTCTTACGTTCGATTACCTCATCGACAGTACGTTCAACAATAGTCTCTTTCAAACGTGTACCTTGAGTTACAATTTCTGTTCCTAAATCAAACCCTTTTTCTCCTAATTTTTTCCCAAACCCTGGCAGTATTTTACCAAGTATTTTCTCAATGAGTAACTCTGCTGAATAATAAATAAAACTCTTTTTGTTATTCGAGAAATCACCATTGATTAAATCTATACCGAATTCAGTAGCTCCAAAAGCACCCGATATTCCGTTTCCAGAAGCTGCTAAAGGTACACCAATTTCTGCACCAACAACCGAAAGAGTACAAGCATAACCAGCAACGGAAACCGCATCACCAACATCTTGAGCTGTCTGAACAAATTCTTTACCTATCTTATAATGAAGCGTTACAACTACCTCTCCATTTTCAACAGATCCAACCTGATAGGTATATCTAAAATATGGATTTTTTGCATTCTTGTTTTCCATTATTTCAGATGCTTTATTCTTATGCCATAAATTATGCCATTTTCGAGACCACTGAGCCAACCATTTCCAACGGAAATTTCCATCAGGATCAACATATGTTATAGGATTATTTTCTGTATAAGCATATGAAGATACATTAGGAACCTTTTCTTTTAGTGCATCCGTCGACATCCAAAGACTGAGATGTGGGTCATAGTAGCGGGCACCATAATAGTACATACCTGTCTCTTCGTCAAATTCCTTTGCGTTGAAGAGATAAGGCGTGTTCCATACGTCGTTGCGTTCCTCGATGAACACCTCGCCGAATGGCACATATTCGATATGCTGCACCACCTCGCCATCAAGGTTGGTGATGTAACTACTGCTACCCAAATGGTCTGGGTGGTAGTAGAACTGCATCTTCTCATAGTCGTCATTCTCCTTGAAGTTGCCATTGACAGCCTTTGCCTTGGCAATGTTTGCTGCCATAGCTCGTGCCTGCGCAGCCTCCAAACTGCCGTCATTGCAGCAGAAGCCCTTACCGTCCACATAGTCGTTGTTGTCCTCGCCATTGTATGGCACAGCAAAGGTTGCATAATTATCCTTAATGACCTGCAACTGCCCGGTATATTTAGCTTTATAATCAACATACAAGCCATCTGTCTCACTACCTGCATACTGGATGCGGCGTGGGTCTGAACCGTAAGAGTCGAAGTCACCAATCTTGGAAACAACACGTTGACTGCCGATATAGATATGCTTGGTGTAACGTCCGCCTTGGTTGGCAACAAGGTATGGACTTACATACAATGAGAACTTGGCGGTATTCGTGCGACCTCCGGCAAACTCGGAGTTCACATAAACTTGGTCACTTTCGCCAGAAGTCTTCACCGTGCGCTCACCATCAGCATCGTACCAATAATTGGTTACAAAGCCATTGTCATCAGAAGCAAGAAGACGGTTTTCCTCGTCCCACTTGAGCTTACGCTCTGCGGCTTTCTCGTCAGCAATACCGTCCTTCTTTGTGCGGCTTGTATTGACATAGACAAGATTACCATTGGCATCATACTCATAGGCATGGTTATTGTTCACATTCTCACTTTCTGAAGGTGTCTCTTCCGTGCGATAATTCACATCCTTCACATTGGCGAGTTGGAACTTCTTGCCTGTCTCTGTTCCATAGGTGTATGACAAATCATAACCTGCATTCAATGTACCGTTGAACTGCACATTGTTCTGCGTGAGAATCTGACGCTTCGAAGTGATACGGTGCATATTGTCATAGCCCATCGCAAGAGTATAACTTGCGGTCTTGTTGTCAGCACCAGTATATGTACCTGTTGCACTGACAAGACGGTAGAGAGCATCGTATGTATAGGCATGAGCCATTTGTCCGCCAGCCTTGCCACTCTGTGGGACTGACGCACCGTTTACTACGCTGAGCACATTGCTCACCGCATCGTAAGTGTAAGCGTTATTCATAATGGTGTTGCCACCACTATTCACCGTAAGGTTTTGCAATCTACGACGCTGTGGATCGTAGGTGTAGAACGTCTCTGCACCATTGCAATACTTCAAGTATGTGCGCTGCTCGAACTTGTCATAGCCAATCTTGCTTACATAATCGTAGCCGTATGACTTGTAGCCATGAACCGTTTCAAGCTGACCACCGAGATTGTAAGAGTAAGTAATCTTCTCCTCATCAGGATAAATCATCTCCAACAGACGGTTGTGGCTGTCGTAAGTCCATTGCGTCACATAGGTTGCTATCGCCTGGTTAGGCACAATCATTGTGCGGCGAGTCTTGGTGACTTCGCCCATCTTGCCATAGAAGTATTCAATGGCACCTGTTCCGTCCTCGCGTAGCATCAACCTACCGATACGGTTCTGAGAGGCGTTGCGACCACCATAGTAATACTTCACGTTGTTCTCCGGGTGGTCAGGATAGTTGATACCCGTCAGACGCTGATAGTCATAATCGTAGGTGATGAACTTGCCTTCCTTTGCAAGGTTGGCAGTCTGCTTGGTCAGCACATTGCCGAGCGCATCATAAGTGAAACTTGTAATGCCGCTTGCAGGATGGTTCACCTCTGTACGGCGGTCACCCATGTCGTAAGTAGAAGTCGTCACATTGCCCTCCGTGTCGGTGACACGAACAAGGCGCTGTATGCCGTCATACTCAAACGAGGTGGTAATCTCACCGTCAGGACCACTCTTCTGGATGGTCTTCAAGGTCTTGCCACTGCCATTGGTATGAGTAGCCTGCACATTATGGAGTGCGTCTGTTACGGTTGTAACAAGTGCATGACTGCCGTTGTCAACAGTATATGCCGTAGTTGTCGTAGAGTTGTCCGGCAATGTCACTGAGGTAGCACGGTCGAGCACGTCATAAACAGTAACCGTTGGAGATATATTGTCAAATGACTTGCTGAACGTGGACTTCGAGCCAGTTCCTTCCGTTGTAGGATAGAAAGCCTTTGCCACACGTCCGAAAGCATCATACACGGTTCTTCCGCTGACTATCATCACATTCTCGTCCTTGGCAGAGCTTCCCTTGGATGCACTTGTCACAACACCGTCCTTCTTCACCTGCACGGCTCTTCCGAAACCGTCAACGAACGTAACGGTCTCCAAGTCATCGTTAGGGTGCTGGATGTCGTAGTGCTTGGTCACTGCGTAAGCAGGTGCGGTAATGCCACTCTCACCAAAGGTAGCCAAAGGCTGATACTCAAAGGCGATGGCATAAGGCACGCCCGTAGCCAACTCATTTGGACCACGCACGCCAGTAATTCGACCGAGGTCATCTACATCAGTCTCATAATAGAAGTTGTTGAGGTCACGATGCTCCTTGGCTATACCATAGCGATAGTCGAAGTTGCCTTGCTCGCTGCGGTAACCCCACGCATCATCAATACGCTCCACATACATGTTCATCTCAGGCTCATAGCGGTACTTGTACCACATGCGCTGTCCCTTGCCGTTGGCAGGGAGGGTCTTCTGGATGATGTTGCCGTAAGAGTCGTACTTGTAATCAGTAACTGCCGCACCGTCATTCAACTGCTGCGTAATCTGGGTGATGTGGTTGGCATAGTTGGTGTTGTACTTTGCCGTCACATGGTGGTAAATCGAGCCGTCACCGCCTGTCACCGTTACATCAATAGGAAGACCAAAGATGTGCTTCACTGCATTGTCCGTATATTTGATGGCGGTTGCATAGTCAAACTTTCCGTTTCCGTCCTCACCAAGGCTTCCCTTGTCGCTGTACTTGTAGGACTTCAACTCACCATGATAGCCATTGAGGTAGTACTCATTCCATGCCTCGGATGTAACCACACCGTTTGCCGCTCCCTCATACTGCAAGTTTGCCGTATAGCGGAGAGGTACGAATGCAGATGCACGGTCACTCCAAAGGTTCACGTCACGCTTTGCGAACGTGTACTTGTCACCGTCGGCAGTCAGATAGTAGCTGTCGTAACGGTTCTTTGTCTCGGTGTACTTGTTGCCGTTGGCATCCTCTACGGATGTGGCGGTAACATTGCCCTGCGTGTAGTAGTTGGCTACATCGTAGTTCTCAACAGCCTGTCTGTAAACAGAATTGCCATTCTCCGTGTCGAGGTTCTTGGTGATAACCTCACCGAAACCGAGGAACTCACGTTCATGGCGGTCACGCTTTCCGTCCTTATACTCAAAGGCGGTTGTCATGACTGGACCATCGTCATGGATTCCGTCGTCAACGGTAAGGGCAGACATTACCCACTTGCCACCAGGAAGACCGTAGGTCGGAGTGGTGTGGGCATAGTCCAATGTGAAAGTTCCGCCCAAGGAATTGGTAACAGACTTCAACATATTGGTTCTGCCAATGGCTGAGCGTGTAACCTTCAACTCGCTTTCCTTCTCAGACTCAACGATGTCAAGATAACCATCACCATCCACATCCTGCAATGAATAGGTCGGACGGTTGATGCTGTGCGAGGTAGAAGCACCAGGATTGGTTGAAATCTTGATGCTTATGACAGGAATGTTGATGGTCAAAGTGAACGCTGCGTTTGCAGACTCTGATGTAGAGGCAGATTCACTAAGCGCATTCGCCCCCTTCCAACTGATAGGCTCGTCAAAGCCATTGCCTGTATTGAGGGCAACAGTTATACCGTCACCATCCTTCCATACCTTGTCTGGAAGGCCATCGGAGTTGATGTCGATAAGGTTGTATTCCTCTTCACTTTCAGAGGTTACGATACCGAAACCTGCTGAGAAACTACCAGAAGCCTTGTTTATTTTGTTATCGTGGTATTTGGTTTCTCCCCAGCCTTGGCTTGCGCCACCGCTTGCTCCTATATCATAAGAGTGGCTCTTACCGCCTTGAATACGGTCAAGTTCCCAATCAATAGGCTCAGTAAAGGCATAGCCAAGATTTAATCTTACCTTTTTGTCGGAAAGAATCTTGTCAGGAAGTCCATCTCCATTAATGTCGATAAATGACTCTACGGCTTCATCCGTATTCTTTGGTGCACTACCAGAAATAGAGAATTGAGCTAACCATTCCGTCTGAACATTGCTCAAAGACGGTTTAATACCCTTGGCTAAGTTGGTGATACCTGATACGGAAGCAACAGGATTGCCACCATATCCCCACGCCTCAGAAGCATTGTCAGAGTTATTAGCTCCGATACCCTTGTAGATTTCGCCACTCAATCCACCTTGTGAGTTGGTGTATTGGATAGTACCACCAGCAATGATGTCAGGGAATCCGTCACCATTCATATCCATCATGGCAACTTCCGTCTTGGAACTGCCATTTGCATTGTTATGGGTAATGCCAAGTGCACCACCTTGCACAACGGTACTCTTGCTTGATACCACTTGGCTTACAGCTGCCGCACCAGTACCCTGCAAATATTCACCTGCAAGTCCTGCCACTTCAGCATTATTATCCAATGGATTGGTAAGGAGTACATCCTGTTCTGTCAATCGGGCAGTGCTTGCCTCTGTCGCTGTAAGGTAGATGTCCTGTCGCTGACCGACCCACTTATCCATAGAAGTCTGGTCTGTACCCAATGGAGTGAATGCCATCGTGAGAGGGTCAACCTTGTCGTTCTCGTTTTCAGGTAATTTCAACAATGACTCGTCAATAGGCTTTGCATATCTGCCCTCTGCCGAGTTATAAACAAAACCTCCCCAGCCACGGTAAAGCATACCGAAGCCAAGATTGTCATTCTCTGCATAGAATCCAGCAAGCACATTCTCTGTTACGAGACCTGCCGCATCTTTCAGAATGGAAACAGAGGCTGAAGTAACAGTTTCATTAGAGATTGCTGCCGGATAGCTGTATTCAAACCAGATGTTCTTTCCTGCAGTAGTTGCAAATCGCAGAGTATCGGCTTTCAAGATGCCATTCTCGATATTGAAAGACTTCTTGCCAACAAGTGCATCCTCTGTCTTGGCGGTCAAAGTAATCTGACCGTTGATAGAATTGTCTGAAAGGGTAAGCACTGGTGACACAACCATAATTGTATCAGTCGCTGTGGTCAAGTATGGCTTGCCCTCTGCCAAGGCATTTGCAAATGTATTGTAGTGTGCAGGAACGGCTACCGTCTGTTCGATATTGGCAGAGTCCTTATATGTCACAGACGCTTGCCAACCGATATTCTTCCAATCAACATTTGAGGTAGATGAAATCTCAAAGCTGAAGTTTGTCAGTTTTTCTGTATTCTCCAGACTGATGTTGAGAGAATCACCATTGAAAGCCTCACCAGCCTTCAATGTACGAGCAAAGATGGTTTTCTCGATATAGTTCGGGTTGTCGTTTCCGTCACTTTCTTTCTTTTCATTGCTGCCGATGATGCTGAGAACAACATCGTCGGTTGTTACAGGCTTGTGGAAGGCACTGTGAACTTCCACGCTTGAACCATTCTCCACATTGGCGGAGGTGTTCACATCATAGATGGCACCATCCTCAGGCTTATACTCAGTAGAAGAAAGACCATTAGGTAAGGTATTTGACTCGCCAGCGTATGTAATGGTTGGCGACCAGTTCACCTTGTCAAAAGAACCGTTGCTTGTTTCCTCAGAACCCGACTGCACACGGAAATAGATTCTGTCACCACGCTTGACGGCAACAGAAGAGACTGCAGCGGCATAAGAACTGCCGTCGCCCTTTGCAATAGTCTTGTTCCAAAGCTCATTGCCACCCTTTTGGATAGCAACTCTTACGCCGTCTGCCTTCTGATACTCGTCAGCATCATAGTCATCTGTTGGTGCAATGAGGCTTACTTGACCAGTTACGCTGACAATTCCGTCCTTTGGAGCCTGCCATACACGCACGATGTCCTCCATCGGTGAGTTCTTGATGGCTTCCGCCTGCTCATCCTTACTGATCTCCATGACAGAAGTGTCAACCTTGCCACCATAGATGATAGGGCTTGGTGTGTCGGCACTGCTCAATGTAAATGTAGGCACGGCATTGCCTGATCCGTCAAACTCCAAATGGTTGAAATAAACCTTGCCATTGGAAACAAGGTCAACAAGTCCGTCACCGTTGATGTCGCTGAAATACTGAGTGGTCTTTGTCTTAGTGGTTGACTTGTCCGTTCCGACAACGGCAGTCAGGACATTCCAACCGACAACGGCATTCGCACCGAAAGTGTTGGTAGAACTTTTGGTTGTCGAGAAGTTACTGATGCCCTTTACCTTGACAGGCTCACCATATACGACTTCTCCGTTGTCTGTCTTAATCTGTGGACGATAATATACAGAACCACCGGACTTATACACCTTGTCAGGAAGTCCGTCACCGTTCAAGTCAACGAGTGCGGAAAGTCCCTTGCTCGTGTCGCTTGAATAGCTGTATGAGCCACCCACGGTATTGCCTTTCCAAGGACTTCCGTCCACGACACCCACACCTGCATAGAACGAACCGCTTACAGAAGAACTTGTCGTTCCGCCAAGTGCAGTTGGCTTGTCGCTGAAACGCTTGCTGACAGTCTTCAATGGATTGACGAAACCTGCGTCAAGTCCGTCATCGTGCGTGTTCCATTTCTCGGAATCGTCCTTGAACGGAACATATCCCTTTTCAGCCTGCACATCATCATAATAGTCGAAGTTCTGGAAAGCCACTTCCTTTCCTGTGTTGTCATACTGTCTGACACCTGTGAGCATTTCCTTGTGGAATGCACCTTCCTTGTACTCAAAGGCATAGCTGCGCAATGTCTCGCCCAGGAAATTCACGGTCACTTTCTCCAACAGCCTGTTGGAGGAGGCGAGGAATCCATAGCGGGCATTGTTGGTCTTTACCTGCTTTACCTTGTTGCCATCAAAGAGTACAACGGTGTGCGGTTCCTGTCCTGCATTACCTGCGTGAACCTCCTTCAGATATGCCGCCTTGGCCTTCAAGCCGCCACGCACATCCTCATCCACGATGTCATACACATATTCTATATAGTCACCGTGGAGTTCCTCGACACGTTTCAGCTTCCATTCGGCAATCACCTCACGGGTACTGCCCGAAGCATCGGTGACATTGCCCTTTACAACAGCTCCGTCACCACCATAGATGTACTTGACACCCTGCTTGTCTGTAACCTCCCAATAATAGTTGGCAGGACTGTCACCCTTGCGGATGATACGGCTGAAATCACCGCCTTGGCGGGTGTAGAACTGGCGGTCAGCCTTTCTGTTCATCTTCTCGCCACGGTGTGCGACTCCCATCTGTCCGTTGTCATCCATAGTGGAGAGCATTGAACCGGACAAGAGATAAGTCTCCGTCTCTTTTGACTGGTCATAACGAGGCACGCCCCACCGGGTGTCAAGCGTAATGCTTGGTACGCTGACGTTCCAACCCTCGCCAAGCCAACCGCTACCGCCCTCGCTGCTGTACTGCAAGCCAAGGCTTGGCTGCATAGCGTTTCGTGCTGGCGGCATCTCGAACGGATACTGCAGGTTGGCAGAGCCACGGTTGTTTGCGCTTGGAGGCGCAATGACATTGAGCTTCGCCGTCGGGTCAGCCGCCTTGATGTCGTTCATCATCGTCGGGGCAAAGCCTTCGGTCTGCGGTGACTCCGGGGCCTGTATCACACCGTTGATCATGTCGGTGAAGTGGGTCGTCTTTGAAACGACACACTCTTCCTTCTTGTCCACACGCACACGCTCCAACGCAACCCAATGCTTCTCGGCCGGGTCGTAGTAATAGGTACGGATGTCGTCCTCGGTATAGCCGCTTGGTATTCTCGTGCGGTCATACTTTATCTTGACAGTCGCGCCCTCGCCTGTGAAGTGTGTTCCGTGAGGGAGAAAACGGTAGCCATGTCCTCCTGCCGTGACATTGGTCATGGCAAAGTCAAGCTCAGGAACATTCTCCTCTCCGATAGAGTTCACGGAAAGGCTTCTGTTCCGAATGAGGTCTTTCTGAAGAACGACCAGTTTGCTACCTCCTACGGAGATACTGTCAGAGACACCCTTCTTGAAGAGTTTTCTCACGGCTGTCCCGTCCTTTGCCGAAAGGGACAGTGTGGCGGCAAGCAGTAAAACCAATGCCCACGCCACCTTCTGTATATAATTCTTCATGCGTATCTTCCTTTAAGTTACTTTACTGAGATTTTCCTTGTATGCTCCCCATTCTCGGAGATTGCCTTCACGACATACACACCCGATGCGGGAACCTTGAAGTCGGCTTGCTTGACGCTTTCGCCTGTCATTTGGCGTGACACTACCAGTTTGCCTGATACGTCAAACACCATCAATGTGGCTGCAGAAGGCTTGTCCTGTGTGAGTTTAGCCTCGTAGATGCCTGTCGTAGAACCGTTGCCCTTGACAGTGAAATTCTCGTCTTCTCCAGAAATGAAGGAGTTGTCATCCTGTCTGTCCGAGCTGCCCACATGGTTCTCCCTTGCCTGTGTTCCGTTAGGCATACTTGCATCACACTCGCTGCCGACATAGACGGTCATCGTTGTCGTACACTTCTTGGGTGTTTCTATCTGCACGTTGCCCCTTGTGGTGAATGAGGTTACAGGCGTACCGTTTACGGTAAGGTCGGTGATATGTGTCTCGCCCTTTCCGTACTTGATGCAGAACCGCCATGCACGAAGTGACCAGACATATTCATGATGCACGGTCTGTCCGTTCAACTTGTATGTGACCTGCATATTGCGGACTGTAACACTGAGCACATCGCCAGGCTTGATGGTGACATATTTGGTTAGGCTTGTATATCCACCGGTTATGATATGCGCCTTGTCGCCCCGCACGTCGAAGCCATATTGGGTGATCTCGTCCGTGAGGCTTGGCTCCAATCCCACACGGTAGTTTGATTTTGTATCGTTCACCGTCCATGAGATGTCGCCAGACAGATAGGTCCTGGTGTCATGTGAGTATGAGGTGTAGAGTGCGTTGCCAGTGGCATAAATCTCGTTGCCTCCACCTTGTGAAACGGACAGCGCATAGGCGCCGGGGGCAAGATTCGTGATTCTATGCGTGTCACCGAAGAATGTTCCTCTGGCAATGGTTTCTCCTTTTACTTTTCCTGCAACGGTGTCAACGCTGAGCACATAGGAATAGACAGGTGTACCGATGTTGATGCCGATGTCGATATACCCGTCATTGCGTGGAACTCCATTCTCGCAACTTGACGGCGTAGGAGTGGCATCATAGGAAATGCCGTCATAATAGGCGAATGTGAACACATCGCTTCCGCTTCCGTCTGCATCCCACAGGATATTGCGGAATATGGTCTTGCCCCTTGTTATATCAGGCTTGGAGCATCTTATGTTGCTATTGCTGTTGATGTCGAAATCACCTTCACCGCTTGGGTCTATGAGCATGACGGTACGCTTGCGGCAATAGTCCGAGAACTCCCTGTCCGGTGTGAGGTCATAGCTCAACTCTGCCATATAACCGACATCATCGATTCCTCCTGTCCTCAAGCCTGCCATATTCAAGGCGGACTCTGCTCCTTCCGTTCGGATAATGCCCACATTTGTGTCTGTGTCAGTTGCATCAGAAAGGGATATGGTTCTTGTCGCACTTCCTGTTCCGTCAACACGCAGATAGATGTTTTTGCCTTCCTTGCGGATAGAGATGTCCGTTCCGTCAACATCCGTGGCGATGTATGAATTTGAGACCGCTCCGTTGATGATCGGATAAACAACTCCAGCATTGGTGAACCGGAATCCATACTTGCATTTGCTGCCACCGATGCTTCCGAAGCCAACGTCAAAAGTCGGGTGACTTGTCGGACAGGTGAACTCAAAGGCACCGCCACCTCCAACAAGGGCTGGGGTCGTGGCATAAGCTCCGGAAGCGGCTTCCTCTTGGATGATATTGTCAGTAAAGCCATTCCTTGACACTTCAAATCCTTGCGCAGTCCATCTTGCCACTGTACTGTCGGGCTTTGACGGCACGTTGGTCTTGACCATCCATGTACGTTTCATGACATGCCACAGGGAATCTGTAGGTGAGGTATATGTTGCAAGTGCCACATCATCGTCGCCCCAGAAAGTGAAGCCTCTGTCCGGCATCGGATTGCCGTTTTCACGTCCCATGACAAGCAGACGGGAAGCGGATGAAGGGTTGTATGGATTTGCGTCATGATAAGTTCCGTTCTCCTTCAAGGCCGCATACGCCGGACTTTCCTCATATGATGTTGCGGAAAGCGGCTGGGAGAGACTTCCTGCCGTGTCGGTTCCAACAGCTGTGACCCTATGGTGGTAGGCTTGGTTCTCCGCCATATCCCAAGTCAGGTTTCCGTCGCTGTCAAGATACGAGCCTTTGAGGGTGATGCCGTACTTTACCGCCAGATAGCTCTCCACTTTTCTGCGCTCATCGGGTGTAAGCATCCTGCTGAAAACAATAAGCTCAGGGGCATATCCCCGGATGGAAGCATTACCGAAGAGCGAGGTCGGGAAATCCGTACCGAAACTGCCAGAGGTGGAAGGGGTTCCGATGAATAATGTGGTGTTGGAGTTGTCTCCCCACAATGTTGTTGAAGGATTGCTTACCTTGAAGTAGGACACAACTCGCAGAGCGCTTTCCTTAAAACCGTTCTCGGACAAAGAATCACTTGATTGATAAAGCAGGTCTTCACCCGATGTTGAACCATAGTCCAGTGGTTCAACACCTCTACCCCTTACGGCTTTGTCCTTGCTCAGAATGGCTCCGTCGCCCTTGCGGCCGTCAAGAGCATAGACAACCATATCCTTGCCGATGGTTGCCAGTTCCGGTGAAAAGACACCGATGACGGTAGCCTGTGAGAGGTCGCCGTGCTTGAGTTTGGCACTCAGACTACGAAATCCGTCTGCGAGCCAGAGACTCGGATTGAAATTGAAGTAATGGACTGAACTGTTCGGAAGAGTAAGTTCAGACTTGATGCCACGGCTGTCCAATAGCATCAGCCGTATGGAATCCCCAGAGAAATCCTGCCAACGGTAATAACCTTGCAGGTCTGAGTTCAAAGGCGCAGTCTTGAACCACAGTTCGCTTCCGCTGACTCCTCCGGGCGTTTGCGCGAAACTGCCGAGAGCGAAGCCTAACAGTAACAAAGAAGTAAACTTTCTCATGCGCTGTCAATTTGGAGTGTTTGAAAAATATAAAAACGTATGCCTCTGCCGCGCAGGGAGAGACCAGAGAGAGAGAACGGACTGTTACTACGGAGAAGAATTGTGATATAGGCTTGCTCCGTAAGGTCCTATTGTCACGTGGCAGGCCAATAGGCTTTACCACCAAACTAATGCTGCAAATATACAAAAATAATCTTAATAAACGGATATTATCTTTAAGAAATTTGCTGATTTGGTGTTTTTTTCTTATGATTTCGGTCAATTTTGCAGAAATCTTTTACATCTGTTGTATGTACTGGAGTTAGTTTGGCAAAAATACACAAATGGTCACGGCTTCAGTTTCTTATGTTAGAATGTGAATCATGGTTTGAAACTGTACACACTCGGAGTACAAATGAAAACACTATATGCTTGTGTCGGAAAGGTATATATGAGCTGATGGTA
>ERZ1023892.316-NODE-316-length-13021-cov-19.582832_pt1 | contig 13021 bp, 10 predicted proteins | sample MGYA00380397_ERZ1023892 | MGnify/ENA primary metagenome ERZ1023892 (study PRJEB33179, sample SAMN07448999) | human gut metagenome | biome: Human-gut; feature: Human associated habitat; material: Faeces | host: Homo sapiens | place: India: Bhopal | collected... | reverse complement strand
GATAGTAATCATCGACAGTCAAATGAATTACCGAGGAAAACTTGACACTTACCTGTCATTTCTAATTTCGACTATATGGGTCATCACAAGGAAATCTCATTTCATCAGATACCCCAGCGAGTCATTGCAGCGAGGCCGGAGGTTCTGGATGTACTGCTTGCCTTACACGCGGAACAGAACGTGTGCGCAGCTTATATGACCAGGGACCAGGCCGGCCGAATTCCGGAATTGAAGAAGCTCATGCCGAACTGCCAATTTTTTACGAATGAAATTGACAGGGAAACGGCTCTAATGTTGAAACCGGATTTTATCGTCGGCTGGCGCTGGAATTTTCGTAAGGGGTCTCTAGGAGATGTGGATTTCTGGAACCAACGGAATGTGCCTACCTATATTGAAGAAAATTCAGGACCCGTACCTGCGGTGGATCCCTTTCCTCCTTCCACAGTGGAGTCAGAAATGCAGTTTATGGAAAACATGGGGAAGGTATTTCATAAGGAGGACGAAGCACAGGCTCTGGTCAGTGCCATAAAGGATACACTCAAGGAAAAAGAAAGCCTGGCACGGCAGCAGGGGCCCAGAAAAGCGATTACCGTAGAATTTATGGGAAATAAGATTGAAGTGTTTGGGGATAAACTCCTGCCGGGAGACATCATCAAAAAATTGGGATGTTCAAATTTTAATTACGAAGTGCCTTTCATTACCCGGGAGGAACTGAGGATATCAGATGCTGATACGATTTTTGTTATCTACCATGGGTCACACCAGGATGGATTGAATGCTTTGCAGAACTTTTCATCCCCGGAATTTAAAGATATTCCAGCCGTGAAAAAGGGGAGACTGGTTTTGCTGCCTTACAGATATATCTGTGCCAGCAATGTTTATACGGCACAGTGTATTAAAGATATTTATGCAGGTTTATATGAGTGAGAGAGGGGAAATTATCAATGAAAAAATTGACAAAATTACTGATGGCTGCATGTTTTATCATGTCTTGCAGTGTCACAGCGCAGGCACAGGGTTCTGATCTGGACGAGGTCATTGTCAATGCAGACAGGTACAAAAATTCTTTGACTGAAGATCAGACCTATGCCGGTGGATATTTATCCGGGAAAACATCTCTTGGCCTCCAAAAGGACAAAGATATGATGGAAGTTCCAGCCAGCACCATGACCATTACAGACAAGGCAATCAAGGATTTTGCCATTTCCGGAAACAATGAGATTATGGATATACTTTCCCTGAATCCCTCTGTTCGCAGGACGACCAGTCCGAATGTAGTTTCTGTCAGGGGTAAATATACTACTGCCAGCCAGATGAATGTGAATAACATTCCCGGAATGTACAGTAATTTCACCATGGGAACTAATTTTATCGGTAATATTGATGTTCTGGGCGGTCCGTCCCTCGTTTATTCCGGAAGCACTACGCAGAATGTAATTGGCGGCACAATCAATTACCAGTCTAAGAGAGCCGGAATGGCACCTTTAAATGATGTTCGGATCAAGTATACAGGGGACAGCAATTTTCAGGAAAGCGTAGATGTGGGCCGCCGTTTTGGGAAGGATAATGAATGGGGCGTTCGGATTAATGCATTGACTGGCGACGGAAAACTGGCGGTACATGGGGAAAAACTGAAGAACCGGAATATCTTTGTCAATCTTGACCATTATAATTCAGAAAGTTCCACAAACCTCCTTCTGGGATATGCCCGATCTGTTCATTATGGTGGAAATAGCATTTTCCAAACTGTCTCTTCTTCTGCAACCAATTACCGAAAGCTTATGCCCTATCTTCCGTCCGCACCTGATGGCAAACATAACCTCAATCCATCCTGGGCTTATCAGGAAAGCAGGACCTGGCTGATGACTTTAAATCATGAGCAGAAAATTAATGACCATTGGGCTGCCTACCTGAATGCCGGCATCATGAGAAATGATACACCTGTCAATATCGGCGGATCTTCTATGACGAGCATCCTTCAATTTAACAAGGATGGCAGTTTCGATGGCAACTTCAAGCGAACCCTTACCATCGGAGCATCCGGAAGTACTGCCAGATATATCGGGGCAGGTTTGAAATCGGAATATGATTTTGGGTTTATGAAGAACGAATTTATTGCAGGCGTTGACAGAAACGGAGTTTCTAATTATACTGCATCCTCCAAGACACTAGGAACCTATTACGGTAACTTGTACAGTGATAATGACTGGACTGCACCAAAGCTGACCCCAGTATCTACCCATTTAGGAAGTAAATATGTAACAAAGGGCTTTTCTGTGTTGGATACCATGAAATTTCTTGATGACCGATTAATTGTTACGGCAGGGGTGCATCACCAGAAGTACCAAAGCCGCAGCTACAATGTGAAAGGGAAAATGACCGATAACAAATCCTATGATGGTAATGCTCCCGTATTTGGTATTGTGTATCGCTTTACCCCTAATTTCTCAGCCTATGTCAGTCACACAGAAACTTTCCTCGGTGGTACTGCGGTTCCCACAGGTAAAGGATATGCCAATGAGGGCCAGCTGCTGGATCCGGCTAAAACAAAGAGTAATGAATTTGGTTTCAAGCTGAAAAAAGGAGCCCTTGTCCATACCCTTGCCTTTTATAAAACAAAAGAACCTGGACTGATTACAACAGCCGATTTGTACCAGAAGTATGATGGAGAAACCCAGTATAAAGGTATCGAATGGTCTACGGCCGGCTCCATCGGCAATAAATGGGACTTCATCGCATCTATTGGATTTAACAGATATATCTGGACAAAGAATGCCAACTCCGCCCTTAATGGAAAAACGGCAGATGGTATTCCGAAATGGAATGGAAACCTGGCATTAGACTATCGCCCAAATGATAATTTCACTATTTTGGGAAGAATGAGCTATATCGGCAAGAGCCATATTGGACATGGAACCTATACCGTTCCCCAGTACTACAGATATGATCTGGGTGTGAAATACGATACTACTTTCGGAACAGTACCGGTCACCATCTCCGCTATGTGCTATAACGTGACAAACAAGAAAGGTTGGTATACCGCAGACCAGGGAAACCAGCTCCTCGCAGCAGATCCAAGAACATTCATGATTTCTGCGGAATTCAGGATGTAATTACCAATAAGTGCATTTCCCCTGTAGTGCAGGGCGGATGTTTACATAAATAAATATTGGACCGGTTCTTGTTCCCAAGTACTGGTCCAATTGATTTATTTATTTGTATTAGCATATTCCTACATAAATACTTACAATCTACAGTACTTTGCATTAAAAGATATTGACTTAGATACACTATAAAATTAAAACTTTAAGCGGAATAACTTAATAAAATAAACCAAGGCGTCTCATTGAGACTTAATAGGGAATCCGGCGCAAATCCGGAACGGTCCCGCCGCTGTAATAGGGAGTTTTCCATAATATTGTCATTGGGGAAACCTGAGAAGACATGGAAAGCGAGGAACTTCAGTCAGAAGAACTACCCTGGTTTTGACTCAGTACCTCCTGCGATGGACAGGATAGGGGACGCCTTTGGTAGACATTTTTGTGCCCTTCTCCGTTCAGGGGAGGGGTTATTTTTATGTTTTTTATTTTTCCTGCGGCCAAAACAAGGAAAGACCGGCAGGAAAGGTAAAGATATATTCCTGTTTCTCAGTTGTAATTCTGTAAGAAAGGAGGAGGCACATGAAGAAATGGTTCCTGGCTGTGATAGCGATTCTTGCATTTTTCTTTATTCCTGCTGTGGCTGATGCAGCAGAGCATTCATCGGACACCATGATCCTGGACTGGTCTACAAATAAGGTGTGGCTGGATAAAGGCAATCTATGCGTGCGGGGTACTTTTTATAACAAACGCAGTGATTTGACCATTACGAAACTGGATGACATGTCCATGAGGATTACATTTACCAAAGCCGATGGAACAAAAGAAGTATTCACTGGAAAACCGCAGAAGCTGCCCATGCTGAAAATCCCGGCAGGGGGATCGAAAGCGGTGACATTGAACTTTGGACCTTATGATGGAACATGGTCCTCATGGAATACGGAAGAAGAGTACGACTTTTCTTATATTCCGGGATCAAGATGGTAAATAATATTGGGGAGAGTTTATGATGAATAAGAAATCTTACTTACTTGCTATTGCTGCAGCTTTACTGGTAACCGGGGGAACGGTTACTCCTTCTCATGCAGCTTACGATGAAAACCTTCACACCTACACATTGGATACGGTGGTAGTCAATGCGGATCGTACAAAGAACCAGTTCGGCGATACGATTACTGAACAGTCCTATTATCGTACCGGCGGCGATGTAAAGGTCATTACGAGAGAAGAAATTGATAAGCGCCATTATACGGATATTACGGAAGCCATTAAGCGTATTCCTGGTGTTACATTCCAGAATCCTGGGTACCGCGGCGGCGAATATGGTTACCAGTTCTACAATAATGGTGTTTCCATCAATGGTGATACCCGTGTGATTATCCTGGTCGATGGCCGTCGTGTGGATAATGCAGCCAGCGGCCGTATCGATGATTATGGCGGTGCAAACGGCAGTAAGTCGACCGGTGTAAACCTTGACCAGGTCACCAATATGGAAAATATTGATAAAATTGAAGTAATCAAGGGACCGGGCGCTTCTGCCTACGGTGCTGATGCTACAGGCGGTGTTATCAATATTATTACCCGTAAAGGCGGCCAGAAGGATCAGGGTTCCATTGATCTGGCTACAGGTTCCTGGAAGAAGCATCATTATGCGATTAACTATTCCGGCTCTGCGGGCAACGATAAGTCCTGGCATTACTTCATTTCGGCAAACCGCGATATGTCCGGTAATACAAAGTATAAAGATTCTTTCACCGACAGTGATGGCACGCTGGAAGGATCCAAGTGGAAGGAAGACGGCGTAAACCTTCGTGTGGATAAGGATTTCAATGACCGTCAGAATTTGAAGATCTGGTATAACCACAGGGAAGGCAAAGATGGATATCCTATCGCTGTGCCAAATCAGAAGTACATGAATGAGAAAGACTGGACCGATATTATTTCCAGAGCAACTATTGGTGGTATTTATAATCCTTCGGACCCCTCTAAGACTCCGCTGTCCATTTCTTCTCTTGACAGCAATACGGTTTACCAGCTCGGTTCCCGCCTGGCCGGTGATACAAAGAATCCGGGATATCATAACCTGTATTCCCTGGATGGCAACTACGGTTCCTATAGCCGGTTCAGAAACAATGACTATGATATCGTCTATACCTTTAATAAAGAAAATGGCATGGAAAGTTTTGTCCGGTACTACTACCAGTCCCATTGGCTGACTGACCGGGATAAATACCAGTGGTACCGCAATGGCGGCACGAAACAGGCCATCAGTGATTTCAAGTCGGCATTCCCGAACGGGGCTACCGGTGACCAGATCCGTCAGTGGATCAAGGATAATCTGGCCCCATTTACCGGAGATAAATCTGCCCTGAAACAGTGGATCCAGGATACCGGCGGCTATGCAGGAGATCCGACCCATTATTACCAGGAAAAGAACCACGGTATCCAGCTCCAGTATGCTAAATCCATTGGTATCAATGATGTGATTGCTGATTTCAATTACGATACGGCACGGGCCTATACCCATTCTCTCAGCCGGAGTACCGGTGAATGGAAGAGTTCCTATGTTAAACGTAAGACCTATGAGGGTTATGTACAGGATAAGATTCATCTCACCGATAAATGGGACCTGACTCCTTCTCTCCGTTATGTGAAATACAGCTCCTTTGAAGATTCCAATACCGGTAAGGTACAGGGCTCCGGTGATTCCCATGCATTTACCTATGCTTTGAATACGGAATACATGTTCAATGATACGGTGGGCGCATATTTAGGGGTAACCAAGGTATATCGTCCGATTAAGCAGGGTGATTACTCCACCACTGACACGGCATTCAACCAGCCCCTGAAAGATGAAAAGGGCGTAGCCTGGACTTTCGGTATTCACAAGGATTTCTCACCAAGGACGACGTTGGCTGTTCATTATGACTACACTCATATGTCCAACTCCATTGCCAACCTGCCGGTCCTTGACCCGGATACCGGAGATTTCGAAAATGCACCGGTCAATGCAAAGGAAAATAAGCAGTCTTTCAACGTGACTTTAGACCATCAGTTCAATGACCACGTGACACTGTCCGCTTCCTATTCCCATATGAAGGATAAGTGGAAATCTAAAGACTACTGGACCCTCGGACCGGAATACGGATATGATAAGGGTGATATCAATACGGCCATCAACAGCCTCCGTCCGGAAAACCATTATGCCCTGAACCTGTCTTACCAGAATGGCGGACTCTATACAGGACTCCTTGCCAACTGGTATACCGGCTGCAGTGATTATGCATTCACATCCCATCGGTTCCTGGTTCTGGACTGGAATATCAACTACGATATTACAAAGGACCTCAATGTATATGCGGTAGTTGGCAACCTGACAAATGAAGCCTATGAAACTTCCTACAACTCCTGGAATGGCAAAGGTTCTTCTGCAATGCCGGGACGGTATTTCATGATTGGCACCAAGTATAAATTCTAATTCGTTATTGCTGACAGAAAAGTGCGCCTGTTTGGACAGGCGCACTCTGTCTATTTACATCAGGGACTCAGAATATGATGAAAAGCAAGAAAATCGGGACACTTTTTTTAGCTGCCTTGATGGTATCTACCCTTTCAATGGGTTCTGTAGAGGCATTGGGACCTTCTGCAGCTCCATCCAATGGAAAGCCGGCTGTACAGACGGAAAAAGCCGGAGCAGCTAAAGTATCGCGGAATAGGCATTCCTACACACTGGAGGAAAAAATCAGGATTCTCCATGGTAAGTATGATATCAGTGAGGAAGAGGCACGAAATCTTCTAAAGGAAGACACATCATTTAGTGATCTGAAAAGGGTCTGTCTCTGGTCTGTCATTGCCAAAAGGCCGGTATCTGAAGTACTGGCTCTGAAAAGGGATAATCCCTGGGATCGTCTTCCTGTGTTGCTTAAGGTGACACCCCAGGAATACCATGACAGAAATCTGGCACTCCGGGCCCATCAGCTTCACTCCTGGTGGGGCTTTGATGAGAAGGCCTGTTACCAGGCCATGGAGGAAGGATATCCCATGCATTATGTAAAGATTGCTACCATTCTTTCCAGGCATACGGGAAAACCGATGTCATTCTTTTTGAAGGACCGGAAGGCTTCCGAATCGTGGATCGCTTACTGCGCCCGTACTTTAGGTATCAGCGAAGATACCTATAACCAATGGATCGGTGAGTATAAAAATCCGACCTGGATTCCCGGCAAGTGGTGATGGGATATGAAGCATGGTTTTCATAAAATCGGCCTTTCCTTGATGATTGCCTTGGCCTGTCTGTCGCTGGCGGCCTGTACGCCTGTTGTCCATGAAGGTGCTTCTTCAGCTGTCCAGGAAAGCCAGTCATTATCCAGTGCAGAGTCACCCCATTATCCAGTCACCGTGACTTCCATGAATTCCAAAGGAATTATGGAAGAGGAGACTTTTGACAGGCCGCCGGAAAGGGTGGTGGCAGTATGGCAGAATTCCATAGAAACTCTTCTGGCACTGGGAGTAGGAGATCGAATCGTTGCAGGTATGGGTATCCCCAATGAGAAGTACCTGCGTCCGGAATACAGGGAGCAGTATGAGAAGATTCCCTATACGAGCCTCCAGAATCTGGATATGGAAACCATTACCATGATGAATCCGGATCTCATCGTGGGGTGGTCTTCTACGTTTTCTCCCAAGGTACTGCGGGATACGGATTACTGGCATGAGCGGGGTGTCCATACCTATATTTCCGCTGACTCTTCTTCCAAAGAGCCCAATAAAACCGTAGAAAATGAGTACCGAGATATCCTGAACATGGGAAAGATTTTTAACCGGGAAGAAAAAGCGGAGGAAATCGTAAATGGGATGAAGGAAAAAATTGGAAAAGCGCAGGCAGAAGCAAAGGCTACGGGCCGTCATCCCCGGGGTCTGATTGTGGAGCTTCAGGGAAAGTCTCTTACGGTCTATGGGGAAAAGTCTCTGGCAGGAAATATTCTGGAATCCATGGGCGGTGAGCTTCTGGTGCCGGATTCCCGGGAAATCAGCAAGGAACAGCTCATTGAGCTGAACCCGGACGCCCTTTTCGTGGTGGTCATCGAGGGCAACTATGATAAGGCGGACCAGGTGCTTTCTTATTTCTATAACGAAAGGGCCTTTGACAGCGTGGACTGTGTGAAAAATCACAGGATCTCCGTACTGCCTCTGTATTCCATTTACAGCGCCGGCGTGCGCATGTCCGATGGGATCGACTATATAGGGAAAGGGCTCTATCCGGACCTTTTCCAGGATACCCGAAGCTTTACGTAAGTCATAACAGGAGAAATTCATGAGACGAATTGTTGAAAATATCCGATTTGGTTTATTCCTGGTCGTTCTTATATGCGTTCTGGCGGCTGCCCTCTTCTGGGCCCTATCCATCGGCACGGTCCATCTGAGCCTTTCCCAGATTTATGGTGCCATTGTGCAGCAGCTCGAAAGCGGCAGGACCATCGAGGCACCGGGGCAGGGACCGGTCCATGATATTGTGTGGCTTCTCCGTCTTCCCCGTCTGGTGCTGGCGGCTCTCGTGGGAGCGGGGCTCTCGGTGTGCGGCGTGGTGATGCAGGCCATTGTGAAGAACCCTCTGGCGGATCCTTACATTCTTGGCATTTCCTCCGGCGCTTCTCTGGGGGCCACGGCGGCTATTCTCCTTGGGGTGGGGGCCTTTCTGGGACCGAACTTCGTAGGCATTGCCGCTTTCATCGGTGCCATGGCCATATCCCTGGCGGTGCTCTTTATTTCCAATCTCGGCGGCCGGTCTTCATCGGTGAAGCTCCTTCTGGCGGGCATGGCCCTTTCGGCGGTGTGCTCTGCCTTTTCCAGCTTCATTGTGTACTTTGCCAACGACAAGGACGGTATCCAGACCATTACCTACTGGCTCATGGGCAGCCTGGCGGGGGCGAAGTGGAATGAGCTGGCAGTGATTGCACCCATCGTGATCCTGTCGGTGCTCTTTTTCTGGACCCAGAGCCGGGTGCTGAATCTCATGCTTCTGGGCGATGAAACTGCCATTACCATGGGCACGGATCTCCACATGTACCGGCAGGCTTATCTTCTCGTGAGTTCCCTTATCGTGGGATTTGCGGTGTACTCAGCAGGAGTCATCGGCTTCGTGGGCCTCATCATTCCCCATGTAATCCGTATGATCGTGGGTCCAGACCATAAACGGCTGGTGCCGGTGTCGGCGCTGGTGGGGGCGATTTTCCTCGTAATCTGCGACGGGCTCTGCCGCATCATCATTCCCCATACGGAGCTCCCCATTGGGCTCCTCATTTCCCTGATTGGCGCACCCTGCTTTATTTATCTCATGATCAGCAAATCCTATGGATTCGGAGGTGGAGAATAATGGAAATCCTGGCGGAAGCGGTGAAGTATTTCATCGGCAAGAAAGAAATCCTCAAGGGGATCGACCTCCATCTGAAGCCGAAGGAATTCCTGGGCATCATCGGACCTAACGGTAGCGGGAAGAGTACCTTCCTGAAATGTGTGTACCGGGTGCAGAAACCGACGGAGGGAAAGATCCTTTTCAACGGCCGGCCATTGGACGAGTTGTCGTACCGGGAGTCCGCCCTCATGCTGGCGGTGGTGGCCCAGCATAATTACTACAATTTCGATTTCTCCGTCCTCGACGTGGTGCTCATGGGGCGGTCTCCCCACAAGAAAATGCTGGAACGGGACAATGAGGAAGATTACCGCCTCGCCCGGGATGCGTTGGAAGTGGTGGGGCTCAAGGGCTTTGAAAAGCGGAATTTCTCCACCCTTTCCGGCGGAGAACAGCAGCGGGTCATCCTGGCCAGGGCTCTCACCCAGGGCTCCGAGTGTCTCGTGCTCGATGAGCCTACGAACCATCTGGACATCAAGTACCAGCTGGAAATCATGGATATTGTGAAGTCCCTGAACCACACGGTGATTGCGGCTATCCATGACCTCAATATCGCCTGCATGTACTGCGACCGGCTCATCGCTATCCGTAAAGGAGAAGTGGTGGGCATGGGAACGCCGAGGGAACTCCTGACGGCGGACTTCATCAAGAACCTCTACGACGTGGACTGCGAAGTGCACTACGGCGATAAGGGGCGGATGAATATCGTATATATACCGAGGCATTGGAAGATCGAGGGGGAAGAAGAGCTGAAGGTGTGAGATCGGTGGACCGACTCTGTGTGTAAACGGACGAAGCCTTGAGCCTTTAGCCTTGAGCATTGAGATGGACAGGCCCTGCGGGCGGATTCGCCTGCGGCGAATCAGTGGCTAGTAGCTAGATCTAGTGGCCAGGCGAATAGGCCCTGCGGGCCGGGAAACCCATCAGTTCCCTACAGCTAACCCCAGCCCCGTGGGCAGCTCCGGTCGGGCGATAAAAGGAAGGCTCTTTAATGTGCAGTATAAGAGCCAACTTGCGCCCGGCTCAGAGGTCCTCTGCAGGACCTCTGCCTTCTCAGGGAAGGGGCCTCGTGCAGAGACATTTGCACGTTATTTGTGCAGAGTCATTAGGAACCCATATGCGGCGAAGCCGCTTTAGGTTAGCCTCCTTCCTCGGAAGGCGAGGGCCCTGCAGAGGACCCTCGAGCCGGGCCCAAGTTGGCTCCTTTACTGCACACTAAGGCGCCTTCCATTCAGGGCCCGGCCGGAATGATGTCTGCGCCAGCAGACAGAGGGATTCTGATGGACTCATGTCGGTGATGTTGGCCATAATTGGCGGCTGGTGTTTCGGCTGACAGAAGATAGATGATAGAAAATAGAAGCGGTCAGGCCCTGCGGGCCGGTTCCATTAGTTCCCATCAGCTAACCCCACCCTGGTGGGAGCCCCTTCCCGAGGAAGTGTTCTGCAGAGGACCCTCGAGCCGGGCCCAAGTTGGCGCCGAAGCCGACGGAGGTTAGCCGTTGGAAACGCCGCAGGCGGGACCTCAACTCTCTTTCCTCAAATCTCAATTCTTCCGAAAATTCCGTTACAGTCATTTACCAGGGAGATTTCTCGACTCATCGTAGCTGTAGCGGCTTTTACAGGTAGAGTCACTTGGTATGCTCACACCGCTCGAAATGACGATGAAGGGAAAGTGTCAGATGGTGCGGTGGAACCGCTGATGAAAAGCCTCCTTCCTCGGGAAGGAGGTGGCTGCGAAGGCGACGGAGGTTAGCTGGTAGGAAATGTTGGAAGCGCCGCAGGCCGGTGTCCTCAATCTCGGTCTCGACCTCGATCTCAACTAGACAGAGGGATTCTGATGGGTTTTGTCGATAATACAGATATTCTATATGATTGACAGTTTCGCTATTAGACGATAGAAGATAGATGAAAGAAGATAGATGCGGTCTGGCCCTGCGGGCAAATGAGATCGAGGCCGAGAACGAGACCGAGGGGACAGGGCCCTTCGGGCCGGAAACCCATTAGAATCCATCACCATCTCTCAGCCCGGTGGGCAGCTCTCTTCTGTGAAGAGAGCCTGCTGCAGAGTCATTTGCACGTTTTAGGGGATAGAGTCATTAGGAACCCATCTGCGGCGGAGCCGTTATCGTCTATTATAAAGCGGCGCTAACTAATCTGTGCGCCGCCACCAACCGACAATCACTTCAGTCACCTCAGCCACCTTCCATCACCCCCAGCCGCAGGCCCTTGCCCTTTCTTCTGCCCCTCTATGGCGTTGCAACCCCGTCATAGTCATTTACCAGAAAGATCTCTCGACTCATCGAAGCTGTAGCGATTCTTGGCAGTAGAGTCACTAAGGCGTTTACCACCGCTCGAGATGACGAGTTAGGTATAGTGTCACATAATGCGGCGAAGCCGCTGGACCTCAACTCTCAACTCTCAACTCTCAACTCTCAACTCTCAAATCTATTTCTCAGGAGGCACATATGAAACGTATCGTCATCATTACCTGTCCAAAATCAGAGGACGTCTGCACCGGAGCGGAGCCGGGTGCTTTTCTGCTTTGAACCGGCGGAAGGGGGCTTTCGAAAGGTATCATGGGGAAGAGGTGGAGCTGGAGGCCTTTATGAAGTGCAGCGGCTGCGGCCATCTCCTGGAGAATGATAAGGGCCTGGTGGAGAAGGTACGGCAGATTCTCGAAATTCATCCTGACGCTATCCATCTTGGCATCTGCTGCTGCGATGACGGCAGGTCTAAGGAACTCTGCCCGGAAATAGAGGCGCTGGCCGATGTATTCCGGTCTCACGGCATCGAAGTGGTGAGAGGGACCCATGGGGAATTCTGAGATCGAGGCCGACGTCGAGGTGGGACAGGACCGGAAAAGTTAAGAGTGGTGGTGCGCCGTAACATATTTTAAAGCGGTGCGGATTATTGATTCTGCTTACAGCAATCATCTTACGGCTGACAGAGGATAGACGGAAGTTGTTAGACGTGGATAGGCTTTGTTGATCAGCCGCACTGCGGCAAATGCACCCCCTCAGCCTTCGGCAGCTCCCCCGGTGGGGCAATGCTATTCAGTTAAGCGTTTTACACAAGCATACGTTATAACGACGTGTGCTTTTTTTGTGTCTAAAAAAAGCTTGGGTTTACAAAAAAATATAAAAACATCAAAAAAAGGCTTGACAAATCCTCAAAAATTTGAGGCTCCGCCTGTTAGTAAGGGAACCACCCCAATTGTTAACAAGGAGGATTGAATTTTATCTGGAGTCTCGCTTATAGAACATTCGATACTGTGGGAGGATTGACGATACTGACCGGTACAGCAGGTCTTTTAAGGCCTAACTTATTGAACAAAAATAGCCTGATGATGTAAACGGGGCCCTAAAGACCGGCATTGACATCATCAGGCTATTTTTGTGTGGGCCATCCAGGCCTCAAAAGGACTACCTGACTGACGCTGCGTCAGCTGGCTCCAAATAATTGTTATGATCAATTTTGAAAAGCAAGTCAGAAAAATTTTTAGGAGCCACGTTCA
>ERZ1023892.312-NODE-312-length-13129-cov-76.619244_pt1 | contig 13129 bp, 6 predicted proteins | sample MGYA00380397_ERZ1023892 | MGnify/ENA primary metagenome ERZ1023892 (study PRJEB33179, sample SAMN07448999) | human gut metagenome | biome: Human-gut; feature: Human associated habitat; material: Faeces | host: Homo sapiens | place: India: Bhopal | collected... | reverse complement strand
AGCTCCTTGATGTTGCGCTTGCGCCAAGGTATCACGAGCATCAAGCCGGCACATACCAGACAGCCATAGAAGGTCCAGCCTGCCATCTCCTTGATGGATACCAGCGTGGCCTGAACCTGTACCTTTCCCTTCACACTCATGGCAGCCATGTTCTGCGCCTCGGTCTCCGTCTTGCCTTGATACTGCATGCCTCTTACCGTCTGGTCATAGGTCTTTGCCGTCTCCAAACTGGTACGGTCGTAATCCTGTGCAAAGCGGGTGACGTAATACTGCTGGCGATGCTGAAGCACATTGGTGTAGAGTGCCGAACCGATGCAAGGGGCGATGACCATACGGACGGTGAGCATGATGCAGACCCAGGTGGACATGAAGCGGTAAGGCATGCGCTGATTGGCTATCGTGGAGATGAGCGAATAGAGCAGCATCATTCCCGTAGAACGGATGATGATAGGCCATTTCATACGCTCATACATACCATCGTTCTGTACCTCGAAATACATGTACAGCGCATAGGCTCCGATAAAGAGGAAGCCCAGACAGTACATCCACTTCAGGTGAACATTCTTGGCCCTGGCGATGACTGCGAAAATCAAGCCCACGGTATATCCCACCATCACCCAGTTGCCCAGGGTGGCATTCTGCCAGTTGTCTATCTTCATTCCCACATTGGTGAATACATTCACAAACATCGCACTGGAGTTGCAGACCATCAGGAGGAAGAACAGCATGATGCCGTAATTGATAACCCTGAGCTGGAACACCTCCATGATAAAATAAGGTGAGCGGCGGGTCTTCTCCAGATAGATAAACAGGGCGGTGAAGATGAGACATACCACCGTAGAGTAACGGATGGTAGGATCATCAAACCAGTCCAGCGTCTTGCCGAACACCATCACATAGGCAAACGAGCAGAGCATGATGCTGAACACCGTGACATTGCCGAACTTCGACATCGTAATCGGGAACTTCGGCATCGGATACTTATGATAAGGCATGGTGAAGAACACGATGATGATGCCCGCCAGCATGAATGCCATCATGAAATGATACACATACTGCCACTCGTAAGCATAGGCAAGCCAAGCCGTGAGCCAGGTGCCCAACTGTCCGATAATCATGAAGAAAAGATAGATGACCGGCTGGGACACCATTTTTTCTGAATCCACCGCATCCCAAGCCTCCTCGGTGGTAGGCTCGCAACCCGGCGTGATATTCTTCGTTGCCTCGATGCCGAAACCATATCGGATGAGTACAAAGAGATGCGCCATCAGAAGCGTCTGGCGAACAAAGCCCATCAGCAGACTGCACAGTCCGAGGATGAACAGCGAATCGGTCTGGGCGCAGACAAAACTGAGCAAAAAGAGAATGGAGAATCCCACGATACACATCATCTTCTCTCTCCGGATGCACACCAGTTCGTAGAAGAACGGCGAGAAAGCCGCCATTCCTATCGACGTGCAGAAGCCCGCAAAGGCGATGTATTCCGACTGGATGCCCAGTCCGCTCATCATCTCTCCGCTGTTGGCGGAATAGACACCACTCATCGTAATCATCGGCACGAAGAGGATGATCATGAAGATGATGCCAAGCGGTTTCGGCACCCAGTCATAGAACGGATAATTCTTATATTCTTCTTCCATATATTACTTCATTTCCTTCAAGCTACTTTTTATTTCTCTCAGCCTTCACAATCACCATCATACCTGCTGCCAGGCGGGCATTGTCTTCCTTGCTGAGGTTAGTGAAGTCGATTCTTACAGGCACACGCTGCTGAATCTTCACGAAATTACCGGCTGAGTTATCGGTAGGAACAAGAGAATACTTGGAACCGGTAGCACCGGAGATAGCGGTAACGGTGCCCTCAAACTCCTTGTTGCTGATGGCATCCACCGTCATGCGTACCTTCTGACCCACATAGAGATTCTCAACCTGAGTTTCCTTATAGTTGGCGATGACCCACTTCTGGGCATTAGGAAGGATATAGGTGATAGTGGTTCCGGCGCTTACCATCTGTCCCTCTTCCAGGGTGCGACGACCCAACTTGCCATCGCATGGTGCTACAACCACACAATAAGAGAGGTTCAGCTTCGCCATCTCCACCGCAGCCTCAGCCCGTTGGATGGCAGCAGCCACATTCTGCTTGCGGGTAACCACCTCGTTCACGCCCTTATAGGCAGCAGCCTGCTGTCGCTTTACCGACTCCAGCTTCTTCTTGGTAGCCGCATATTCCACTTCCAGCTGCTCCAACTGGATAGGTGTAGCCGCCTTCTTCTCTACCAGGTTGCGATAGCGCTCGCAGTCCTTGGCAAGTTTGGCAAGGCGCACCTCTATCTCATCGATAGATGCCGAATAGACGGAAGCCGAAGTCTGGGTGGTCTGCTGGGTAGCATCAATCACGTTGGCACCCGCCTTGGCATCCTTTAAGGCAGCCTCAGCCTCCATCAGTCGGATGCGATACTCACGGTCATCAAGAACCAGGAGCGTATCACCCTTGTGCACCTCCTCGTGCTCCTTGAAGCAAACCTTGGCTACATAGCCCGATGCACGGAGGTTGACAGGAGAGATATACTGCTCTATCTGCGCATCATTGCTGGTTTCATGGGCATTATAATCCAGGAAGAGGCAGACGATCTTCCAGAGTCCGAAGGCGAGAATGGCTACGCCGATGAGACTGGCGATGATCTGACGGATGCGTTGCTTCTTCAGTTTCTTCTGCATTTCCTCGTGAGAAGTCTGAGTGGTTGCAGCATTATCCTCACGAGCAGTTTCTATCTTGTTGTTTTCGTTCTGTTCCATTGTTATATTCTGATTGATTATTTCTTAATGATTCCTTTGTTATTTTACCTGGTCCAACTGTCCGGTGAGTTTCAGGAGCGAGAGATTCGCCACCTTATATTTATAATAGGCGGTGAGATAATTGTTCATTGCCTCGCTCATGCGCATCTCATCCTGGAGAACAGCGGTCATCGTTCCTACACCCTCTTTATACTGGTCGGCTGTTACGCTATATACATCCTGCGCCAGGGTGTAGTTGTCAAACTGCTTCTTGTAGTTGCGCTGACTGTTGTTCACCTCGCTCACGGCGTTCATATAGTTTGCCTGCATGCCCTTCAGTGCATCCTCGTATCCGATGCGGGCATTCTCCTCCTCTACCTTGGCACGTCTTATCTTGGAACGCTTCTCGAAACCATCAAAGACTGGCACTCTCAGCTGGATGCCGATGCCGTTGGAACCATACCAGTGGTTGGATTCGCCCGAATGAATCCAATGTTCAATCTTATCGGTGAAGGCAGAATACATCAGGCTTCCGGTAAGGCTCACCGATGGCAGGTAGCCATCCTTGGCAAGTTTGGTCTGCTTCTGGGCAAGTTCCTTTCTCTTTTCCAGGAGCTGGAGTTCGTAGAGATTGGTGTTCAGTCCGTTGGCATTCACCGTTTCTATCTCCCCCGGATTCACATCACTTACCTTGATTTGCTTTTCTGCAGGATAATCTATCACATACTTGAGCATGGTGTATTGCTGATCGAGCATAGCAATGGCGTTATCACGCTGTACGGTGAGATTCTCGATGTTGAGTTTCACACGCTTCACATCTACCTCCAGACTCATCTGATTATCGTAGAAAGCCTGGGTGATGCCATAGAGTTCCTCCAGGCGCTTGATGTTGTCGTTCACCAGTCGAATCTGCTCAGCCGTATTCTGCGCCATGTAATACATCTTGGCAGTCTGCACGATGAGATCTTCACGTGCCTTCTCGTAAGAGAGCTGGTTGAGATGGTCTGCTATCTTGGCAATGTCGATGGCAGTATTCACCATCTGGTTGTAGAGCGGCATCTGGAGCTGCAAGCCTGCCGAAGCATTATACTGCAGGGTTTTGGTTACATTGTAAGGTTTGCCGTAGGCAGAACCATCCGTCACGGAAACGGGAGGGGTGAAGTTATCGTTCAACTGTGCCACGGCATTAATCTGCGGCAACAGCTTCGCCTGGTTCTCGCTGATGGAATACTTTCCCTTTGCAATCTCATTCCTGCTTTTCTGCAGCGACAGGTTATTCTCCACCGCCATCTGCAGGCACTGGCTCAGCGACAGAGTTTCCTGCGCCATCATTGCAGAAAAAGCCCCGAGAGCCAGACAAAAACACAATATCTTTTTCTTGTTCATTTTTAATATGTTTCTTATGATATACAATATGATTGATGTCTGGTGCAAAGATACTGCTTTTCTGTCGATTATCACTATTCACAAAATATCACAAAATGTTCAAAATTGCCGTTTCTTTTAGCGGCGGAGGTTCTGGAAACAAAAATCCCTCACAGATAGAGGTCTGTGAGGGAACTTTCTGATATTTTAGAATTTCATTTTATAGACGTTGGTTTCTCTCTTTTCAAAGCCCAGGCTCTGATAGAGCTGGTTGGCAACGACACGGGATGGGCGCGAGGTGAGCATCAGCGTTACCTCTCCCCCTCTTCCTACACAGTTCCATCACCTGCAGAATCATCAGCTTGCCATATCCCTTGCCGCGGAAGTTTCTATCCACCACCACATCTTCTATCCATGCCTTCCATCCGGTAGGGCATTGATAAAGGCAGAGGGTGGTCATACCGATGAATTGTCCATCGGATTCCAAGACATAGAGATGACTTTGGGATGAGGAGAGCAAAGAGTTCAATTCTTCCTCGGTGATAGTATGTACGCTATCACTCAACTGCGACAATAGGTTATTGATACTTGCCAAATAACCTGGCTTCATTTCTGTTAATTCTATCAATCTAGGTTCTTTCATGGTGCAAACTTAGCATATATTTCGGAGATTGCCAAGAATTGAAGGGAATATTTTATTTTTTTAATATAAGAAGAAAGGGCAAAAGCTTTCTAAATTCAAAGCTTTTGCCCTTCATATTTTTACTTCCAAGGATTCTCGGTTGGATAAGGCAGGCTAGCTGGCTGGTTGTAAGCGATATCCTTGATGCCAAGATACTTGAATACCTCGAACAGGGTCTTGCCTACGTGAGAGAAAGCTACGGCACCGTGGTGTGGATAGCCCTTCTGAACCAAGACGTGGCGATAGAAGCGGCCCATCTCATTGATGGCGAAGATACCGATACCACCGAATGAACGTGTAGGAACATCGAGAACCTCACCCTCTGCGATGTAGCTGCGGAGGTTGCCCTCTGAATCGCACTGCAGGCGATAGAATGTGATGTCAGAAGCTGCGATATCACCCTCCAAAGTACCACGGGTGAAGTCTGGTTTACCACCATTCTCCAACAAACGGTTCTGGATGAGCTGATACTTAATCTTACGGCTAGAGCACATCTTGCACTGTGGAGTGTTACCGCAGTGGAAGCCCATGAAGGTATCAGTCAACTTGTAATCGTACTTGCCCTTGATATCCTCATCATAGATATACTGAGGAACAGAGTTGTTGATGTCGAGCAATGTTACAGTATCATCAGAAGCACACATACCGATGTACTCAGACAAAGCACCATAGATATCTACCTCGCAAGCTACAGGAATACCGCGGCTAACGAGACGGCTGTTAACATAGCAAGGCTCGAAACCGAACTGGCTTGGGAATGCAGGCCAGCACTTGTCGGCGAATGCTACATACTGGCGAGAACCCTTGTGAGCCTCTGCCCAGTCGAGCAATGTCAACTCAAACTGTGCCATTCTGCGGCTGAGGTCAGGATAGTAGCATCCCTCGCCCATCTCCTTGGCCATATCAGCGCAAACCTCGTCGATACGTGGGTCGTTCTCGTGCTCCTTGTAAGCTACGAGAAGGTCGAGCTCTGAGTTCTCCTCAATCTCAACACCGAGTTCGTACAAGCCCTTGATAGGAGCGTTGCAAGCGAAGAAGTCCTGTGGACGTGGACCGAAGGTGATAATCTTCAAGCCCTTCAAACCGATGATAACGCGAGCTACTGGTACAAAGTCCTGAATCATCTTAGCTACGTCCTCTGCTGTACCTACAGGATACTCAGGGATGTAACCCTTCAGGTGGCGCATGCCGAGGTTGTAAGAGCAGTTGAGCATACCGCAGTATGCATCACCACGACCATTGATCATGTCGCCATCACCCTCAGCAGCTGCTACGAACATAACAGGACCATCGAAGTTCTTTGCAATCAAAGTCTCAGGAGTCTCAGGACCGAAGTTACCAAGGAATACAACCAGAGCGTTGCAGCCCTGCTCCTTCACTTCAGCCACAGCCTTGAGCATATCTTTCTCGTTCTCAACTGTAGTCTGGCAGTTGAAAATCTCACCTTTGTACTCTTTTACGATGTTCTCACGGCGCTGAGTAGAAAGCGCGATTGGAAAACAGTCACGGCTAACGGCAATAATACCGAGCTTTACTTGTGGAATGTTGTTGCTTACCATAATTCTTGTGTTTTATATTAAGTTTTTATATAATTTACTTGTTTTTGCTTGTTTTTGCTGAGCGCAAAGGTACTAATATTTTTTGTTTCAGCAAGCATTTTAAGAGTTTTTTTATGGTGAAAAAAGTTAAAAACAGAAGATTTCCGCAGGAATGAAACATCCGATAAAGTTCCTGTAACATTTCATACACATCGATTGAGACTTTATAACAAATAAAAACACAAAGATTGATGGTTTTTCAAATTATTATTGTACCTTTGCACCGACAAAAACAGAAAAACGATTATGAACAAAGTCAAGACTATCTTTGCCTGGATATGGCAAAAGCTTTGCGCCTTTTGGCCTTGGTACAAGACATTGTATCAGGGAAGAGCGTGGTACACCAAGACGGTAGTCGCCTTGGCAAGTTGTATTGTCGCCTTTATCCTTTATTTAGGTGCTGTCGATATTAACTTCTTATGGCTTTTCGGTAAGTCGCCTGGTTATTTTTCAGGTATTCTGAATCCTCAGACTTCCGAGGCTTCCCTGATTTATAGTGCCGATGGCAAGCTTATCGGTAAGTATTTCAATGAGAATCGTACTCCTGTAGAATACGACGAGGTGAACCCTGCCTTCTTCAAGGCTCTGGTAGATACCGAGGATGAGCGTTTCTACAAGCATATCGGTATCGACCCTATCGGCGTTTTCGCTGCTGCCAAGGATGCTCTCCTGCATCACAATGGCCGTGGTGCTTCTACCATCACGCAGCAGCTGGCAAAGAATATGTTCCGCGTCCGTTCGCAGTATTCTACGGGATTGCTCGGCAAGGTGCCTGTACTCCGCCTGCTCATCATCAAGAGCAAGGAGTGGATCATCGCCGTGAAGCTGGAGACGGTTTTCTCGAAGAAGGAAATCATCACCATGTATGCCAACACCGTGGATTTCGGTAGTAACTCTTACGGTATCAAGACTGCCGCCAAGACTTACTTCAATACCACTCCTAAGGAGTTGACCACCGACCAGGCTGCCGTACTCGTGGGTATGCTGAAGGCTACCACCTATTACAATCCACGTACCAATCCGGAGAACAGTCTGGCACGCCGCAACACCGTATTATATAATATGGTGACACACGGCGATCTGTCACATGCAGAATACAACCAGCTGAAGGCTGAGCCTATCAAACTCGACTTCAAGGTAGAGGAAAACTACGATGGACAGGCTAAATACTTCCGTGAGGCTGTAGCCAACTACCTGAAAGACTGGTGCAAGGAGGAAGGTTACGATCTCTACACCAGTGGTCTGACGATCTACACCACCATAGATACCCGCATGCAGAAGTATGCCGAGGAGGCTGCCCGCAAGCAGATGAAGCAGGTACAGCAGAACTTCAACAACCACTGGAGCATCCGCCGCACACAGGCAGGAAAGGGAAAATGGATGGGACAGGAACCTTGGCAGGATGAGAACCACCAGGTGATTCCAAACTTCATCCAGGGCATCGCCGAGCGACAGCCATTCTACAAGGATCTGGTGGCTCGTTTCCCTAACAATCCAGACTCCGTGAACTACTATTATAAGGAGTGGGTTCACCCGGTTAAGGTATTCGATTACGACAAGGGAAGCATCACTATCAACATGACTTCTGAAGATAGTATCAAGTATATGACTACCTTCATGCACAGTGCTTTCGTGGCTATGGAGCCACAGACGGGAGCCGTGAAGGCATGGGTGGGCGACATCGACTTCGACCACTGGAAGTATGACAAGGTAACAGCCGAGCGCCAGCCGGGTTCTACCTTCAAGCTCTTCGTCTATACAGAGGCAATGAACCAGGGATTGACTCCTTGCGACAAGCGCCGCGACGAATATATCTCGATGGAGGTATATGACAAGAAGAAGCACGAGATGACCATCTGGAGACCATCCAACGCCAACGGTTCTTTCTCGGGTGACAGCATCCCATTGAAGAGTGCCTTCGCCAAGAGTATCAACTCCGTGGCAGTACGCCTGGGACAGGAGATGGGCATCAAGCGCATCATCGAAACCGCCCAGAAGATGGGTATCAACAGTCCACTGGATGACACACCAGCCCTTGCCTTGGGTTCAAGCGATGTCAACCTGCTGGAGATGGCCTGTGCCTACAGTACCATTGCAAACAATGGTAAGCACCACGACCCGGTATTGGTTACCAAGATTGTGGACCATGACGGAAAGGTGGTATATGAAGGTCCATCTACAGAAGAGCAGGTGATTCCTTACAAGAGTGCCTTCCTGATGCAGCAGCTGCTCCAGGGCGGTATGAAGGAGCCAGGCGGTACATCGCAGAGCCTCTGGGGCTATGTGGGCAACTACCGTGACACCGAATTTGGCGGAAAGACGGGTACGACCAACAACCACTCAGATGCCTGGTTTATGTGTGTAAGTCCTAAACTGGTGGTTGGTGCCTGGGTAGGCGGCGAATACCGCTGTCTCCACTTCCGTACCGGAGCCTTGGGTCAGGGTTCCCGAACAGCATTGCCAATATGCGGTTACTTCATGCAGTCTGTATTCGGCGATCCTGCCTTCCAGCAGTATCACGCCAAGTTCGACAAGCCACAGGATGGCGACATTACACGAGATATGTATATCTGCGCAAGCTATGCACCAAAACCAAAGGTAGATACCTCCCGTGTGGATAGCACCGCATTCACAGAGGAAATCATCCTCGACGAAAACGGCAATCCTATTACCAAGGAGGTTCCTGCAGTCAAGTCGGAAGGAGAATCTTCTGCTTCAGGAGCTACAGAAGAAAAGAAAGAGAAGAAGAAGACAAAGCCAACAGAACAGCCTGTCAACTTCGACGACCTTTAAAAATAAAACATGATTGATCTCGACAATGCGGAGCTGCAGAATGCACTCCAAATCATACAGTTTACCCGTCGTTCGCTTTTCCTCACCGGAAAGGCGGGGACGGGTAAATCTACTTTTCTGCGGTACATCGCAGCCAATACCAAGAAGAAACACATCGTTCTGGCACCTACAGGCATTGCAGCCATCAATGCTGGCGGAAGCACCCTGCACAGTTTCTTCAAGCTGCCCTTCCACCCCCTGCTGCCCAACGACAGTATGTATTCCGTGCGCAACATCCGGAATACATTGAAGTATAATTCCGAGAAAATCAAGATTATCCGTGAAGTGGAACTCATCATCATCGATGAGATCAGTATGGTGCGTGCCGACATCATCGATTTCATCGACAAGGTGCTGCGTGTGTATTGCCGCAATATGAGGGAGCCGTTCGGAGGAAAGCAACTTCTGCTGGTGGGCGACATCTATCAGTTGGAACCGGTGGTAAAGGAGGAGGACCGCAAACTTCTGAATCCTTTCTATCGCAGCAGCTTCTTCTTCGATGCCAAGATCTTCCAGCAGTTCCAGCTCGTCAGCATCGAACTCAAGAAAGTTTATCGCCAGAGCGACCCTGTCTTCATCGGAATCCTCGACCATATCCGAACCAGTCAGGCGCAGAGTCAAGACCTTCAGCTGCTCAACCAGCGGGTGGGCGCCCAACTCGACGAAAGTGATTCCAAGCTTGCCATCACCCTCTCCACCCGCCGAGATACCGTGGATTTCATCAACGAGAACCAGCTCAAACTCCTGCCAGGAGAGCCAACACTCTTCCGGGGCAATATCCAGGGCGAGTTTCCGGAAAGCAGTCTGCCTACCCCTATCGAACTGTACCTGAAGACCGGAGCACAGATTATCTTTATCAAGAATGATATCGAGCACCAATGGGTGAACGGTACCCTGGGCACCATCATCGGGTTCGATGATGAGGATGATGCCAAGATATATGTACGCACGGAGAATGGACAGGATGTGATGGTGGAACCTGCCGCCTGGAGCAACATGCGCTATCATTTCAACGAGGTGGAAAAAAAGATTGAAGAAGAGGAAATAGGCAGATACGAACAATATCCTATCCGACTTGCCTGGGCAATTACCGTACACAAGAGCCAGGGTCTGACTTTCAATCAGGTGAAGATTGATTTCACGGGAGGAGTTTTTGCAGGTGGTCAGACTTACGTGGCTTTGTCGAGATGCACCAGTCTGGAGGGAATCAGTCTGCAGGAGCCTATCCGTCAGAGCGAGATATTCGTCCGCAACGAGGTGAAGCAGTTTGCCCGCCAGTATAACAACCAGAACACCATCAACACGGCGTTGACGCAGAGCAAGGCAGACAGGCAGTATCACGATGCTGTAAAAGCGTATGACAAGGGTGACATGCAAGCCGCCCTGGATAATTTCTTCCTCGCCATCCACAGCCGTTACGACATCGAGCATCCGCTAGCCAAGCGCTTCATCCGCAAGAAGCTGAACAAGGTGAATGAGTTGCAGGCAGAAAACGAGCGGTTGCGTGAAGTTATCAAGCAGAAGGATGAAGAAAAGAAGAAGCAGGAGAAATTCCTGAAGCGCCTAGCTACGGAGTATGTTATCATGGGCAAGGAATGCGAGAAGGAGGGCATGAAAGAAGCAGCTGTCACCAATTACAGGAAGGCGCTCACCCTCTATCCTAGCCATCCGGAGGCAAAGAGAAGGCTGAAACATCTCAACGAATAATCATAAAAAATGTGGTTGACAAAACGGAAAACAAATCCGTTTTATCAACCACATTTTTTTATTGATTAAAATCTAACCTCATAAGTCTTGCCCTTCTGGGTCTTCATCTTCTTCACCTTATCTCCATATCTTACCTGACAAGGTTCGCCGGAGCCGGAGAGAATGACAGCCTTGGTAAGGCGGCCGTTGTCCCAATAGATATCCACCGTGAAGTTGCCCTTGGCACGGAGACCCTTGATGGAACCCTTCTGCCATGCATCAGGCAGGGCTGGCAGGAGATGGATAAAGCCCATGTGACTCTGCATCAGCATCTCGGTGATACCCGCTGTGCCACCAAAGTTACCGTCTATCTGGAATGGGGCATGCGTATCCCAGAGGTTGTCCAATGTTCCATTCTTCAGAAGATTACCATAAAGCTTGTAGGCATGATTGCCATCGTGCAGACGAGCCCACTGGTTCAGCTTCCAACCCATAGACCATCCCGTGGCACCATCGCCACGATGCTCCAATACCACCTTGGAAGCTTTCGCCAGCACAGGAGTGGTGATAGGCGAAATGGTGCGGCCCGGATGCAGACCGAAGAGATGGTTCACATGGCGATGCTCATCCTTAGGATCATCTATATCCTTCGACCACTCCATCAACTGACCATAGCGGCCAATCTGATAAGGAGCAATGTGCTTCAGGGCATCTTCCCACTGCTTGCGATCCTTGGCATCCTTGCCCAGAATCTTGCTCGCCTCTACAGCATCGAGCAGAATCTCACGAATCACGGCATGAGCGAAGGTGGCACCCTCGTCTATCGGTCCGTGCTCTGGAGATGTGGAAGGAGCCGCTGTATAGACGCCATCCTTGCGATGCCACAGATAATCCGTAGCGAAGTTGGCACTTCCCTTGATGATATCGTATGCTGTCTCGCTCAGGAACTTCTTATCGCGGGTATAGTCGTAATAATCCCAGAGATGGGTAGCCAACCATGGACCGGCAAATGGAGAGAAGTTCCAAGACATATCCTCGCTTGCCAGCGGAGAAGTGAAACCGAAGATGTTGCTGGATACAGATGTGGTCCAGCCACGGGTTCCGTAATATGACTTGGCTGTCTTCTCACCCGGCTTCACCTGTGTCTGGATGAAGTCGAAGAGCGGAAGCTCGCACTCGCTCAGGTTGGTGGTGCAGGCTGGCCAGTAGTTCATCTGGAGATTGATGTTGTTATGGTAGTCAACACGCCAAGGACCATCCACGTTGTTATGCCATACACCCTGCAGGTTGGCAGGCATATTGCCAGGACGTGAAGAGGCAATGAGGAGATAGCGGCCAAACTGATAGTAGAGCTGCTCCAGATAGAAATCCTTGGCACCCTTGCGGTAGTTAGCCAGGCGCTCATCGATAGGCATATCGTTGGCATTAGCCGCATCATTCAGATTCAGGCTCACGCGATTGAACAGACGGCTGTAATCCTTGTAATGCTCATCGAGCAACTGCGCATAGCCCTTGCCCTCTGCCTTGCGCACCCAGTCGTGGGTAGTAGCCAGCGGATCCACGCCCACGTAGGTCTTAGGATCGTTGTAATCAGGGTTATAGTTTGCCTTGTAATCGGTATCGGCAGAAATGAGGAATACCACCTCGTCGGCACCCTTTACGGTCAGCTTTCCACCTTCGTTAGAAAGGCTACCGCCCTTGTTGATGGCACGGATGCGGATGGCATACTGCATATCGTTGTTATCGAGACGTGCATCCCAGAGCAGACCGTTCTTGCCGTCAGCCACCATCTTGCCTGTAGAGACAGGGTTAGGCGCATAAGAGAATACGAGATTCTGCTTACCAGGACGGGAAGCCTTGTAGCGGATAGCCATCACATTGGCTGGATAAGAGATGAAATATTCACGCTGATAGCTCACTTCATCCTTGACGAAAGAAACGGTAGCCAAAGCTGAATCGAGCGACAGGGCACGGCGATATTTCGACATACCCACGGTGCTCAATCCGGTTTCGATATACGCCTCGCCCATCGTGGTAAAGCTACCGAAACGGAATGGATCCTCGGCATAAGACTCGTATGGCACCGGACTGTTGAAGTTCTTGCGGGTGAGCTGTGAAGCCTTCTTCCAGTCGTTGGCAGCAAAGGCATCTCTGATTTCCTGCATCACATGGGCAGAATTCTTGTTCACAT
>ERZ1023892.303-NODE-303-length-13391-cov-12.637448_pt1 | contig 13391 bp, 11 predicted proteins | sample MGYA00380397_ERZ1023892 | MGnify/ENA primary metagenome ERZ1023892 (study PRJEB33179, sample SAMN07448999) | human gut metagenome | biome: Human-gut; feature: Human associated habitat; material: Faeces | host: Homo sapiens | place: India: Bhopal | collected... | reverse complement strand
ATATTATATATAAATATGTGGCAAAGGTACTGAATAATTCCGAGATATGCAAGTTTTCGGTGAACAAAGTGAGGATAAAGAGGGAATAGTAACATTAATTAAAGTTTAGGGCATAAAAAAGCCCACCACCTTCTTTCACAAGAAAATGATGGGTCTTTCCTAAACATAATAGAAAAGCATTTCTGCTTTTTTGAAAGCAATACTGATTCAATCAAGCAGGCTTCCTATTCAATCAATCCTTTTCCCTAAAAAACTAATACTGTCCTTATTTAAATCAACATACTAAATCAACAAAAGGAATATTTTATACCTTTAAAACTAACTTTTAAGAAGACTTGAAGTGGTAATAAAACCTTTGTCTTAATTATACTGCTTTTTTGAATTCCGATGCAAAGGTAGGCATAATTTCTCAAAGTTGTATACCCTAGTAGGAACTTAGTAAACTTTTAAAAAGCAAAAACTCCATAACAGTCTGATAATCAATATAGGTTAAATCTTAACTATTTTTATCAAAGTAAATGATATTATATGAAAAGAAATTTGTATCTTTGCACCACAAAATCGACAAAAGACTATTTTGTCACCCTTTGGAGACTATTTTGTCCCATTTGGAGACAATCTTATCATTAACAAAAAACTAATAAAAGATGAAGCAATTGTTATTTTTACTTCTTATGCTTATGATGCCACTGCTCACCCAAGGCAAAACCGATGAGAAGAAGCTTCTGGAGCGTATAGATTACATGATTGATAACGACCAGTATTATCAAGACATCAAGGAAAAAGAGCTGAAACAGCTGAAGCAACAAGCTTTAGACGCAGAAGATAACAAGACCCGGCTGCTTTTCCTCGACAGCATATACCGTGCCTACAGCGCATACCGCTACGACTCGGCATACGCATATATGAAAAGAGGACTTGAGCTGGCAGAAAAGTGCAAGGATTCTTATTACATCACCCTCAACCAGATAAACCAGGCGTCTGTACTCTCGGTAAGAGGATTCTATAGCAAGGCCGAAGTCCTGCTCCAGACACTCAACCCAGAAACAATGCCCTACAAACTGAAGTTATACTATTACTTCACATACGCCTGGCTGTATAATTACTGGGAATCATACGCCAAGAATTCTGACTACGCAGAAGAATTCCGCACCCAAAAGAAGCATTACATGGATCTCCTGCTCCAGAATTTCAAAGAAGATAGAAAAAACACCGTCTACTACAATTATCTGCTAGGCGAAAGGATCTATCTCGATGAACCTACCAGCAGGAAATCGCTCACACATTTTCTGAAGGCACTGAAAATGTCTCCAGCCAAATCACGCATCCATGCCATGTCGGCATACGGTGCTGCCCGATACTACAAGTTAACCGGCAAATTCGACCTTTACGAGAAATATCTCGTGGAGGCATCCGTTAGCGACGGCTTGTGCCAGCTCAAGGAAACGGTAGCACTGCAGAAGCTGGCCTATTACCTCTTTAAAAAGGATGAGAACAACAGCAAACGGGCAGCCAAATACATCCAGCACACCATGGAAGATGCCCAGTTCTTCAACAACCAGCTGCGCATGATGGAGATTTCAAACATCCTGCCAGTCATCGCAGCTGCCAACCAGCAGGCTGCCGAGCGTTCACGTGCCCGCATCCTTACGGGCTTCATCACCGTAAGCGCAGCACTGATCATCATCATCATCCTTGCCTTCGCGAACAACAGGCAGAAGAACAAACTGAAGAAAAACAAGCAGGAGATTGAAGAGCAGAACAAGAAACAGATAGAGATGAACGGCCAGCTTTCAGAGATGAACAATCAGCTCACCGAACTGAACCAGCAGCTCATAGAAACCAACATCAAGCGCGAAACATACTTGCGCCTCTTTATGGACATCAGCGCTGCATACATCAGTAAGCTCGCTGATTATCGCAAACTGGTAAGCCGAAAAATCAAGGCAAACCAGGCTGCCGACCTGCTGAAGAGTCTCAACACCCACAAGATGGAAGAGGAAGAGACACAGATGTTCTACAACCGTTTCGACAAGGCGTTCATGGAGTTGTATCCAGGTTTCGTTACGGAGTTGAACAAGCTTCTGCTGCCAGAAAGCCAGCTGGAGGTGCCAACTACCCACACGCTGACCACGGAAATCCGCATCTATGCCTTGATGCGACTGGGCGCAACCGACAGTCAGGAAATAGCCACCCTGCTGCATTACTCCACCCAGACCATCTACAACTACAAGTCGGGCATGAGAGCAAAGGCGATCAACCGCGATACGTTCGAATCGGATGTCAATCGCCTCTGCCACATTATTGCATAGTTAAAAGTTTATAGTTGATAGTTGATAGCAAGATTGCCTATAAACTATCAACTATAAACTATCAACTATAAACTAGTCTCTGTGTATCACGGTTCCGTTGGCCTGATGCGTAGCCAAAACCAGAACTTCGGCTATCTGCACATGCTCTGGGGCACTGGCAGCATAGAAGGCTACGTCTGCCACATCATCACCATTCAAAGGTTCGATGCCACGATACACATTGTCGGCACGGCGGGCATCGCCATGGAAACGCACGTTAGAGAAGTTGGTCTCCACCAATCCCGGCTTCACGTTGGTAACACGCACTTTGGTGTGAGCCACGTCAATACGCAGTCCATCGGTGATGGCCTTCACAGCCGCCTTGGTAGCACAATACACGTTGCCACCCGCATAGGCAGCATCGCCAGCCACACTACCGATGTTGATGACATGACCGTGGTTTCTTCTCACCATCCCCGGCACGATGAGACGGGTCATGGTGAGCAAGCCCTTGATATTGGTATCAATCATCTGATCCCAATCATCAAAATCTCCCTCATACTCAGGTTCCAGACCACGAGCCAATCCGGCATTGTTGATGAGCACATCAATCTTTCGCCAATCCAGCGGGATGTAATCCACCGCCTTCTTGGCTGCATCACGGTTGCGCACATCGAAGGCAAGTGCCAGCACCTGGATGCCAGTACCTTCCAACTGTTTCTTCAAGATTTCCAACTTACCGGTGTTTCTACCAGTAAGAATCAAATTGTAGCCGCCTTGAGCAAAGCGACGTGCGCAAGCCTCGCCTATTCCGCTGGTTGCGCCAGTAATAAGAGCAATTTTATTCATGTATTTTGTTACTTTGAACTTTATGATTAGTCTTTGTTTTTAAAGGGTTCTTCCATCTTAAAGTATCAGAACTCTCACTTCAGCATTCGCCATTTTTTCTATCTGGTTCATCGGGCGCTTGTAGTAAACGCTCTGAATCGCCTTGTTGATGATGCCGTGACCCACGGCAAGAATCGTCTTGTCGGGATACGCCACCTTGAGCCAGGTAAGGAAGTTCTGGGCTCTCGACTTCATCTTTTCCAACCCCTCGATGTTATCAGGCCAATCCTTCGGATCCTTGGGAAGAGAAGGGATGAATTTCCCCGTAAAATCTCCCCAGTCACGCTCTCTAATCAGAGGAGTTGTCACGATATGCTGAAGAATTTCATCTTCAGACAAAACATGGCGAGAGCCTGCAGGTTCACATTCCAGATGAGGACGGGCGATGATGGTACAGGTCTGCATGCTGCGGTAAAGGTCGCTCGAAACGAAGACATCGATGTGGTCGTTTGCCATCTTCCGGGCTACTTCCTCAGCCTGCTCAATACCCTTTTCATTCAGTCTGCCAGGCGTTTGTCCCTGCATAATTTGTGCGGCATTGTCTACGGTCTCTCCGTGACGCACCAGATACAATGTTGTCATATTTTGTTTTTGCTTACAAAATTACTGATATTTATTGAGAATAAGGAATAAATTGCGTTAAATAAGATATAAAAGGTGTAGAAAACACGGGTTATATGAAATTTCTTTTGTATTTTTGCAGTAGGAAATATATCCTGAAACGAGATATAAGATGACGGATATGACAAAAGGAAGAAAATAAGATTGCAAACGAATAAAATATTAACAAAAAATGAGAATGATACATAGTTCATTATTCCGCGCCGTATGCGCTATCATCGTGGGCGGACTGCTCATTCAATACCGCGAGCAGACCGTAACCTGGATTACCATAGCCATCGGCATACTGTTTTTCCTCTCGGGTGTCATCTCGCTGCTCACGTATCTGAGTGCCAAGCGAAATTCCGAGAAGATGAAGGGACAGTATCTATATGATGCCCAGGGTAACCACATCGTGGGCATGCGTCCCAACTTCCCGCTGGTGGGAATGGGTTCGCTGATTCTGGGACTTATCCTGGCACTGATGCCAAAGGTGTTTATCTCCTGGCTGATGTTCATCCTTTCGGCATTGCTGATTATGGGAGCGCTCAGTCAGATGGCGAGTCTGGTGGCAGCTGCCAAGATGGGAAGAGTGGGAATCGTGTATTGGCTGATGCCTACAGCACTCCTCCTGCTCGGTCTGTTCACCCTCTTCCGTCCTAGCTCCATCGCCTCTGCCCCACTCCTGGTCATAGGATGGGCGATGCTGGTATATGGAGTGGTAGAAGCCATGAATGCCTTCAAGGTTTCCAACAACCGGAGAAAATGGAAGAAGATGCAGGAAATCAAGACCTCCTCTTCTTCTGATAGGGTTTTCGAGGATGCCACGTTCATTGAAGAGAAATAAAAGAAGAAAGAGGGTGTGTCTTGGACTTTTGACACACCCTCTTTTTTATTGCCATTTTAATTGCTATCAAAGAGATAATCTGCAATTAATCCACCAATCCCTCTACATATTTACATAGAATACCGATGCCGGTAGCATTCTCGCCACCTTGCGGGATGATGATGTCGGCATAGCGCTTGGTTGGTTCGATAAACTGCTCGTGCATAGGCTTGAGCACCTTGAGATAGCGGTCTACCACCATCGAAACCGTTCTGCCACGATCGATGGTATCACGCTGGATGTTGCGGATCAGGCGCTCGTCGGCATCCGTATCCACGAAAACCTTCAGATCCATCAGGTCGCGCAAACGCTTGTCTACCAGCGTCATGATACCCTCGATGATCACCACGGGCTTCGGATCCACATGCACCGTTTCCTTCTCACGGTTGCATTTGATGTAGCTATAGGTAGGCTGTTCGATGGCACGGCCCGCTCTCAAATCAGCCAACTGCTCGTGCAGCAGTTTCCAGTCGAAAGCATCAGGATGATCGAAGTTGATCTGATGACGCTCCTCCTCGGTCATCTCCGAGGTATCATTGTAATAGGAATCCAATGGCACCACAGCCACGAAATGAGGCGGCAAAGCCTCTACCAGTCGCTTCACCACCGTGGTCTTGCCAGAACCCGTTCCGCCGGCAATACCAATCACAGTTACTTTATCTAGATTTTCCATTTATTCTATTTTTCTATAAGATATATTTTACTATAACAAGATGTCTTCAAACATCTTGCGATAGTACTCTGCCTTCTTCTCCACCGCCATCGGATACGCCCTCGAACTGGAAGGCATGCGATAGAGACGAAGCTTGCGGTCTTCAAACTCAAACTCCACGAATCCTCCCATTTCCGGTTTTTCCTTGATTCCGAAATGTTCAGAAAAGATTTTGGTGGCTAGCTGACCGGCTGTCAGCACCGCCCTACATTCGGGCAGCTGCCTCAGCATGCCATCCAAATCAGAAGGTTCAACCACCTGCAGGTCCTTATCCGATGCCGTGTTCTTGGTACGTATCACCTGCTGGGCAGTATCGTATATCGCCACGCCCTTCTCCTTCAGGAACTTCTTGATGGCATCCAGGCGATACGTCTTGTTCTCCACATCCACAAAGTGCAGCTTATCCGCGAAGTAGATGATGCCGAAGATTCGCCACATATCATTCTGAAAGTTAGGATAATACCAAGGCATGCACCATCGCTTCTCCGAAGGTGGAAACGTGCCGAGCATCAGCAACTTGGCATTGCCCGGCAACCAAGGCTCAAAAGGATGATTCTCAACCATTACACTTTGAACTTTCAACTTTGAACTTTATGATTAGCTTAGCTATAGATTTTAGAACTTAACAAAGTCCTATAAACTATAAACTATCAACTATAAACTATCAACTCTTAACTATCAACTAAATCAAAGCTTTTCCTTCACCAGATACAATACCACTGGCAGGTGATCGCTGTAGCCATTGAGCCATCTGCCACCAGCCTTGGTTCTCAGAGGCGAACCCTTATACTGACCCTCCTGCTGGATGAGGTAGTCTCTGCGGAACACGTGGTTCTTCCAGAACTTCAGGCTAGAGTAATCCTTCTTCTTCGCATCCTTGTTCAGCAGGTTAGGAGTCATCACAATCTGGTCGAAGAGGTTCCAGCTGCCATTATAGAACAAGGTACCCTTGCCCTCCTTTGCCAGAATATTATACCAAGGATTATACATATCGTCCTCGCCCACCTGCGAAATTTCAGGCTTCGCACGGAGCACCTCATGCATACTCTTATCCGTAGGGTCATCGTTCATATCACCCATCACGAAAACCTTCATGTCCGGATTCACTCTGAGCAGACTGTCCTTCACCACCTTGGTCTGGCGCGCACCGCTCTCACGATAGAACGAACTCGAGAAACGGCTTGGCCAGTGGCATACAATCACAGCCACATCTTCTCCCGCCATTTCGCCACGCACCGTCAGGAAACCACGGGTCTTGAAGGCAGAATCCTTCGCCAGTTCCTGCACGTAAGGCACCAGCTTCACGTTCTTCACCCTGAAGAGCGCAGGGTTATAGAGCAGCGCACAGTCGATGCCGCGCTTGTCAGGACCCTCGATGTGGCAGAACTGCATGTTGCGCGCCTTCAGCGGAGGCTGAGCCGTAAGATCCTTCAGCACATTGGCATTCTCCACCTCGGCAAGACCGATGAAGGCACAGCCCACGTTAGGGAGCACATCCGTACCCATATCAGCCAGGGCACGCGACATGTTCTTCAGCTTACTCGTATATTTCATTCCGTTCCAGCCCTTGGCAGGCAGATACTCATAGTCCTTCTTACCCGCATCGTGGCAAGTATCGAAAAGATTCTCCTGATTATAAAAACCCACTGCATACACCTGAAACTGTTTTCCACCGGCTGCAGCCGTTTTTTTCTTCTGAGCGGAAGCACCCAAGCCAATAATCATCAGCAGGGCAGCCAAAAACCATACTTGTCTTCTCATAATCCTTTATTCGTTATTCTTTCTCGTTTTACATGTATTTAATCTTTTATAACCGCAAAGATAGCACAAATATCGCAAAAAACGCTGCAAAAATGGAGAAAAATTCATTTTTAGCAAAATTTTAACTAAAATGTCTTTCTATATTCAAAAAAAATGTGTTACTTTGCACTTGTACATTTTATTATTAACTTATACAGACTATGCAAAAGAAAATAAAATTAGCGACGTTCGCACTCTGCTCCAGCGCTCTGGCCCTCAATTCCATACAGGCCATGGCAGCGCAGGCGATGACAGCCGCTCCAGATAACGGAGCCAAGGCCGCTCATGCCGACATGCTCAGCGTGCAGCAGAACAAGAGCATCAAGGGCGTAGTGGTCGACAAGGATGGTACTCCTATCATCGGAGCCAATATCCAGGCAGTCGGCAACGGAGCCACTCAGAGCACAGTTACCGATATGGAAGGCAATTTCATCATCGATGTAAAGCCTGGAACAAATCTCAGAATCAGTTATATCGGATTCACATCCGCAACGGTCAAGGCAAAGAATAAGATGCAGATCAAACTCCAGAATGACCGCAGCTTCGACAACACTCTGATGGCTGGCTCCCTCGACGAGAATGCTTTCACCTTCTCTGAGGCACAGTTGGGCGAGGACGATGACATGTCATCCAATGTCACCATTCTCAACTCTTCATCCAACGTATATGCCAAGGATGCAGGTTACCTCTTCTCGCCTGTGAGATTCCGCTATCGTGCCTTCAACCAGAAATATAACGATGTGTATATCAATGGTGCAGCAATGAACGATATGGAGACCGGACAGTTCAGATTCTCCAACATCGGAGGATTGAACCGATTCTCACGCAACGTGGATTTCGCGCTGCCGTTCGAGGCCAACGGCTATTCCATGACCGGAATGGCGGGTTCCAATAACATTGATTTCCGTGCCGGAAGCATGCAGGAAGGACAGTATGCCAGCGTGGCTGCCGCCAACCGCAACTACACCCTGCGCGGACTCTACACCTACTCCAGCGGATTCAACGCCAAGGGATGGGCCGTCACAGCCGGAGTCACCTACCGATGGGCCAACCGCGGATACGTGGAGGGCACCTACTACAACGCCCTCTCCTATTTCTTCGGCGTACAGAAGAAGTGGATGAACGGCCACTCCCTGAGCCTCTCCACCTGGGGCAACCCTACCGAGCGAAGCACCCAGGGAGCTTCTACCGACGAGGCCTACTGGCTTGCCAACGACTACTACTACAACCCATACTGGGGATACCAGAACGGACACAAGCGTAACTCGAGAGTAGTGAACGACTTCGCCCCTTCTGCCATCGCCACATGGGACTGGGACATCAACGAAGGCATGAAGCTCACCACATCCCTCTTCGGAAAATACTCCATGTACAAGAGCACCAAGCTCAACTACAACAACGCCGAGAATCCGCAGCCAGACTACTGGAAGAACATGCCATCCGCCAACTACTACGTGTGGGGCGACTTCCAGAACGGAAACAACGCCTACAACTGGGATAGCTGGAACAACGCCGTGAACTACTGGCAGGCAAGCAAGCAGAACCGCCAGATAGACTGGGACCGACTCTACTACTCCAACCAGCAGGCTGCCAAGAACGGACAGGAGACCATGTACTACTTGCAGGCTAAGCACAACGACAACCTCAACCTCGTGCTCTCCTCAACCCTCAACACCAAGCTCACCAACAAGTCGAGCCTGGCATCGGGCTTCATGCTCGGCGTAAACCAGAACCGCCATTACCAGACCATGGAGGATATGCTGGGAGGAAAAATCTTCCACAACATCAACTCCTACGCCATCGGCGAATACTCCATCTCCGACCCACGCGTGCAGTACGACCTGAACACCGCCGGACCTAACAACACCGGCAAACTGGTGTACGAGGGCGACAAGTTCGGCTACGACTACCGCATCGACGTGCAGAAGGCAGGCGCCTGGAGCACCTACAAGACCCAGATTTCACGCTTCGAAGCCATGGTGAGCGGCCGCATCGGCTACACCGGCATGAAGCGCAAGGGATACATGCGCAACGGTATGGCTGCCGACAACAGCTATGGCAACAGCGGCACAGCCCACTTCCTCGACGGCGGTGGCAAGCTGAGCGTGAACTATGATGCAGGCCGCGGTCATGCCTTCCGCATCGGAGCCGGCTACGAGTGGCGTGCGCCTATGGCAAACACCGCCTTCATCGCACCTGAAATCAACAACGATTTCGTTACCAACCTCAAGAACGAGCGCATCTTCAGCTCAGAGGTTAGCTACCAGTATCAGAACGCATGGATGCATGCCAACCTGAGCGGTTACTACAGCCGAATGGAGAATGTAACCGAGTGGCAGAACTTCTACAACGACGACGAGAACTCGTTCACCTACGTGAGCATGACGGGACTGAAGAAGGAATACTACGGCCTGGAGGCTGGCTTGAAGTTCAAGCTCACTTCATGGCTCGACTTCAAAACTCTGGGCACCATCAGCGAGGCAAAGAACATCAACAACGTTACTGCCAACTACATGCTCTCAAAGAGTGCCGAGGTATATACCGACAAGGCATACGTGATAGATATGCGCGAGAGCGGTACACCGCTCACCGTGGGAAGCATCGGTCTCGACCTCCATACCAACGGATGGTTCGTGAATCTGAATGCCAACTACTACGACCGCATCTACCTCTCCTATTCTCCAAGCTATCGCTACGAGAAAGTGCTCAAGAACCGCCAGAGTGCCCACCAGAAGTATCCGGAGATCTTCCCATCTGTGGTTACAGAAGATGGAAACAGCTGGCTGCCTGAGGCTGTGGCACAGGCGAAGGGCCACGGAGGATGGATGGTTGACATGAGCATCGGCAAGAGCATCCGATTGAAGAAGGGTTCGCTCAACTTCAACCTGATGATTACCAACCTGCTCAACAACCAGAAGTTGGTAACGGGCGGATATGAGCAGAACTCACGTTCGGGCTACACACTCGACACATCGGGCGAGGTGAAAAACGTACGCGTTTATCAGTTCTCAAAGAATCCAAAGAAGTATTACGCATTCGGCACCAACGGCATGTTCCAGATTGGCTACCGATTCTAAAACGATGTATCATCGATTCTAGAATGACATAAAATAGATTCTAAAACGACACGACAATGAAAAAGATAAAATTCATAGCAATGGCCATGATGGCGATGGCGGGAATGATGCTGGCATCATGCATGGGCGACAGTTATGCCGACCCGGAGATGGTAGAGACCATCCCTGCTCCTCCTTACGGCAACAACCTGCTCAGAGAGAAGAACGTGGTTACCATTGCACAGCTCAAGAGCGATTACAAGACCACCATCACCGGTGGCGGATACAAGCTCATCGACAAGCCGATGATGATCAAGGGTTACATCACGGGCAATGACATCAGCGGCAACCTCTATCAGCAGGTGGCGCTGCAGGATGCCACAGGTGCTATCCTCGTTGATATCAACGGCGGCGGATTGTACGGCTATCTGCCAGTGGGTCAGGAGATTCTCATCGACCTCAACGGTCTCTACATCGGCGGCTACGGCAAGCAGGCTCAGATAGGCGGCATCTACACCAACCTGAAGACCGGAGCCACATCCGTGGGAAAGATGGACCGCCCTACCTGGCAGAAGCACTTTAAGCTGCTTGACGAGGCAGATGCCAGCAACGTAGAGGCAGAAGAGTTCGACCTGAGCAAGGCTGCCGATGCCAACTATCTGGAAGAGAATGCAGGCAAACTGATGACCATCAAGGGTGTGAAGTTCACCAGCGCCAACGGCAAGACCGTCTGGGCAGCCAATGACGAGACCAGCAAGCAGTATCTGAAGGATGCCGAGTCGGGCCAGTGGCTCAGCAGCAACACCATTATGGTCTATACATCAGGCTATGCCCGCTTTGCCAATGCCATCCTCCCTGAGGGAGCCTTCGACATCACGGGTATCTTCACAAGATATAACAACACATGGCAGATTATCATCCGCAACACCGACGACCTGAGTCCTGTCACCCTCGACAAGGGCGGTACGCTGGAAGAACCATACACCGTGACCAAGGCGCTTGAAATCATCAATGCCGGCACCTTCACCACCGACAAGGTATATACCACCGGAATCATCTGCGAGGTGAACGACATCGATACAAGCACCTACGGCAACGCCACCTACTCCATCTCCGTGGATGGCAAGGTAGCAGAAGGCAAGACTCTGAAGGTGTTCCGTGGCTACAACATCGGCGGAGAGAAGTGGACCGAGGCAACCAAGGGCACCCTCGCCGTTGGCAAGAAGGTAGTGATTCTGGGAAGTCTGACGCTCTACAACGGCGTAGCCGAGATCAACTCAGGCAACCAGCTCATCTCCATCCAATAATTACACCTTATTATATATAGTAACATCAATAAAAAAGACAACAATATGAAAAAGTATATATTTTCAGTTTTGATGGCGGCAATGGCTGCCTTCACATTCAGCAGCTGCGAGGATGTGCCAGAACCTTATACCCTGCCTACCAAGCCGGAAGCCGGTGGCACCACAGACCCTAACCAAAAGGGTTCTGAAAGCAATCCATATACTGTAGCAGAAGCTATCGCTCTCATCAAGGCAGGTACAGCACCTTCTACAGCTGTATGCGTAAAGGGTAAAATTACAGCCGTAACTTTCTTCAACGCATCCTATAACAGTTTGTCATATAACATCGCAGACGAGGGCTCTTCAGATGTTATCGAAGTATACTCTGGCAAAGGCAAGGATGGTGCAGACTTCTCTTCCAAGGATGACTTGAAAGTTGGTCAGATCGTAGTAGTAAAAGGAATCGTCAAGGCATTCACGAAGAATGATGGCACTATTGTCAATGAAATCGACAAGAACAGCACCATCATCTCTATCGAGAACGCAGGAACTACAACTCCTGATACTCCAGCAACTGGTAAGGGTTCTCTCAGTGACCCATACAACGTGGCAGAAGCTATCGCAGCCATCAAGGCTGGCACAGCGCCTACTACACAGGTTTACCTGACAGGTATCATCTCAGATGTTGCTTTCTATAATGAGACATACAAGAGCATCACCTATTACATCTCAGACGATGGCAAGAGCAAGGACATGCAAGTTTACTCCGGCAAGGGTCTGAATGGCAAGGACTTCGCTTCCAAGGAAGAGTTGAAGGTGGGCCAGAAGGTTACCATTCTGGGTAAAATCATGAAATTCACCGACAAGAACGGAAATGAAATCATGGAGGTTGACAAGACCAGTTCTATCATCAAGATTGAAGGTGAAGGTACAGGCGGCGGTGAGGGTAAGCCAGACCCTGAACCAGAGCCAAACCCAGGCGAGGTAGCAACAGGCGAGAATGGCGGCTTCGAGAACTGGACAGATGGTAAACCAACCAACTGGAAAACAGCTTCTACAGCAGGCAATGCTACCCTTTCTCAGAGCGAAGACGCTCATAGCGGCAAGTACTCAGTAAAAGTAAGCGGTTCTGCTAGTGCGAACAAGCGCTTAGGCTATAAAGAAATAACTCTTAAGGCTGGCAAATACAAAGTTAAGTTCTATGTTAAAGCCGTAACAGAAAAAGGCGCTTCAGTCCGTCCAGGTATAGTTCCTGTTACAGATGGAAAAGTAGGCGATTATATATATGGTGATTACGTTAACGAACTCAAGAATACAGAGTGGAAACTAGTAGAGCAAACACTCACTATTCCTGCTGACGGCACATACTGCTTCGTCATAATGAATGCAAAGAAGCCAGGCGGTGATGTTCTCATCGATGACTTTACTGTAACATTTGGCGGCACAGCGATTATCAAGTAAATCCCTTAGCAGATATTATGTATTAGAAAAAAAATACTGACCCCCATCTTCCTCTCTATTCATCAAGAGGAAGATGGGGGTTTTTCATTTGCATAGTGTTAAAAATCAAAGATTTAAGGCGAAAGCCTTGCGTAATTCAAAAAAGATTCTTATCTTTGCAGCAGAATTATAAAATAAACTCATAAACAGATAAAATTAAGGAGGAATAAATATGGCTAGACCAATAAAAGAGACTCCAATTCTCTACGGAGAAGAAGCTCGTAAATTTGAAATGAGGATGCTTAATCCAACCCCAGTTTCTCAAGAAAGAAAAGAACAAATCATGCGCGACTACGAATTTCTTCGTGGTAAAGGCGTAAATTGCAGTTTCTAAAAAATGGCATTAGACAAAAACAACATCATATACAGAAG
>ERZ1023892.295-NODE-295-length-13583-cov-8.812759_pt1 | contig 13583 bp, 9 predicted proteins | sample MGYA00380397_ERZ1023892 | MGnify/ENA primary metagenome ERZ1023892 (study PRJEB33179, sample SAMN07448999) | human gut metagenome | biome: Human-gut; feature: Human associated habitat; material: Faeces | host: Homo sapiens | place: India: Bhopal | collected... | reverse complement strand
GAGCGCCTGCCTTACAAGCAGGATGTCAGCAGTTCGATCCTGTTATCGCCCACCAAACTCTATTCAAGGAACTGGAGCATGAAGGTCTTCACCATCGTGCACGGTTCCTTTTTATTTTTACGCGCAGCGCCTGTACCAATATCCATATTTTGTACTACCGTCCATTGTCGTGTTACGGAACCGAAAGGCCATAAAAGAGTTGTCTTTATGGCCTTTTTTCATTATCATGAGAATATAGATGTTTTTGCGTACAGACAGGAGGCCAACGATCATGGCAGATACGATAAAAAATTGGGAAAAAATGAGACAGGCATTGCAGTTATCCGGCGCAGAGCTGCGGGAACTGGCACAGCACTTCCGGAAGAGTGCCGAAGACGCTCTGGAAGGGAAGGAGAGCTCCCTTTCGGCGCTGCGCACCTATCTGGGCTTGCCGACGGGACGGGAAACGGGGACCTTCCTGGCCCTGGATTTCGGCGGCACGAACGTCCGGGCTTCGCGCATCCGCCTCATGGGCGAACAGGGCTTTGCCGTAGAAAGCAAGGTGGCCAAACCCTTGAAATGCGCTGACTACGACTACACGGCTTCGTCGAAGACGGCAGACGAACTCTTCGACTTCATCGCCGCCATCGTCAAGGAAGCGGCTGACGGCAATCACGACTATAAACTGGGCTTTACCTTTTCCTTTGCCGTCGACCAGACGTCGGCCAAGGATGCCAGCCTCATCGCCTGGTCCAAGGAAATCGCCGTTCCCGGCGTGGCCGGCCAGTCCATCAATGGCCTGCTGAAAGAGGCCCTTGTCCGGGCCGGCCTGGACCGCATCGAACCGGTGGCCCTGCTCAACGATACGACGGCGACCCTCCTTTCTTCGGTCTATCAGCACAACCCGTCGCGCATCGGCATCGTCTGTGGCACGGGCTTTAACATGTGCTATTATGAACCGGCCCTGCAGATGATCGTCAACCTGGAAGCGGCCGGCTTCGACGGCGGCCCGGCTACGGTCTGGGACCGCCTCGTCGATGAAGCGTCTCAGCTGCCTGGCGACCATCCCTTTGAAAAGATGATCGGCGGCCGCTATTTGAGCGAAGTCTGCCGCGTCGTCTTTGGCGAATACCTCAAACGGGACATCCCGTATTTTACGACGCGCGACATGAACGAACTCATTTCCGGCCAGCAGACGGCAGAAGAACTGCTCGGTTTCGCCGTCAGCGAAGAAGAGCAAGAAGGCCTCTGTGCCCTGGTCCGGGCCGTCTTTGCCCGGGCAGCCCAGCTCATCGGGGCGGCCAGCTTCGGCCTTCTCAGTCACTTGGCAGAGGATAAGGGCTTTACGGAACAGTCCATCGCCATCGAAGGCAGCCTGGTCGAAAAGATCAAAGGCGTTCCGTCGCTCATCGAAGATGCCATCTGCGTCTTCTGCATGGCTCCGACCGAAAATACGCGCATCCACGTCATCCCCAACAGCAACGGCGCCTCCGTCGGCGCTGCCATCGCTGCGGCACTTTGTAGATAATAGTCAGCCAGCGGAAGTGCTATTCTATACAGACAGCTTCTTATGGAGTTTTGAGTTTGTAGTTTGTAGTAAAATGGCAGCCTTTTTCTGTGCGGCACAGCGCCCACCAGCTTGACGTCCGTCCCTGGATTCCTTATAATGAAACTATGACCCGGCCCCTGCGGATTTTTCCGCCGGGGCCTGTTTCGTGAAGGGGGAACCAGCCATGCAACTTGCCGAACTCATCAACGCCCATCGTCAGCAGCTCAATAATACGGATATGGGGATATGGAAGTACATCTTGCAGCACCGCGCCGCTGTCCGCCACAGCTCGATCCATGAACTGGCCAAGGCCTGTCACGTCTCGACGACGACGATTGTCCGCTTTGCCCAGAAATTAGGCCTCGACGGCTTCGGTGAATTCAAGATGCTCCTCAAGCGGGAAGAACCGGAAATTTCCTGCTATGATACGAATGTCATGGACGAACTCCAGCGCTTCTATGAACAGACCGTGGACAAGCTGTGCAGCCGTAACTTCGATAGCGCCAGCGCCCTCGTCCATGAAGCCAACCGGATTTTCACCTATGCGTCGGGCTACGTCCAGAATAACGTCGTCCAGGAGCTGAAGCGTCTTTTTTTCTACGATAACGTCATGCTCTACGACGTACCGGCACGGGAAGAGTTCCGCAACCTCATCCGGACCATGACCAAAGACGACTTGTTCATTATCGTCTCCTTCTCCGGCGAATCGCCGGCCGTTAAGGAACTGGCCCAGGCCCTGAAACTGCGGGACATTCCCTTCATTTCCATTACCCGCCTGCACGACAATACCCTGGCGTCGCTGTCGACGGTCAATTTTTACGTCTCGCCGGCCCGCTTCCAGCTCTATGACAAGGAAGACGACCACGTCGCCTTTCAGTCCATGATGCCTTATTTTGTCCTGGCTGAGATATGGTATGTGAAATATTGTATGTATCTGCACCATTTGAAACAAGAAAAAGAGGCTTCCCGATAGGCTGTACCAAAGTACAGGAAATGTACCAGGTTACAGGCCGGGGGCCGTGTGCCAGAACGCCGCGAATCTATTGTATTCGCGGCGTTTTTTTTATATCCTGTTACTAAGGAAAGCTTATGTACTTTGTTTCACAAACGGGAGGAATTGTCTATGTCATTCAACAAGGACCGCGTGATGCAGGAACTGCAGCGTTTTGGCGGCGCTATGTACACACCGGTCATCTTATTCGCCTTCTTCGGGCTGACTGTCGCCTTGTCGATCATCTTCAGCAATACGGGCCTCTTCGGCAGCCTGGCAGAAAAAGGGACCCTCTGGTATGATTTCTGGTACGTCGTCCAGCAGGGCGCCTGGACCGTCTTCAATCAGATGCCGATCCTCTTTGCCATCGCCGTTCCCATTGGCTTTGCCAAGAAAGAACAGGCCCGCTGTGCCATGGAAGGTTTCGTCATCTACATGGTATTTAACTATTTCATCGCCGGTATCCTGACCCTTCACGGCAGCTACTTCGGCGTCGACTATAGTCAGAACGCCGGTGCCGGCACGGGCCTGGCCATGATTGCCAACATCAAGACCCTGGACATGGGCATGCTCGGCGCTATCTTCATTGCCTGCATCTCGGCCTACCTGCACAACCATTTCTATGATACGGAAATCCCGGACTGGCTCGGCATCTTCAAGGGACCGGCCTTCGTCGTCGCCGTCGGCTTCCTGGTCATGCTGCCCATGGCGCTCCTCTTCTGTTACATCTGGCCGCCTATCCAGCACGGTATCGAACAGTTCCAGTTCTTCCTCAAGACCAGCGGCATCTTCGGCGTCTGGGCTTACACCTTCTCGGAACGCATTCTCTTGCCGGCAGGCCTGCATCATTTTATTTACCTGCCCTTCATTTACGGTCCGGCTGTCTGCGACGGCGGCATCCAGGCTTACTGGCTGCAGCACCTCAATGATTTCGCCACCAGTGCTCATTCCTTGCGGGACATGTTCCCCCAAGGCGGCTTTGCCCTCCACGGCAGTGCCAAAGTCTTCGGCCTGCCCGGCGCAGCCCTGGCCATGTACTATTGTGCCAAACCGGAAAAACGCAAGAAAGTCGCAACCCTGCTCATTCCGGCTACGATTACAGCCGTCCTCTGCGGCATTACCGAACCGATTGAATTTACCTTCTTGTTCGTCGCTCCGCTCTTGTACGTCGTCCATGCCGTCTTAGCGGCTACCTTGTCGGCGACGCTCTATTTCATCGGCCTGTCGGGCAACTTCGGCGGCGGCCTCATCGACTGCTTCGTCCAGAACTGGATCCCCTTGTTCCGCTATCATGCCTGGACCTACATTTTGCAGATTGCCATTGGCCTCGGCTTTACGGCCATTTACTTCGTCGTCTTCCGCTTCCTCATCCTTCACTTCGATTTGCCCACGCCGGGCCGTACCGATGATGGCGGCGAAGACAAATTGTTCACCAAAGCGGAATACAAAGCCAAGAAAGAAATGGAAAAGAAAGGCATTGCCGGCGGTGCCGATGCCCTGAAAGCCCAGGTCTTCCTCGATTGCCTCGGCGGTCCGGATAACATCCGCGAAGTCACCAACTGCGCAACCCGCCTGCGCGTCACGGTCAACGACCCGGATAAGGTCGCTGCGACCAGCAAGTTCACCAATGCCGGTGCCTTTGGCCTGGTCAAGAACGGCCACGCCATCCAGGTCATCGTCGGCCTGTCCGTGCCCAATGTCCGCGGCCACTTCGACGCCCTCATGAAAGGGGAAATGCCGGCAGCCGTAGAAAACACGGTTCCGGAAACGAAAGAAGCCTCGTCAGAAACGACGGCAGCTCCGGCTGATGAATCCATCGCTTCCGTCGATGAAGACGACCGTTCCATGAAGCTGAAAGCCTTTGTCTCCGGCGACCTCGTCGACATCAGCGAAGTACCGGACGATGCCTTCTCGCAGAAGATGATGGGCGATGGCGTCGCTATCAAACCGTCGGGCGATACCATCGTCGCCCCGGCAGACGCGACCGTTTCCATGATCATGGAAAGCTCGCTCCATGCGATTGGCCTGGAACTGAGCAACGGTGCCGAAGTGCTCATCCACATCGGCTTGGATACAGTCAATATGAATGGCGACGGGTTCACGCTGCTGACCCAGCAGGACGCCCAGGTCAAAGCCGGTGACCCCTTGATCCGCTTCGACCGCGATGCCATCGCCAAAGCCGGCTATAACGACATCGTCATCATGGCCGTCACCAACTCGACGGAATACCCGCAGATGAAGAAGGAACCGGACCAGCCTGTCGTCGCTGGTGAAACACCGATTGTCATTTTCTAGGAGGGTTTTATGGATACTTTGAAATGGTGGCAGCAGACGGCTGTCTATCAGATTTATCCCCGCAGCTTCCAGGACACGACGGGCAGCGGCGAAGGCGATATTGCAGGCGTTACGCGCCACTTGGATTATCTCAAGAAGCTCGGTGTCGGGGCCATCTGGCTGACGCCGGTCTACCCGTCGCCCATGGTCGACAACGGCTACGATATCAGCGATTATACGGCCATCGACGGGCGCTACGGCATGATAGAAGATATGGATACCCTCATTGCCGAAGGGAAGAAGCGGGATATCCGCGTCGTCATGGACCTGGTGTACAACCACACGTCGGACCAGCACGCCTGGTTCCAGGAATCGAAGCGCAGCCGCACGAACGACAAAGCGGACTGGTACATCTGGCGCGATGCCAAAGAAGACGGCTCGGCGCCGACGAACTGGCGCTCCATCTTCGGCGGCCCGGCCTGGACGTGGTGCGAAGAACGGCAGCAGTATTACCTGCACACCTTCGCCGTCGAACAGCCCGATTTGAACTGGGAAAATCCGGCCGTCCGCCAGGCCCTCTATGATGCGGCCAATTTCTGGATAGCCAAAGGCGTCGGCGGCTTCCGCATCGATGCCATCGTCTACATCAAGAAACCGGCCGTCTTTACAGACGGCCCCGTCGACGGAGCCGATGGCCTGTCGTCCATCCACAAGATGATCGCTAATACGCCGGGCATCCTCGACTTTCTCCACGAATTCCGCCGGAAGGTCTTCGACGGCCACGATATCTTCACCGTCGCCGAAGCCAACGGCGTCACGCCGGCTGACCTGCCCCAGTGGGTCGGTAAGGACGGGGCTTTCAGCATGCTCTTCGAGTTCAGCCATGTGAACCTGGAATTTCCTGACGATGAAGTCTGGTGCCGCGCTGAAAAATGGCCCCTGACCAAGCTCAAGAAGGCCCTGTCCGACAGCCAGCAGGCGACGGCAGCCAATGGCTGGTATCCCATCTTCTTCGAGAACCACGACCAGATACGCTGTGTCAACCGTTATTTCCCGGAAGGGACGGATAAGAAGAAGGCGGCCAAAGCCATGGCGACCATCTTGTTCAGCCTGCGCGGGACGCCCTTCATTTACGAAGGCCAGGAATTAGGCATGGCCAATACGGCCTTTGCCCGTATCGAAGACTACAATGACATTTCGACGCACGGCCAGTATCAGCTGGCCCTGGATGAAGGCTTTGCACCGGCAGAGGCCCTGCACCTCGTCCAGGCCCACAGCCGAGATAATGCCCGGACGCCCATGCAGTGGACGACGGCAGCCCAGGCCGGCTTTACGACGGGGACGCCGTGGCTGCCCGTCCATGACGATTACCTGCAGTGCTGTGCTGAGAGCGAAGAACACGATGCTGATTCGGTCCTCTGGTACTACCGCCGCATCCAGGCCGAACGCTTCCAGGGGGAAGCGGCAGCCATCCTGCAGCGAGGGCGCTACGAAGAGCTGCTGGCTGATGATGAACGCATTTACGCTTTCAAGCGTATCTTAGACGACCAGGCGACATTGACGCTGGTCAATTTTACCAACGAAACCATCGATTATGACGCATCGCTGACGGAAGGCGCAACGGTCCTTCTGGGCAACTACGACGCCCAGGAAGCCGGAAGATTGCGCCCGGCCGAAGCCGTCATCTATCGTGTATGAGGAGGATTATTATGTTAAAAATTGCTGCCAGCGATTATGACGGAACCCTGTTCCGCGACGATATCATTACGGCCCGCGATGCCGAAGCCATCCGCAGATGGCGGGCTGCAGGCCATAAATTCGGCGTCGTGTCCGGACGGGACCACGGCATGCTCATGCCCCAGCTCAAACACTATGGCGTCGAATATGATTACCTGGCCTGCAATAACGGCGGCCTCATCAGCGATGACCAGGACCGCGTCCTCTGGGAAGCCCGCATCGAACCGGCCGTCCTCAAGGCCGTCAGCAAGCTGGAGCTGGTCCGCAAGTCCTTCCATTTCTCCTTCTCTTCGCAGGACCGGACCTATCTCTGCCATGATTTGCCGGGCACCTGGGTCTGGCGGGAAGCGAAAGAATGGGACTATCCCATCGTGCCGATAACGGAAGATGACATCGACCATCTGCCCCAGACGATTCACCAGTATTCCCTGGGCTTCACCGATCCCGACGATGCCCTGGCAGCGAGCGAACAGGTCAACGCCCATTTCGGCGATACCGTTCATGCCTATCCCAACCGCTGTGCCGTCGACATCATTCCCTCCGATATCAGTAAACAACAGGCAATTGCCCACACGCTCTCCCTCTTTGGCTGGGACGGTGCGGACATCTTGGCTATTGGCGATGAAATCAACGACCTGCCCATGATCCTGGGCTATAACGGCTACACCGTCGCCACGGCCCGTCCGGCTATCCAGGACCAGGCTCGTAAAGTCTATGACAGCGTAGGGGCCATGCTGGAAGATAATTTATAAGAAAAGAGGTCCTTACCATGGATTTGAATAAAAAAGCCCTGGTTGTCCTGGCTGCCGTGACTCTCGGCACTGCCGGCACGGCCCTGGCCGCATCGGCTGACAGCTTCTCCGATGTCCCCAAAGACCACTGGTCCTATGAAGCCCTGGATTACCTGGCAAAAGAAGGCGTCATCGAAGGCATGGGCAACAGCACCTTTGAAGGCGGCCGCACCATGACCCGCTACGAAGTCGCCAGCATCGTCGCCAAAGCCATGCAAAAAGGCGGCGGCAACTTCGGGGACAAGACGGTCCTGGAAAAACTGCACGCCGAATATGCCGACGAAATCAACGTCTTGCAGCAGCAAGTCGCCAAGAACACCAAGCAGATCGAGCAGAATACCAAGGATATCCAGGAAAACAAGGAAAAAATCGACCGAGTCAAATTGTATGGCTTCATGCGTACACAGTACGATTATGACAAAGATACGACCTCCGGCACTATTGATAAACAGACTAATCGTTTTTACATGGACTTGCGCGGCGACTTTAAGGTCAACGATTACTGGACGGTCAAGTTCCAAAGCGAAACGAACCGCCATTATAATGACGGTCATCGGCGCAGTGAAAATGCCTTTAACTCGAATGGGGAACAGACTTGGTCCGGCCATGACGGCAATATGCAGCGAATTTGGGTCGAAGGGCAGAAAGACGGTCGTTTTGTCAGCATTGGTCGTGCCTGGCGCGGCTTAGGCTTTCAGAATGTCCTCGTCGGTAATGAAACTGACGGTATCCAATTCGGAGCGCCCATTCCGGGAACGAAATTGACTGGCAGTGGTTTCTGGTTCGCTTCGACAGGTGCAGGGAACAGGGAAAGCTTATACGGTGCTGCTGTTTGGGGGTCTGTGGCCAAGAACCTGGATATCAACTTTGCCTATGCAAAGAGCAGCTTAGGTAAAAATGAGAAGTACGGTTCTGGCAATGTTTCGTACTACCAGACGGACATGAAGGAATTTAACGACGATGGGACTCCCAATAAAAATTATGGCCGCGTATCGCCAGTATACGATAATCAGGATACGACGAATAAACGCAGTTATGGCTATGTCCTCAGTATGGCTACGAACATCAATAAAGACTTGCGCTTTATTGCCGACTATGCCAAAACCGATGCCGATTTCCAGAACAACAGCATCGCTTTGCGTTTGAATTACAAAGATGCTGATTATAAAAAGCCTGGCAGTTATGGCCTTTATCTGCGTTATATTAAATATGGCGAAAACGGCTGGCTCGCTGGGGATGACGAATGGAACTCCATTTGGAATGGCACCAAGGGTTGGATTGCCGGTGTCCGTTATGCCCCGTGGAAAAACATTATCTGGGAAACGATGTATTCCAAACAGAAACGCCACTGGAGTACGTCGGATGAATATGACCGTAATCTCTTCCGGACTGAACTGGATTTCCATTTCTAAAATTTAAGGCCTTTCCTCGGACTCAGATGCGGCTGCGCCGCGACAGACTCAAACTGACAACGACGCTGCGGGAAACCCTCAGCGCGTAGCGGGCCGCCCGCAGCCACTGTCCGTCCAGGGAACTATCCTGCAATTGACAGACCAGAAAAATCTGGGCGTCCCCTACGGAATCGCATACAGGCGATGAAAAATAAATGCAGGCCGCAGGTCACAGGTCGCAGGTCGCCCAAAAAACGGCCAGCGGCCGCACGTAGGGGCTCGCACGTGGCGAGCCCGCTAGGGTGATTTCGCCACAGCCTGTTCTGGTATAATGGCAGGCAGTTACGAATCACGAACCATTAAATAGGACTGTCGCATGAATGTTTCTGACAGCATGCGAGGCCCTGTTTACTTTATAGTTTGTAGCACAGAGTTTGTAGTTTGCAGAGAAAACCTTTAAATTTAAACCCATCCGCTAACAACTAACAACTAGCCACTAACAACTTTAAAGGGCTTGTCGTCGTGCGACAAGCCCTTTTTCCTTGACGCCTTTTTTTTCTCTTGTTATAATGAATTAACACAAAAGAACAAATACAAACATTATATGATGAGAAAAGTATGTAAGGATAAACATGAGGTGAAGTGTATGTTACCAGCAGAACGACGGCAGTTTATTTTGAACGAACTGTACAAGAACAAAGCTGTAACGGTCAATGACCTGGCCCAGCAGCTTGATGTCACGACGATGACAATCCGGCGGGATTTGCAGCATTTGGAAGAAGGCGGCTTAGTCGAAAAAAGCCACGGCGGCGCTGTTTTGGTAGAATCTTCTGTCAAAGAAGCGACGTATCGCAATCGTAAATTAGTCCACATTGAAGAAAAGCGGCGCATGGCGGCAGCGGCCTTGCCTCTTATCGAATCGTCTATGAGCATCTATCTCGATGCGGGTACGACGAATTTTGAGCTGGCTGAATTGATGGCCAAACAGCGCTGGGATAATCTGACCGTCGTGACCAATGATTTAGCCATTGCCCAGGTCCTGACTCCGGTCATGGGGCTGTATGTCATCCTCTTAGGCGGCCATATTGACGTCGAATCCAGTTCGACGTGCGGCGTCTTGGCGACCAATATGGTCCGGGCCATGCATTTCGATATCTGCTTTTTAGGGACTCAGGCCATCACGCCGGATTGGCGCATCATGACGGCCAATGCTGAGAAAATCGATGTCAAACGGGCTTGTCTTCAGGCATCGGATAAGGTCGTCCTCCTGGCAGACCATTCTAAGTTTAAGAAACATAAACTCTATTATATCCTGGACCTCTGGGATATGGATGTCCTCGTCAGTGACTATCAGGCCAGTGCAGAAGAAGCGTCCTTATTTGAAGAACACCAGGTTCAGTTTATCCGCGTTTAAGGGGGAGAGCACATGCATCATTTTGTCATCATTGCTGATGATTTTACGGGAGCCAATGATACAGGCGTCCAGCTTTGCAAGCACGGGATTCCTGTCGATGTTATCCTGGATACGGCACAGATAGAAGCCAATGGCAACAGCCTGTCCATCGACAGCGAGAGCCGCGTCGTTTCCGGCCAGGAAGCCTATGACCGCGTGTATGCGGCCGTACAGCAGGTACAGCAAACCGGTGGCTGCCGTTTTCTGTATAAGAAAGTCGATTCGACGCTGCGCGGTCATTTGCAAGAAGAAATCCGGGCTGTTGTCGATAGTTATGCGCCGGAACTCATCATCTTTGCGCCGGCTTATCCTGAGCAGGGGCGGACTGTCGAAGCGGGGCGGCTTTGCGTCCATGGGACACCGTTGCTGGATACGGAAATCGCCCGTGATCCGCGGAATCCCTTGCAGGAAGATCACGTACAACGGATTTTGTCGACGTGCCTGCAGCAGCTGGTCTGTCACTATACCCTCGATGCCATTGAGGACGATCGTCTTGACTTTACCGGATTAGCTTATTCCTTTGATACGATGGAGCAGGCGCAGCTGGAACGGATTGCCGAAAAAGCCGGTCAGACGGGGAAGAAAGTCCTGTGGATCGGTTCTGCCGGTTTGGCCCAGGGAATATTACAGATACAGCTGCGGGAGCTCCCGGCCATGGGCGTTATTGGCAGCATCAGCAGCAAGACCATGGACCAGCTGGCGTATTGCCGGAACCGGGGCCTTCCCGTCGTGGCACTGGACATGAGGGCCCTTTATGAAAATCAGGATGGAAGGACAGCGATTCAGAAAATCGTAAACTTTTTGCAGTCTGGCCAGAGCGTGGTCCTCACGGGGGCTGCCTGCCGCCAGGATTATGAAGACTTTGCTGCCTATGGCCGGGAAAAGGGGATTTCTACGGATGAATTGGCCGAATTTACCAAACAGACCCTAAGCCGGATGGTGCCGGCTATTTTGCAGGAAACCGCCGTTAGCGGTTTGTTTTTGACCGGTGGCGATACGGCCATTGCCGTCATTTTGCAGTTAGGGGCCAGCGGGTCCCATATTGAACGGGAGATAGTGCCCGGTTTTGTGCAAGGCCGTTTGCTGGGAGGCAGCCAGGAAGGATTGCCTATCGTCACCAAAGCTGGTGCCTTTGGTACGGAAGAAGATATTTTCCGCTGTATCCAGGAACTGAAATACAATTAATTACATTTTTTTTAGTTCTAAAATGTTGTTTTGTGTTATAAAATCAGACATATAGAGAATTGAAAAAAGCCAGGAATGAGCATGAGTATGCCATCTCTGGCTTTTTTTTCTGTGATTTTCTTGGAAGTTGCCTCTGAAATATGATGAAAAAATAGCATGGTGTATATACGAAAAAGCCATTGACTTATTAGAGAAACTCTCCTATAATCTAATTAACAAAAACAAACAGATAAGAACACAATCAAACAAAAAATGATTGTGACAAAGGAGGAGGTACAGTGGCAGTAAATTTTGTAGGCATTACCATGGGCGATCCGGCTGGTATCGGGCCGGAGATTTCCCTTAAAGCTATAGATGCTAAAACGGAGTACCAACAATATGTCTTGATTTATGGCAGCTACGACGTGCTTCAATACTATCATCAACGGCTTCAGCTGACGACGCCGCTGGTACGCATTGAAAAGGTACAGGACTTCCAGCCAGGGAAAATCAACGTCATTTCTGTCGTCGACCTGGCTATCGGCAAAGATATTGAAATCGGGCAGGTATCACCCGTTGCCGGTGATGCGGCGTATCAATATATTGCCCGGGCCATTTCTGATGCTTTGAAAGGCGATATCCGCGTTGTCACGACGGCTCCCTTGAATAAGGAAGCCCTCCATAAAGGCGGTCACAACTTCGACGGTCATACGGAAATCTTCGCTACCCTGACGAAGACGAAATCTTATACAATGATGCTTTGGAGCGAACACATGTCTGTCGTCCACGTATCGACTCACTGTTCCCTGCGGGAAGCCTGTGACAGAGCGACGAAAGCCAGGGTGCTGGAATGTGTTCATCTGGCCGATAAGGCGATGAAGCAGTTGGGCGTCGAAACGCCGCGGATCGCTGTTGCCGGCTTGAATCCCCACAGCGGCGAAGCCGGGCTCTTTGGCCGGGAAGAAATTGATGAAATCATCCCGGCTGTCCAGGCGGCCCAGCAGGAAGGCCTCGATGTCGATGGGCCGGTCCCGCCGGATACGGTCTTCTTGAAAGCCTATAATGGCGTCTACGACATCGTCGTTGCTATGTACCATGACCAGGGACATATCCCCATGAAAATGGTAGCCTTTGATTCCGGCGTCAATGTCACGCTGGGCCTGCCCATCATCCGGACATCCGTCGATCATGGCACGGCCTTCGATATTGCCGGCAAGGGCATTGCCAAGGCGGACAGCATGTGCTATGCCGTCGATTTAGGAAAACGATTTGCAGAACATTAAATTTTACATATATTCACAAAGGAGCGAGATACATTATGTTTAAAGCAGAAGGTTTGATTACACCGGTTGTTACGGCGTTGACGGAAACGGAAGAATTCAACAAAAAAGAATACCAGGCTTTTATCGACCACTTAATCAAAGCCGGCGTCCATGGGATTTTCCCGCTGGGGACGAACGGCGAATTCTATGCATTTTCGGCTAAAGAAAAACTGGAAATCATCGAAGCTGCCGTCGAAGCCGTCCAGGGTCGCGTCCCCGTCTATGCCGGCACGGGCTGTGTTACGACGAAAGAAACAATTGAATTGTCCAAAGCAGTCCAGCAGATGGGCGGTGTCGATTGCTTATCTATCATCACCCCATATTTTGTAAAGGCTTCACAGGCTGACTTGATAGAACATTACAGTGCCATTGCCGAAGCCGTCGATATGCCGATTTTGTTGTACAACATCCCGGCGCGGACAGGCAATTCCATTGACTGGAAAACCGTCAAGACCCTGGCAAAATATGAAAACATCATCGGCATCAAAGATTCGAGCGGCAACTTCGACAACATGCTGAAATACATCGAAAATACAGATCCCCGCCTTAACGTATTGGCCGGCAGTGACTCCCTCATCCTCTGGGCCCTCATGGCCGGCGGTACCGGTGCCATTTCGGGCTGCTCCAATGTCTTCCCGGAATTGATGGTCAGCATCTATAACTACTGGAAAGAAGGCAACATCGAAAAGGCCAATGAATCGCAGAAGAAAATCAGAGCTTTCCGCAATGTCATGCAGATGGGCAATCCGAATTCGGTCGTTAAATTAGCTGTCAACATGCGCGGCTATCACGTAGGACCGGCTCGCCAGCCGTCGAACTGCACGGATCCGGCTATTAAAAAAGCGCTGGAAGATGTTTTCAAACTGTATGAATAATAAACAGCACTTTACAACTTTTACGCCGCCTCGGAAGTTGACGAAGCGAGTTTACAC
>ERZ1023892.283-NODE-283-length-13946-cov-29.352530_pt1 | contig 13946 bp, 10 predicted proteins | sample MGYA00380397_ERZ1023892 | MGnify/ENA primary metagenome ERZ1023892 (study PRJEB33179, sample SAMN07448999) | human gut metagenome | biome: Human-gut; feature: Human associated habitat; material: Faeces | host: Homo sapiens | place: India: Bhopal | collected... | reverse complement strand
TTGTACTTCTTTGTCACCTGCCCGTAATTTATGATGATGTTGCTTTGCTGTGGGAGATAAATTTTCGCTCTCTTCCAGCTTCTTTTTCAGTTCATTTACTTGCCTAGTTAACAAATTGCAAGAACTATCCGCTTCTTCTTTTTCTTTATCCTCTTTAACAGCATTTTCAACCAAATAACTTAAAAGCTGAATATATCCCTCAGATTCATCACGTTCTGATAGTTTAAAATATAATGGAATATTCTGTCTAAATAATGAACCTTTGAGAGCCATGAAATCAGCCAGACCTTTATTATTTTCTTCCTTCAAAAAATCTTCGTGACGTTTTTTTATTTCTTCAAGTTCACAGGAGGTAAGCCGTTCAATGAAACGATTAATCACCGGTTTCCCAACATATCTAAGCCCAAGAGCTAGTGCCTCTTCTGATTTCAAATTTTTTACTCTAAATCCATGCTTTATCTTCTGATATTCGTTGGGATTATCCTTGAAAAACCTCATAAAATTATTTCCACCAATCAAATTGCAGAGGTCTTTCTTTTCCATTGTTGTTAGATTATCAATATTAGCCATAATTCATCCTCACTTCCGAGAAAATAAAATTGACTGAATGATACGTAACGCATCTTCCCGTATATAACCGGACTTCACACATTTCATCACCCAATGTCGCAGCTCAGGCATATTCTCTAATTGCGCTGTTGCTAATGCCATATGGCGTCCGAAAGGAATATAATCTCCTGAGCAATGGTCCAACAATTCTATCCAGCGTTTTTCATCCTTGATAGAAGATTGTTTCTTTTTCTTAAATTCAATTTTAAAGGCAACATCCAATCCTTGAAGAATCTCGATAATAATGCCCAATCGATCAACCTTTTGGCTGAATGCATCTCCTGCCTTCAAATCTTCACATAATAAAATCCTATGCCCATCTCGTACCCTGACTTTTCCATCATAGGGTGCTGAAATAATAAGAATTTTTTGAGCAGGGAGTCTTGTGTAAATTGTTTGGTCAAACCGATTTCCTTTGACATCGCGCACTTCAACCAGAGGAATATCAACTGTTTCATCCATTTTTCTTCTATAGAAATATCGAAAGGTAAGGACTTTGGAGCGGCCCGCAGAAATCATTACCCTATCTGATTTACATGGAACTTTTAAAAGGGTAATTGATCCTTGCTTTTTCAGTTGAACAGGATGCTCCGGCATCGGATAAATTTCTGTCCGAATACCGCTTCCCTCTTTAGATTCATTGTTACCATTAATAAAGAAGTAAGTGTAATCCCGGTTATGGATAATCGTATAAGGCATTTCCCGGTACAAAGGCCAAATAGGCTGAATACTAACAGGACAGTCGGTCAAGCGATAATGCAGTTTCCATAAATATCTTGCTGTGTCTTCGTTATATAAACTGCAACGAAATGTATATAAATAGTAATTATCATGCTTGCATATAAATTTAAGATATATATCTTTAGGAATGTCGTAGATTTTCTGTGACCCCAACTTTAGAAAATAATAGTCCTTATGGGCTGTGACCTCTGAATCCGGAATAAGCAGCTTTCCCGTTTTGCCGTCAAATAGGCTTCCCTCTGGGGAAGGCCCCTTAATAATTTCAGGCCAATATTTCGTAAGTCTGGAGTCAACATGAATGCTATACCGCTCAGAAGGTAGACTCCCAACATCTAAGTATGTAACGGTATCAGGATATATTCTTTCAAGATTATAGATATAGGGCGAATCAATTTCAGAAGGAAGTATGCTTATTTGTCTAATTCTCACATTCTCAACAAGCCAACTTGGAACCGGAATCATCCCTAACTCAAAATGGAACCTATCCTTATCATCATCAAAAACAATTTTTAAAGGCAGACCATGATCACCATTCTTAAACTCTTCATAGACAGTATTCCCGCTCCGGTCCGGACAATTCTTCTCATCTTCTCCGCGGTTATGCTTAAAATAGCGTATTCTTTTATCACCGCTGGTCAGAATAACGCTTTGTCCACATAACTCACATATAAATATATGACTCTCTGCAGAAACGGTATAAGGAAACTTTTTTCCTGCTTCTTCTGCCGTGATTCTCTGCCATTGCTTTCCATTCCACATACAAACATGATTCAGTCGGGCCATAATCCACCTGCTTCGTAATACTTATAGCTCTATTCAGATCATTCGCAATAGGTCTTATTCAATATAAGTTAATTATATCATGCAATGACCATTTTTAATAACTTCTACTTTTATTATACTCAAGATACATGACAGGATTTGTCTTAAAGATGAAAATAAAAAATCCGAAGTGAAAACCACATCGGATTCGATATATTATACTCTCACCTGAGCCCCAGCTCCACAAACTCATTTTCCGTTATCATAAGCCCGCTCTTTTCAAATCTTTCTTCCCTCTGCTCATAGATTTCTTTCAGCATATCTTTTCTATCCTCTTTCAGCCCCAAATGGATTTTTCTATGACAGATGGGGCAGAGGCAGATAAGATTGGCGTACACGTCCAGACTATGATCAAAGGATGGCTGCATAACCAGGGGGATGATATGATGCCCCTCCATGTAGGGTTTATGAGTGCTCTGCGCCAGGAATGTTTTATGCTCCGGATGAAGTTCACAGGTGTAGTGAGCAAAGGCCAGGGCTTGACGGCGCAGGATGGAGGAACGTTTCCAGTGCTTTGATTTCGCCATGTAGGTGCCGGAGGGATTTTCCGGGGTATCAGTCAGCGCATTCGGTGCCATGGGAATGTCCATTTCCCGGGCTGCCACATTTTCCTGTTCTATGAATTCTCCGCTGGCGAAGCGGAAGTAGTTGTTCAGTCCGGCGCTGTACATCTGGTGGCCCAGTCTATTAAGATTAATGAAAATCGGGATCTTTGTACAGTATTTCCTTCAGCGCGGCCAGTTCCTTCAAGTCCATAACCTCATAAATATCCCTTTTCAGCAGATTCTTTTCTTTGAGATACCGTGAAATATAGCTTAAGGCATCAAAGTAGTGTTTCACAGTGGAATCTTTGACTTTTCTCACGTCTTTCAGGTACTTGGCATAATACTCTTTCAATACGGCCCTGTTTTCATAAGGATGTATTCTTTGTGTATCCATAATTCATCATCCCCATTCCCAAATACTGTTTACCGGCTTATTTTCAGCCCCTTCACCCACTCCACGGCTATCTTGTCCGCCGGAAGCCAGTCCACTTTTTCCAGTTCTTCTTTCCTTACCCACCGGAAGGCGGAGTGTTCCAGGATGGTGAGGGTCCCCCTTGCTACGTGACACAGGTAGCATTCCATGGTGAGGTGGAAGTGGGGATAGTCGTAATCCACGGTGCCCAGGAATCGGTCTACTTTGATATCAGCGGCCAGTTCTTCTTTGATTTCCCGCCGGAGGGCTGTTTCCGGCGTTTCGTCTTTTTCTATTTTGCCGCCGGGAAATTCCCAGTATCCCTTAAATTCCCCATAGCTTCGGCGAGCAGCAAATATTTTATGATTTTCTACAATCACCGCCGCTTCCACATGAATGGTTTTCATCAGGATTTTCCGTCGCCTTTCTTTTCGAAACGGTATTTCTGTTTCACGTCCGGATATTTTTCATGGTCCACTTCCGACAGGAACATGGCCAGAGGCCGGGCGTAGATGCCGTAGTCGCCGTAAAGGGCCCGGTAGACTGCCAGTTTTTCTCTTGTTTCTGTATGGGTGGCTATGGCTATGATCTGGTAGTCGTGGTTTTTGAAGTGGTGCCAGATTTCTCCGGCTTTTGGATTTTCACGCATTTGGTCTCCTTTGGGAATATAGAGATTTGAGAATTGAGAATTGCCAGGGCGGCAGGTGGCTGCAGCGTCATGCAGCCGCTCTTCTCGCTGACTGGTATTTAACCGCTTATAAGTCATTAACGTCATGTACCAAGATTCTTCACTGCGTTCAGAATGACCCGCCCAGCGGGAAGGGGCTATGTCGTTAGAAATGCCATAAACCATTCTTAACGTAGTGCAGGGAGATTTCTCGTCTCTCTTTCACTGGCTCCATGGGAAGAGGGATTCATAGCGGCTTGTGCCTCCGCTCGAAATGACATGGGCGGCGGGAAGGATGGGTACGCAGCTCCCCGTTTCCCTTACAGCACGCCGGCGCTGTCGGTTTTGGTGATGTATTTGGCCGGGATGGGGTTATCCAAATGGTAGATGATGGTCATGGGCTGGGAGCCTTCCCATCTCATGAGGTGGGCGGGGCCCAGGAAGGTATAGGCCATGGAGGATTTGTAGGCATCCTGTTTGGCACTTCGTACGAAAAGGAGCACGGTGGTCCCGTTGTCTCTCTGGTGGATATAGCGCTGTCCTGTTTTGGATTCCGGCGTAGTGGTACTCTGGCTCTGCCAGTGGAAGGTCTGTCTGTCTATGGAATAGTCTTCATACAGGGTAGTATCGGAAAATTCTTTTTCCGATTTATTGAGGGTCACCAGAAATACATCGGTAGGCGCAGTCACCACATCGCTGTTTTCAGGAGTCAGATATTTCACGCCTTCCCTGATGCTGCCGGGTTTGGCAAAGCCCAGAGCAGCAAAGAGCTGATCCCTGCTGTAGTTGCAGTATACTTCCAGAGGTGTTTGGTAAGGGAGGTCCGGCTTTTCCGGAATGATATCGATGGAGTCGTACTGCCAGCGAAGGAGTGCCTTGATTTCATCAGTCAGTTCATGCTGTCCCTGAAAACGACGCACTGCGTCTTCCGGTGCCGGACAGCTCCATTTACCGCCTTCCGGATACAGGGTGAGCTGCCACATGCGGAGATATTTTTTATCCATCTCCGTCAGGGCAGGCGGCATAGTTTCATAACATTTCTCCATGAAGGAAATCCATTTGGGCGAGTCCATGGAAAGCACCCTTGGCAAGGCTTTCCGAAGGACTTCTTCCTCTTCGGTCACCGGAAAATCGGGAATGAGCCCGGCATCAGCCAAAAGGCGGGCAAAGGTATGTTTTTCATTATAAAAGGTATGGGGATGGATGGCGGTGGCTTTGAAAAATTCTTCCAGTGTAGGAATATGGCCGGTGGCCGAAGCCAGTTCCTTCACCATGTCCATGTAAAATTCATTTTTTCGAAGGCGGCTGTTAATATTTTCCAGTACATGGCGGGCAGCGATTTCTTCCAGCTGAATAGAGCAGCCCTTAGGTACATGGGGAAATCCATCCTGGATTTCTTTCTTGATGACCACATGACTTTTGCCCAGAAGAGAGGCATAGCGGGAGGCAAAGTCGTACTTCCTGTTGGCCTGGGCTACGAAATCCAGTACCGTGAGGCAGTCTTTCCCCGGGAAAAGGCGCAGGCCGCGCCCCAGCTGCTGGAGGAAAATGGTCATGGAGTTGGTAGGACGAAGGAAGAGGACTGTATTCACTGCAGGAATATCCACCCCTTCATTGAAAAGGTCCACTACGAAAATGATGGTGATGTCTCCGCTTTCCAGCTTCTGCCTGGCCGCATTTCGAACATCCTTTGGGCTATCCGCATCCAGGGCCAGGGCTTTGATGCCCTGCCGGTTGAAGTAGCCTGCCATAAAATGGGCATGTTTTTTAGAAACGCAGAAGCCCAGGGCTTTCACGTCTCTCATATCCGCTGTATACCGCTCCAGAGCCTGGATAATGGCACGGGCCCGCTGGCTGGCCAGGGCTCCTCCCCCGGTATATACATTTTCCAGTTCTTCTATATCATAATGGCCGCCGGTCCACTTGATATTGGAAAGGCTCACGGGATCGTCGATGCCAAAGTAATGGAAGGGGCAGAGCAGGCGCCGTTCAATGGCATCGGGAAGCCTGATTTCTGCCGCCATATGACCGCCGAAATAGTTCAGTATGTTCTTCCCATCCATTCTTTCCGGCGTAGCCGTAAGGCCCAGCAGAATTTTCGGATGAAACCAGTTCAGAAGCTTCTGGTACCCTTTGGCCGCCGCATGGTGAAATTCATCTACAATAATCATGTCATAGTAGAAGGGATCCATTTTTTCCCAGAACTTTTGACTGTTAAAAGTCTGGATGGACATGAAAAGATGCTCGCTGCGGGCGGCATGGTAAGTTCCCACAGCCAGCTGTCCGAAGTTCGGATCTTTCATGACCTGGCGGAAGCAGGAAATACTCTGTTTCAGGATTTCCTCTCGATGGGCTATAAAAAGAAGCTTGGCCTTTCCTTTGCGGCTCTGATAAAAATTCCGATAGTCAAAGGCAGAAATAGCGGTCTTCCCTGTGCCTGTCGCCGCCACTACCAGATTATGCCAGCGGCCCTTACCCAATCTTTCTGTGCGGAGGGCATCCAGCACGGCCTGCTGGTAGGGATAGGGCTCAATATCAAAGGAATAGGTGGTGTCGCTCCCCTCTTCCTTTCGTCCCCTTTCCCGGTCGATGGCACGGCTCAGTTTATCAAAGTCCGATGCCTGAAATGGTTGGAATTCGTCGGAATGCCAGTAGGTATCAAAGGTGGCTTTCATCTTGGCAATGATACCAGGCAGGTCCTGTTCAGTGACCTTCATATTCCATTCCATACCGTCAGCAATGGCGGCGCGGGAAAGGTTGGAGGATCCTACATAAGCCGTAGAAAATCCGCTGTCCCGATAGAACATATAGGACTTCGCATGGAGCCTTGTTTCCTTCACGTTATAGGAAATCCGAACCTCCGTATTGGGCAGCTCCGACAGCACCTTCACTGCCTTCGGGTCTGTAGCGCCCATGTAGGTAGTGGTCACCACTCTGAGATGACCGCCGCCGGCGGTAAACTGGCGAAGACAGGGCAGAATGAGGGAGAGGCCGGAAAAGCGGATAAAGGAAATCAGCATATCCATGCGGTCACAGGTCATGATTTCCCGGTTCAGCTCATGAATCATGGATACATCATTCCGGGAATTGGTAAAGAGGAAGGAATTCACCAGTGATGTAGCCGGCACTTCCCATTTCTTTCTAGCAATCTTATTGGCCCGATGCTCCAGGGATTTCAAAAGGAACTGCTCCGCCGTCACATCATGGCCATCTCCCAGATTTGCAATCCGGGACGCCAGCTTTTCCACCAGCTCATTCGTCAATGCCAGCTCATCTTTCACGCAGTGGTCCTGATTCTCGTCGGCAATATCCTTCAGACAGAGCCGGATCAGCTTTTCCAGATAAGAGGACAAATACCCCACTGCCTCCTGGGCATCCACATTCTCCCGATCCACCCAGATTTCCTTATCCGCCAGCGCCTTTGTCAGCTTTTTATCAAAGTCCCGGGAAATAACCTTCTCATATACGCCGTCCTTCAAATCAATGATATCAGCCATAGGAACCCCCTTACAATTACTACCTGTATTATACCAGGGCTCGTAGAAAAAATAATGAAATATGTTTCCTGCTTTCTATTATACAAAAAGGCATGACAATCCATGTCATGCCAAGCAAAAAGCAGAAAAGCCTATCAGGGGAGTCTCCAGGTAAGTTCAACCAATGAATCAGGCGTCCGCGCCTTGGCTCTCCCGCTTACGTGGGTGCTGCTCGGAACATGTCGTCAGAGAGAGGAAAGTCCTGCGAGCGCTCTTCCTTATTGCTTTTCTGTCTTCTGTTTTTTGGGTACTGCATTGTCTTCTGCCTATCATCGGCCGATTGTAGAAGAAGGGAGGATTGAAAAGTGGAATTTCCTGATGATTCTTCATTCCCCTGCCCTTCTCCTTACCGCGGATGTGGAGGATGGCCGTTTGGAAATCGGATTCATCGTCTCATGAGGTCTTTTCATCCCTCTATTATTAATATCGCAGAGGGTTCGATTTCTAGACCCCTTGAAAGAAAAAATTTTGAAAATTTATTTCAGTGTTCCTCAGTGCTTCCCTAGAAATGACAGAATCCTGATGGTGCTATCTGCATATCAAAGTAAAATTTTTAAGGAAGGTTGTGAAAAAGGGGTGCTTATGCAATATAAATGTATGGAGAAGGAAATCCGGAAACTCCATGGAAGAATTCTATTTCCCATCTGTCATGTATATCGCGATAATTTCGGCCGGAATGCAGCTTTGACAGAAAGGAATCACGAATCCCTGTATACAGGCTCCCGATTTTCTCCTCCCGCTCCCCTGGCGCCGGGGAAGCGAAACGGATTCTGCAGATTCGTAAAAAATATGATAACCCATCGCAAAAGCACGGATACCATCCCTTGCAGCATGAGCCCGCATTCCCGGACGACAAGAGCAGGGTTGACGCAGGATTTTCCTGTGATTTAGCGCTGCCGCCTGATTTCAGGGAAGCACTCATTAATTCACAGAGTCTGCCTTTATAAGAATTTTTCTGCACTGCTGCGTCATGGGATTCCTTAAATAGCTCGCTATTTGCGTCATCCCATTCCTTGCATTGCATAAAAATTCACGAATAAAGCAGACAATGATTTAATTAGCGCTTCCCTAGAGGCCCGCCATACTGACTGGCTCGGATACCATCCGTGTTTTTGTGCTGCCTTTTGACAGCATGAAAAAAGCAGCCCTTCATGGACTGCTTTTTTTCATTGTAAAAACTCCTGATTGGTCCCATACTTATGCACGGTAGGGCGTCAAGGCATCTGCTTCGATGAATCGGCCAGGGATAGCCGCCTAAGCGGAATGTCTGTGTCGTCAAGGAAGAAAAGATGCGCTATATTGCCACCAGGATGTCTAGCAGGTCATGCCTCAGGAGTCTTTATGGAGTTTTCGGCGCGCCGGAGAGGAGAAATTCATGAAGGTTTTAAGTCTTTCCTCCCCGCTTCCATGGATTGTGCACCGCGGGAATTAGAAAGCTCTTTCGCCAGGCCTTTTCGCCTCTCTGGTCATATAGTCGGATGGACAGGGAAGATGTTTCAGTCAGGGATTTGTTGATATACCCTTGGACACGCCTACGGTGTGAGGGTTGACGGGGCTGCGCCCCGAGGGTTGTGGCCGCCTGATGGCGGCGGGTTGTGTTCGCTGGCGCTCAAGGGGCGACAGCCCTAACGGGCTGAGGGTGGTGGTGGCTGCTGCGCCGCATTTTTTTAAGTCAATGTTATGAGGGAGGGTTCTTAAGATGGACCGGCCCTATGGGCCGGAGGGTTCGTAAGTTTGATGGCCCTTCGGGCCGAGGGTTGCGGATTGCCGCTCTGCGGCAATGCTTATAAAGTCAGCGTTACGGATTTACCTTTCTGCACCATATGGCATGAAAAGCATTCTGCTGACTGGCTCGCTACGCTCGCTTCCACCTATCCGGCTGCGCCGGACTTCCCCCGCAGTTCGGTCGGTCAATCGAAAGGAAGGCCCTTTTATGGGCAGGCTAAGGGCCTACTTTGACCGACTTGCACATCCTATGCAGGATGTGCACAGGGGCAGAATAAAGCTAACGCATAGCGAAGAATAAAGTCCCCCCGCCGGGGGGAAGGTGGTGGCGCCAGCCACCAAAAGGGGTGCATTTCCACGCCCGCAGGGCGGTTGTATGGTTTTATAATACTGGCGCCTTCTATAAACTAAAAGGCGCCCACCACGGCCTTTGCCCCCTGAGCGGAGCGAACACAACCCTTGGCACCGAGGGCCGCCAGGCCCGATGGATGCCATACGCCCCTCTGCGCCGCAGGCGCAGGCCCCTTCGGGAATACCGGAAAGCGCCGCCCAAGCCCCGGTCCCGGTCCCGGTCCCGACCGCCCCAAGGGGGCTTGTCATCCAATGGCTTTTTTCAGTCCTCCGATATAGTTCATGAGGTCCTGGTCTGCCTTGTTTCCTTCTTTGTTGATGATATCCACCACGCCGCTGCCGGTGATGACGCCGTCTGCCAGGGCGGCCATTTCTTTTGCCTGCTTTGGGGTGTGGATGCCAAAGCCGATGGCTACGGGGGTGTCGGTGGTTTCTTTAATGACCCGGATAATGTCTTTCAGGTCGGTTTGGATGCTGCCGCGCATGCCGGTGACGCCCATGGAGGAGACTACATATACGAAACCTGTGGCGTTTTTCACGTTGCTGCGGATCCGGTCCTCCGATGTGGGGGCTACCATCTGGATGATGTCTACGCCGTTTTCATCGGCCAGTGGACGGATTTCCTGCTGTTCTTCGCCGGGAAGGTCGGGGATGATGACTCCGTCGATGCCGATTTCCTTTGCTTCCTGGAAGAAGCGGTCTGCTGGATAGCGGAAGACGGGGTTGTAGTAGGTGAGAAGGACGATGGGGATGGCGGTGTGTTTGCGGATTTCTTTCACCGTTTCCATGACCTGGGGCAGGTGGATGCCGTTTTTCAGGGCTTTCACGTCGGCTTCCATAATGACAGGGCCGTCGGCAATGGGGTCGGAGAAGGGGACGCCCAGTTCGATGAGGGTGGCGCCTGCTTTTTCCATGTCCAGCACATATCTGACGGTGTCTTCGATGGATGGGGTGCCGGTGGTCAGGAATGCGATTAATGCTTTACCGTTTTTGAATGCTTCATTGATATGGCTCATGTGGGGATCCTCCTTAATCATGCAGGTTTTCACCGCGGTAGCGGGCAATGGCAGCCACGTCTTTGTCTCCGCGGCCGGACAGGGTGATGACGACGATGTCGTCTTTGTTCATGGTCTTGGCTTCTTTCAGTACGCCTGCCACTGCGTGGGCTGATTCGATGGCGCAGATGATGCCTTCTTTTCTGGCCAGGTATTCGAAGGCCTGTACCGCTTCTTCGTCGGTAATGGCGATGTATCTGGCTCTGCCGATGTCATGGAGATAAGCGTGTTCGGGGCTGACGCCGGGATAGTCGAGGCCGGCGGAAATGGAATAGACTTCGGTGATATTTCCGTCTTTGTCCTGGCAGAAAATGGATTTCATGCCATGGAAGACGCCGATGGATCCTTTGGTGATGGTGGCTGCATGGTAGGGGGTGTCCACGCCTTTGCCGCCGGCTTCGCATCCTACGAGGGCTACGCCCTGGTCCTGGAGGAAGGGATAGAAGGTGCCGGCTGCGTTGGAGCCGCCGCCTACACAGGCGTAGACTCTGGTGGGAAGGCGGCCGGTCCTTTCCAGTACCTGGGCTCTGGCTTCACGGCCGATGCAGCTCTGGAAGTAGCGGACCATTTCCGGGAAAGGAGCAGGGCCGGTGGTGGATCCGATGATGTAGTGAGTATCATCGCAGCGGCGGCTCCATTCCTGCATGGCGGCGTTCACGGCGTCCTTGAGGACCCGGGATCCTGTCTTGACTGCGTGGACTTTGGCACCCAGGAGTTTCATGCGGTATACGTTCAGTGCCTGTCTTTCTGTATCGATTTCACCCATGAAGACTTCGCATTCCATGCCGAAGAGGGCGGCAATGGTGGCAGCGGCTACGCCGTGCTGGCCGGCGCCGGTTTCGGCTATGAGGCGGGTCTTGCCCATCCGTTTTGCCAGGAGGGCCTGGCCGATGCAGTTGTTGATCTTGTGGGCGCCGGTGTGGTTGAGATCTTCTCTTTTCAGGAAGATGCGGGGGCCGCCCAGGTCTTTTTCCATATTTTCCGCTTCATAGAGCATGGAGGGGCGGCCGGTGTAGTTCACGAAGAGGCGGTGGAGTTCGTCCTGGAATTCCCTGTCTTTTTTGCATTCTTCAAAGGCTTCTGCCACTTTATTGACTTCGTTCATCAGTACTTCCGGTACATACTGTCCGCCGTATTCACCAAATCTTGTTTTCATATGTATTCCATCCTTTTCTCATGAATTTTCCTGTATCATTTTTTTGAGGAGGGCCGGCCTGTTTTCTGCCTTCATCAGCATTTCGCCGATGAGCACCGCGTCTGCGCCAGCCTGTCTCATCCGTTTCACTGCTTTTTCATCGGTCATGCCGCTTTCGGAAACAAGGAGTACTCCCTCGGGCACCAGGGCTGCCAGCCGCTCGGTAGTTTCCATGTGGATGGTGAAGTCCCGGAGGTCCCGGTTGTTCACTCCCACAATGCGGGCGCCGGCGGAAAGCAGGCGTTCCATTTCTTTTTCATCATGGGCTTCCGCCAGCACATCCAGTCCCAGATTTTCCGCTTCTTTCATGAAGTCTTTGATTTCTTCATCGGTAAGAATGGCGGCAATGAGAAGAATGGCGGAGGCGCCTGCCAGGGCTGCTTCTTCGATCTGGCACGGGTCAATGATGAAATCTTTCCGGAGCACCGGGATTTCCACTTCCGAGGCCACTTTTCGAAGGTAGGCGATGTCCCCTTTGAACCATTTCGGTTCGGTGAGGCAGGAGATGGCCGAAGCCCCTGCCCTTTCATATTCCTTTGCAATCTCTTCAAAGGGGAAATCTTCACTGATGATTCCTTTGGAGGGAGACGCTTTTTTCAGCTCGCAGATGAAGGAGAGCCCCGGGGCTGCCAGATTTCTATAGAAGGAATGCTCTTTCTTCGGGATGAAATCTTTCATGCGACGGCGGATTTCATCATAGTATCCTTCTCTTTCCAGCCGGTCTATGCGCTTTCTTGTTTCCTGTGCAATATCGTCCAGTATCATGGTGCACCTTATTCGTTGGAGACTTGAATGTAGGCTTCCATAGTCTTTTCGGCAGCGCCGCTGTCGATGAGGTCAGCCGCTTTCTTCACGCCTTCTGCCATGGTATCTGCCGCGCCGGCTGCATAGAAGGCCAGGCCTGCATTGAGGAGTACGGCGTTTCTCTTCGTGCCCTGGATTTTACCGGAAAGGATGCCTTTCGTGATTTCTGCGTTTTCTTCCGGTGTGCCGCCCACCAGTTCTTCTTTCTTACCCCGGGTGAGGCCGAAGTCTTCCGGTTTGATTTTCGTGGTGCGGTAGTAGCCGTTCTTCAGTTCGCATACCAGGGTGGGCGCGCTGGGAGAAACTTCATCGAGGCAGTCCATGCCATGGACCACCACCGCTTTCTTCACGCCCAGCTTGTCCAGCACCTTGGCCACCGGTTCCACCAGGTAGGCATCATAGACGCCCAGAAGGAAGAAATCGGGATTGGCCGGGTTCGTGAGGGGTCCCAGAATATTGAATACCGTGCGGAAACCCAGTTCCCTGCGGATCGGTCCTACGTACTTCATGGCTGCATGGTACTTCTGGGCAAAGAGGAAGCACATGCCCACCTTCTTCAGCATATCCAGCGCTTTTTTGGGGTCCTGGGAAATATTAGCTCCCAGCGCTTCCTGCACATCGGCAGTGCCGCACTTGGAAGAAGCGGCCCGGTTGCCGTGCTTGGCCACCTTCACGCCCCCTGCTGCCACCACGAAAGCGGCGGTGGTGGAAATATTGAAGCTGTTGGACTTATCGCCTCCGGTACCTACGATTTCAAGGACTTCCATACCGGGATGGGGAACCGGAATGGCATGTTCCCTCATGGCCGCTGCGCAGCCGGAAATCTCATCAATGGTTTCCGCCTTGGTGCTCTTGGTGGATAAGGCCGCCAGGAATGCGGCGTTCTGGGTGGCGGTGGTTTCACCGTTCATGATTTCGTTCATTACGGTATAGGCTTCGGTATAGGAGAGATCTCCTTTTCTTACGATTTTCTGAATGGCTTCTTTAATCATTTTTTATTCCTCCTGCTTCGGTTATCTACTTGATTCCTGCTATGCTTCCCTTACCTGCCATCGTCTGATAGAGTCCATGATTTCCTCCTTCAGGGAGGTAATAAAAAAATCCGTCCCTGACAAATACTTGTCAAGGACGGATATACTTCCGCGGTGCCACCTTGCTTCAGGGTATGACCCCTGCTCTTAGCGAGATACCAACATATCTCCGGCAACTGACGTATGCCCTACGTCGCGAGCTACTAAGGAACCCCCTTTCACCGCGCCCTCAGCGGTCCATTTAATAACCTGCGTCCTGCCGGCTTCTCAATACCCCGGCTCCCTGTGAGTGCACGAATTATTTTTATCTCCGCTTCAACGGTTTGTTTTCTTAAGTTGTGGCTATTATAATGCGCCGGACTCATTATGTCAAGCACTTTTTTAGGGCCGCTTTGCGGCCCGTAAGTGTCAAGTTTTCCTCGGTAATTCATTTGACTGTCGATGATTACTATC
>ERZ1023892.277-NODE-277-length-14288-cov-70.613996_pt1 | contig 14288 bp, 7 predicted proteins | sample MGYA00380397_ERZ1023892 | MGnify/ENA primary metagenome ERZ1023892 (study PRJEB33179, sample SAMN07448999) | human gut metagenome | biome: Human-gut; feature: Human associated habitat; material: Faeces | host: Homo sapiens | place: India: Bhopal | collected... | reverse complement strand
GACTTGCCGAACACGAGCGGCAATGAGGGCAAGTGGCGCATTTGGATGCCTGACGACAGCACGATCATGATAAAGGGTACGACGAATAGCGGTAACTGGATAACGGCAGTGGCTCATGGAAGGCTGATGGCGGTAGTGCCAGTAGGCTCGATGAATGGCTCGTCGAGCACATACCATTCAGACGTGTACTGGATAAGCACAGCCACAGGCCGTGTGGTCTATCGCGGGTGCAGCTATGCGAATGCGTATGGCGGTGTGTCGAATGCGAGTGCGATTAACGATGCTTCGAGTGCGAGTGCGAATGTCGGCTCGCGTCTGGCCTTCCGCGGCAAACTCGTGAGGGCGCAAAGCGTGGCTGCGTATAAGGCGTTGAGCGAGGCTGCGTAACGCGAAGCGCGCAAAGCGGGAGCGAAGCGACAAAACGAAAAGAACGGGGTTCGGATGGTGTCCGGACTCCGTTCTTGCATTATGTGAATACCGGCGTAAGCCGGTCGAAAATATTTTGGGGTGGGGGAGTCCCCCCAGCGGTACGCTTCGTTTTAAGAAAATAGACGGCTCGTTCTGGAATGGCGAAACGTTTCGTTTTGCGGATTATAAATGCCCCATATTAATACTGATATATATATAAATAATTTAGATCGCTTACTTAATAAGCTTTTTTAAATAAACATAAAGGGCTGTACACTTTTGTGGTTCAGCCCTTTATGTTTTTAGGTGTTCTCATTGTCCGATTGTGCCTGTAGCCTTTTCTTAACTTCTTCGTTAACCTTTTTCAACCCCTGTGCAATCCTGCTGCAACATCATGTCCTTAACTTTGCAACCGTAAAAAGTTAGCAAGTTAAAGACAATGACGAAACGCAACAAAAGGATAACCATTGCAGCCACAGCGCTTATGATGCTTGGCTCTACCACGACTGCTCTTGCCCAGCAGATTAAGGGCAGTGTGGTCGACAAAAACTCGCATGAAACTCTCATTGGTGCAGTAGTGACCGTTGAGGGCAGCAAGCTCAAGGCCATCACCGACATTGATGGCAACTTCCAACTCAATGGACTTAAGAAAGGAACCTACACCTTATACATCAATTATGTAGGATACAAACCCCAACGAATTGACGGGGTTCGGGTGACGGACGCAGCAGCGGAAGATGCATTGAGCATCGCTATGCTTCCCGACGAACAGCAGCTGAAGGAGGTAGTTGTAACTGCCGTGGAGCGACGCTCTACAGATGCGGCAATGATACAGGTAGCCAAGAACAGTCCCGTCATAGTGAGCAATGTTTCGGCACAAGAGATAAGCCGGACGCAGGACACCAATGCAGGTAAGGTGATACGCCGTGTGCCGGGCGTGAGCCTTATCGACGACAAGTTTGTGATGGTGCGCGGACTTTCGCAGCGTTACAACAATGTTTGGGTTAATGGCGGTGCCGTGCCTTCGAGCGAAGCCGACTCGAGAGCCTTCTCGTTCGACATCATCCCAAGCTCGCAGATAGACAATCTTACCATCGTGAAATCGCCATCGGCAGAATATCCTGCCGACTACTCGGGCGGCTTCATAATCGTCAATACGAAAGAAATACCTACTGAAAACAATCTAACCTTTTCTGTCGGTGGCAACTGGAACACGTCAACAGTATTCAAAGCCTTCAGTTATGCTAAAGGCTCTGCCACCGATTTTCTTGCTTTCGACAACGGCTTGCGCAGTCTGCGTGGCGGCATCGACGCCTCGCTCAATAAGCTTACCGACGCTGCGGGCAATAAGGTTGGCGACAACCTCTATAGTCTGCGTGGCAACGGGCTTAACAACGACTGGCGCATCAAGAGCCTTAATCCTATAGGCGACCTTAAGCTTACCGCAAGTATGGCTCGTCGCTGGAACCTCGGCGGACGCACCCTCGGCTTGCTTGCCGCCCTCAACTACACCAACGAGCAGCGCACATATACCGATATGCAGAACAACCTCTTCGGTATATACGATGCCGTAAACGACCGCTCCAACTATCTGCGCTATTCTACAGACGACCAGTACAACAACAACGTGCGTCTTGGAGCGATGCTCAACCTTACCTTCCTGTCAAAGGACGGCAACCACAAGTATCAGCTTAAGAACATCTTTAACCAACTTTCAACAAACCGCTACACATGGCGTGAGGGAGTAGACGCACAGTCGAATAAGGAGAACAGTGCCGAATACTACTACCGCTCGCGCACCACCTATAACGGTCAGCTCACAGGTAAGCATACCTTCACTGGCGATGCCCTCGATTGGAGTGTCGGGTATGCGTATGCCAACCGACGTCTGCCTGACCGTAGGCGATACCTCCTCAACGATATGCAGAACCCTGGCGACATAGCTCTGCATACCGGCAACGACATATCTCGCGAATGGACACAGCTCGACGAGCACATCTTCTCTGTTGGCATCAACGACAAGCACACGTTCGATTTTTCTGGTTGGACTCCCTCTCTGCAAGTGGGTGGTTATGGCGAATACCGCACACGCCAATATCAGACGCGCTCGTTCTACTATCAGTGGAACCCCGCAGCCAACACTCTTCCTACAGATTTCCAGCACATGGACATCACCCAGCTGTTGAGCGACGAGCAGTATATGGGTGCCGACAAGCTATACATCTTCGAGCAGCAGCAGATGCGCAACAACTATCGTGGCCACAACACGCTTGGCGCAGGATACCTTTCTGCCTCTCTGCCTTTTGGCGCGCTTGGCATACATGCCGGTGTGCGCTTCGAGCACAACGATATGGAGCTGATATCCAACACACGCGACTATGAGAAGAGCGAGACAAGCCGCCACTACCGCACCAACGACCTCTTCCCGTCGGTCAATGCCACATACAAGTTCAACGACCAGCACCAGCTCCGTCTATCCTACGGACGCAGCATCAACCGCCCCGAGTTTCGTGAGGTATCGTCGTCGGTGTTCTACGATTTCGACCTTGCCAGCGACGTGCAGGGCAACACCGAGCTAAAGAACTGCTATGTAGACAACGTCGACTTGCGATACGAGTTTTACCCGTCGCGTGGCGAGATAATCTCTCTCGCCGCCTTCTACAAGAACTTCGACTCGCCTATAGAGTGGACATACACAGTGGCTGGAGGCACCAACCTTATATACTCTTACAAGAATGCAAAGAGCGCAGTCAACTATGGCTTGGAGCTTGACATCCGCAAGGACCTGTCTTTCATCGGCTTGCGAGGTTTCAGCTGGTCGTTCAACGGAGCCTTGATTAAGAGTAAGGTTAGGTTTGAGAAAGGCTCAAAGGAAGAAGACCGACCAATGCAGGGCCAGTCGCCTTACCTCGTCAACACCGGTCTGTTCTACAAGAACGAGCCTATGCAGCTCGACATAGCCCTTCTCTACAACCGCATAGGCAAGCGCATCATCGGTGTAGGCCGCAGCGAGGGCAGCTCGGCAAGCGACGACAATGCACGTGTGCCACACAGCTACGAGATGCCACGCAACACCATCGACCTATCCGTAGGCAAGAAGTGGGGTAGCCACTGGGAGCTGAAGTTCAACATACGCGACCTCTTCGCCGAGCGGGTCTACTACAAGCAGTTTGCCAATGCCACCTATGCCGACGGCTCGCACAAGACAATAGACGAGATTTCGCGCTGCTATAAGCCCGGACGCAACATCGGACTGCAAGCTATATACAAATTCTAAGTATAGAAATCTAAGTATAACAAGTAAAAATATAATTAACCAAGCACATCACTCCACTCCCTTTTTGGGGAGGGACTGGGGGTGAGGCTTCTAATTAATCATAACAGTATGAACAAGAAGAATCTTTTAGGGTGCATGGGCATCCTGATGTTGGCTGCCACAATGGGCAGCTGCAGTAACAACGACGATCCGACACCCCATCCGGGTGCAGCCTACACATGGACAACAGACGGTGGCATAAAGGCTTGCGACCACTTGCTCTTTGGCGAGGACGGCAAGGACAATGCGGAGGGAACGGTGATTGGCAACGGCGACCAGGAACTCGTGTTCAAAGGCAAGCAGACTATAAAGAAAGGCGTTTATACCCTCAAGGGATGGATATACATAGCCGATGGCTCTGAGCTAACAATCGAGCCAGGCACCATTATCAAGGGCGACAAGGCTACCAAGGCTGCCCTTATTGTAGAGCGTGGAGGCAAACTCATTGCCCAAGGCGCTGCCGATGCTCCTATCGTGTTTACATCGGCACAGCCTGCCGGACAGCGCCGACCGGGCGACTGGGGTGGCGTCATTATCTGCGGTAAGGCACACAACAACCAGACCTCAATGCAGATAGAGGGTGGTCCGCGCACACAGCATGGTGGCGACAACGATGCCGACAATTCGGGTGTTCTGAGCTACGTGCGTATCGAGTTTGGAGGATTTCCTTTCAAGGCCGACCAGGAGATTAACGGCTTGACCCTTGGCTCTGTAGGTTCGGGCACAAAGATAGACCACGTGCAGGTATCCTATTCTAACGACGACTCGTTTGAGTGGTTCGGCGGTACGGTCAACTGTAAGTATCTTGTAGCCTACAAGGGATGGGACGACGACTTCGATACCGACAATGGATTCTCGGGCAAGGTGCAGTTTGGTCTTTCTGTACGCGACCCGCGCATTGCCGACCAAAGCCAGAGCAATGGTTTTGAGAGCGACAACTGTGCCGATGGTGCTCAGGTATCACCATATACCACAGCCACATTCTCAAACATAACATTCGTTGGTCCTAAGACAGCTGCCGACTTCCAGAACAGCAACTCTTACATCACAGCCGGCTCTTACTTCCCCAACAACGGTTCTGGTCTTGGCAAGTTCCAGGCTGCTATGCAGATTCGCCGCTCATCACGCCTCAACTGCGTAAACTCTGTAGTTACCGACTGGCCTATAGGCTTGATTATTGACGGCGAGAAGGGCGACACACCGGCACAGGCTAAGGCAGGCACACTGCATCTGCAAAACATCTTTATTGCCAATGCCGACATCCTTGGTTCTGACGCCAACAAGTGCTACGAGGACAAGGAGTACGACTACAAGGCAAAGGCTGTGAAGGCAGACAGCAAGCAGTCTTACTCGCACACCTTCTTTGAGACAGCCGCCAACAACAACCGCTACTTTGCCGACAAGTCGGCATTGATGCTCACAGACGGCAAGGGTGTTGGTGTAGCGTTCATGCCACAGACTGGTAGCAACCTCTTCGGAGCACAAAACTTCACAGGTCTCGACTCTTGGTTCGACCAGGTAACCTACATCGGAGCCTTCAACGCCAACGACAACTGGCTTGACGGTTGGACCAACTTCGATCCGCAGAACGCACAGTATTAAGTTTTGTGTTTTATCTGCAACTCTGCAACCGCAGCCTAAAAATATGGTTTAACTCTTTGTTAACCAATTTGTTAGCGTGGTTGCAGATGCTTGATTTTATCTGCAACCATCTGCAACCGCCTTTTATTGGTTGCAGATGAGATGTTGGCTGCACTCCGATCTTGGGGACGAGGCGTCCCCTCTCCCGGTATACGGGTTGCAGATGAGTCGTTATCTGTCACCCTATCTGCAACCGTATAATATGCTTGATATCAATACGTTATGTCGATATTTAGGGCTGGGTTGCAGATGGCAGATGAAAATGAAAACTATTTTTTGTAGTTTGGACAATGTGGAGTGGGTCCAACTAAGGCTTAATTGGTCGGTCATTAAGGCTTAATTGGTCGGTCATTAAGCCTTCCTTGGTCAGTCATTAAGGCTTAATTGGTAGGTCATTAAGGCTTTCCTGATTAACCGCTTTTATTTAATGTTGACCGAATCCTTACCAACTGTATTTTCCTTTGGGGTTGTCTGTTTCTTTAGCTTCTTCTCTTTAGAAGTCTTAGTCTTCTTCTCCTTTGAAGCTTTCTGTTTCTTCTCCTTTGTGACTTTCGGCTTGTCTACAGTAGTGCCGTATGTTTCGGTAGCTGTAGTGATGGCATCTATATCGGTTTCGGTTGTTGTATTATTGACAGCCGCGTTGTTGGCAAATACGCCGATAGCCAATGTAGCTACCGGGATGATGAGCAATGCCTTGGGCATCATCCATCGTTTTGATTTCTTCTGGTTCATCCTGATAATTCTTTGTTTCTTGATGCGCAAAGTTACGGCAAATGTCTCTTAGTGGATAATGAGATGCAGAAAAAATGCCTTTTGTATAATGTTTTTACCCAATATTAGGTATCTTTGCAAAAGAAAACATAACCATATTATACTAATCAAGCAATTATTTATTATCTTTGAATCTCAAACCAATCAATTTGCTATAGCATGTTTATTAAAAGACTATTGTTTATCGGCATTATGTTGTGCTTGTCGCTGTCCATGTCTGCTCAAACAAATGGCAAAGGTATGGACTATAAGGGACTGTCGCAAACATTTACTCGTTCGAAAGATAAAAACGAGATATGGAGCAGCACAAAAATGTGTCTTGACAAACTCAACGCTTTCATTGCCGACACAGCGAAGTACAACGCTGTGAAACAAAACCGTATAAACAGCGGCATAGAGAGGCTGCAACAAGCCAAAGGTCATCGTGAGCGCTTTAATGCCTTGATGAACCTTCAGCACGAGTATTCGCTTGTAAACTTCGATAAATCATTGGCCTACGCTTTGGCTGCAAAGGCTGAGGCACACAAAGCTGGTGACGTCTGCCTCGCTGTGGAGGCGACGCTTGCAGAAACGGCACTTCTCGTTAAAGGCGGATTTTTTCGTGAAGCCGACAATGCTATCGGCACAATAAACGGAGCGTCATTGCAAGGTGAGGCGCTGTTGAGATACTATGAGCTGAAGTTTGACATCGAGTTTGAGAACGGCTTTGTATCACCATACGGCAGACGTCCCGATGGCATCTACTCTGCAAAGATGATGAGTATATATAACAAGGTGAAGCATGAGTTCCCTGACAGCACCTACCAGCTTACGCGCATGCTCATGGAATACAACTTTCATCTATGCCGATACCATGAGGCAGCGCGCTATGCCTTGCAGCTGGTGCCACAATGCCAGAAGGGCTCCGAGGAGTATGCTTATCAACTTGGCAATGCAGGCTTCACGCTTATGGGAGCCGGAAATTTTGCCGATGCCGCACGCTATATGGCTTTGTCGGCAGAAGAGCAGATAAGGCTTGGCTCTATAGAATATCCCGTGATGCGCAAGCTTGCCGAACTGATGTCTGTCATCGGGCACAATGAGGAGGCTTACAGATACAGCGTTATTGCTATGCACAATGCCAAGCAGTATGGCAGTATGTACCGTGTGTATGAGGTGTCGCAGTTTTATCCCACCATCCACGACAATATGTACCAGACCATAAAGCGTCAGCATGATGTGCTGATAGCTGTTGCCTTTGTACTTGCAGTGGCAGTCATTGCGTTGTGCGTATGTTTTGTGGTGATAAGACGCAATAACAACAGCCTGCATCAGCGCAACCAGACCATAGCCCACATAAACGCACAGCTCAATGAAGCCAACGACATCAAGATCGCTGTGTTTGGTAACGTCATCTCCGATGCGGCGGCACGACGCCAGCGCGATGCCGAATTCTTCAAGAATGTGAGCCGACGACTTACTATAGGCGACTATCAAGACGCTAAGGACATAATTCTGAAACGTCAGAACAGCGGCAAGAAGGAGTATGAAATGATTGACCGTGTTATTCTTAGCATATTCCCGCAGTTTGTCGAACAGTTTTATGGTTTGCTCAGAGCCGACTCGCGTCCTGCCAACATCGAAGCCAACCATCTTACTCCCGAAATGAGGGTATTCGCACTCATACGTCTTGGCATAAGCAGCAACAATGAGCTTATGTCGAGCCTCAACTATTCGCTCAATACCATCAAGCACTACAAGACAGTGGTATTCAGCTCTACCGACTATACCAATGAGGAGTTTTATCAGCACCTGAAGGATATCCATTACCTGAAGCGCGACTAAAAAACTGGTTAATGTTGCGTTGGCTTGCTTTTTTTTGACACCAACGCAACATTTTTTATATACTTACAATCTCAAGCTACGTTATGTACAAGTGTATAACATAGTGTATATAATTTTAGATATATTATGTTAATGTATTGTATTTCAGCTGGTTATATCTATACACTTTCGCACGGAAGGTGTATTTGTTTTTTTCGTTAGGTTTTATCTCTAAATTTGCAACCGAAAAGTTTAAGCACTTGAAGTTAATAATTTTATAAAACCTAAAAGCATGATAAGTAAACATTTATTGTCTTCAAGCCTTGTGGCTGCAACGGCATTGTCTTTAATGCCAAACGCCGGCTTGGCTAACAACATGGTACATGACGGTACAAACGTCAACGAAGCCAACAATTACACACAGTTAAATAATAATGCGCCTATACAACAGCGTAAAGACTCTGTGGTAGAGAAGGGGTCTGACCGTGGCATCATGCTCAATGCAAAGAGCACCACAGAGCCGCGTCAGGTGGAAATAGGTTTGCCGATGAACTACACAGCCGTGATGTTCAATGGTCTGCCGTCAGTATTCTATTATTGGCCCAACACCACAAGCAACCACTGGCGTTCGGAGCAGCTTCTTGCCCGCCAGGGAATGTTGGATATGCCGCATGTTGCTATCATAGAGGGTGAGATTGGTTACGGTGTCGACTCATGGGCTGAGCTTGGCGGCGATAAGTTTAAGGGCAAGATGAAGTACAGCGTCAATACTTTTGGCTCGCAGAATGTCGACCTGAATCTCTCGGGACCATTGGGTAAGGGTTGGAGCTTCACAGCAAGCGCCTACAACAATTTCGACCCTGGATGCTTCAATCTTAAGTTCGCACAGTTTGTCGACCGCAGCCAGTTCTACACAGCCGGACTGACAAAACGCTGGAACGACGGCTCGTCACTAACATTTATGTATAAATACAATGATGTGCACAACCTGACGAGTCTTGCCAAATACGCACCATTCCGTTGGAACAGTGACGGTAGTGTGAGCAAGGTGAACGGATTCCGCATCGGACGCGACTCTTACTTGCCCGTTGACGGCATGATGGAATACATCGACATGGAAAGCGGAGAGCGTAAGCAGACCAACCTCTTTGACGGTATACACGTCAAGACCCACGAGGGCAGCGTCTACTTCAGCAAGCCGCTTCAAAACGACTGGACACTCAACCTGCGCGGACGCATGACCAATAGCTCAGGATGGACTGGCGACCAGGTGGCAACAAGTGTGCTCAATACCGAGGATGGCGTTACGGCTAAGTATGCCGACACTGGCGACACTTACACCGGACTCATCCAGGGACGCACGTCGCAGCTCAATCATATCTGTGTCACCGACGGATTCTTCAACGCCCAGCTTGTAGGCAAGAAGGCCGACCACAGCTGGACTGTTGGTGTAGACGAGCTGTTTACCAATGTGAGATATGCACGCTCTACAACAGCCTACTACCATGAGGTGGCTGCCAACCCCAGAAAGTTGCTCATCAACGGCGCCACATCGCCTTACTCAAACTTCAACAATGGCTCTGAGTATGACAAGGGCTTCGAGAATAAGCTGGCTGCATACGTGTTCGACAAGTGGGAACCCACTCATTCGTTCCGCCTCAGCTATGGAGCACGCTTCGAATGGTCGTCGGTAGACGTAGACGACATAGCCAATCCACGTGCGACATGGACTAGAGCCGACGGCACACAGCATTACTTCCAGATTGGCGGAACTGACAAAGATGGCAAGACCATAACTCAGGTCAACCATAAGCAGAACGGACTGAACTTTGCATTCGCTGTAGCGCCAAAATGGAACATCACCGACAATTTCGGATTGACAGCCGAGGGCAATTTCTTGCGCCAGTTCCGTCATCTTGAGGCTTACTCTGGACGCACAGCGCCAATGTTCAAGAGCCGCGACTCGTTCGTGGGTCAGGCAGGCGTGTTCTACAACAGCAGTTGGGTGAACCTCGTGAGTGCTCTTACATATGCTACACGTAACAACAATGTGAACAATCTCTATGTAACTAATCCTGACAACCCCACACAGACCGAGATGGTGGCAAACTCATTCACCATCAAGACCTTAGGATGGACAACTGATGCTATGCTCAATCTCTTCAAGGGATTCCAGCTCCACGCACGTGTCACATTGCAGGCTCCTAAATACAGTGGCTATTCGTTCAGCACATCGTGGAAGGAATATAACTTCAAGTCGATGACCGTTACCAAAATCTCGAAGTTCCTGATGGAGCTTGATCCGCGTTATTCTGTAGGTCCGTTTGCGATATGGGCTAATTTCAGATATTACGGCAAGCAGTATGTGAATGTGGGCAATTCGGTGTTCTTCAAGGGACGTTGGGAGACATTCGGCGGCATGAGCTACAACTGCAACAAGAACCTCACACTCTCAGCCAACGTCACCAACTTCCTCGGACAGAGCGGAGCGCAAGGCACCATCCCGAGCGCCGACACACGCGAGGATGCCACTGGCCTTGACGGTACCGTGCTTGCAGGCGAATACATCCTGCCTTTCCAGGTGAGCTTCTCAGCCAATATAAAATTCTAAAGAATACACTAACATCTTAAATAACATATACGATTATGAAAATCTCAAATCATTTCACATCCAGCATTAAGGCAATGCTGCTAGTCGTGGCTATTGCATGCGCCACACAGTCGGCAACGGCACAGATCAACGAGCTGCCACGTGTCACACCAGAATCGGTGGGCATCAGCTCAAAAGTTATAGCCAACTATTTTGACTCTGTAATGAGTCTCAAGGACACCGAGATACACAGCGTGCTGCTTATGCGCCACGGCAAGGTTATCGGCGAGATTCACCCGTCTCCATTTAAGGCAGAATATGGTCATACCCTTTTCTCGGCAAGCAAGACATTTACATGTGCTGCCATCGGCATCGCCATAAAGGAGAACCTGCTGCGCATCGACGACCGTCTCGCCATCTTCTTCCCCGACCTCTTGCCGGAGAAGGTGTCGTCACGACTGGCTGCCATCACCATACGCGACTTGCTCACCATGAACTCAGGATTCAATCAGACTGACGATGTGCGCAACAACGAGACAGAGTGGGTTAAGAAATATCTCGCCATTGACGTGGTGGCTGAGCCGGGAACTAAGTTCAAGTACGACTCTATGGATACCTATCTGCTCGCTGCCATCATACAGAAAGTTACAGGACAGACTGTGTTCGACTATTTGAAGCAGCGTATGTTCGAGCCACTCCACATCACCGAGGCCAACTGGGAGACAAGTCCCGAAGGTATCAACTGTGGCGGATGGGGACTGTATCTGCAGTCTGAATCGTTGGCTAAGTTTGGACAACTGCTCTTAAACAAGGGTTCTTGGCATGGCAAGGAGATTATCCCCGCATCGTGGGTTGATGAAATGATGAAGCCACACGTGAGCGAGACAGGAGGCGACAGCTACTGTTACCAGATGTGGAAGTGCGACAATCCCAACACCGCTCGTGCCGACGGTGCTTATGGCCAATATGTCATCGTGATGCCTAATGAGGATATGGTGGCTGTGGTTACACAGGTGATAACAAAAGGCGATGCAGGAAAAAGAGAGCAGCATATGCTGTTCAAGAATGTGCTCGGTGCAATAAAGAGTGGAGCATTGACAAAGTCGGCTGCCGACTTCAGGCGCTTGCAGAAGAAATCAGCCTCATACGTGCTGCCTTACGCCGAAGGCAAATCGGCAGCCACAAGCAAAGCTGTTCTCAATAAGACATTTACTTTCGACAAGAATGTCAATGGCTGGAAGAGCGTTCGCATCGTGAAGGACGGCAAGAACCTTAAGCTTGTCATTGACACCGAGGAGTGTGGAACCAATGACATTGAGTGTGGCTATCGCGAATGGACATTGTCTGAAGTGGCTACAAAGTTCCCGTCAAATGCGCGTGGCGACACCAAGGGTGCTTTCTCTGGCTTTACATCTCCGTTCAAGGCAAGTGCCAGCTATGGTTGGACCAATGACGGTAAGCTGAATGTAAAGATACATTATGTAGACTGGATGAGCAGCGTTAAGTTGCAGTTCGACTTCGCCAAGAACCAGATGACGTTACAGGAGAATTATAATAGCAAGGCTTCTCTGCTGAGGTTTAAGTAATTGTTTTTATATTGGAATAAATTTTTAAGTATATAGAAGTAAATTGGAATACATTTATAAAACGGAGAAGCAAGATTCTCCAATAAGTTTGTCTCTTTGTGAAAAGGGGCAAACTTTTTTTATTTCAATCTTTTATGGTAATGCAGGTAATAATTTCTGAATTTAAGGTATGGCTATTATCTGCTAAAATGCTTAACTTTGCAGTGTAAAACAGTAACAAACAAAACAACTAATAAAGCAATGTATATAGAGAAGATACAGAGTCCTGCCGACTTGAAGAAGCTGGACATCAAAGCCCTTGAGGTTGTAGCCGACGAGACACGCCAGGCTGTGCTAAACCGTGTAAGCAAACATGGCGGACACGTAGGTCCTAATCTTGGATTTGTTGAGGCTACAGTAGCCTTGCATTATGTGTTCAATGCGCCCGAGGATAAGTTTGTGTTTGATGTCAGCCACCAATGCTATCCGCATAAAGTATTGACTGGACGTGCAGCCGGATTTCTTGGCAATGTCGACGATATGAATGCCATATCAGGCTATTCTTCTCCTGCAGAGTGTCCCGAATACGACAACTTTGAGGTGGGCCATACTTCCACATCCATAAGTCTTGCCACTGGACTGCAGAAGGCACGCGACGTAAAGGGAACCAAGGAGAATATCATAGCCATTATTGGCGACGGTTCGCTGTCGGGCGGTGAAGCATTCGAAGGACTTGATGAGGCTTCGGAGCTTGGCACGGGCATCATCATCGTTGTAAACGACAACGAGATGTCTATTGCCGAGAACCATGGCGGTATATACAAGAATCTGCGTGCGCTTCGCGAGAGCCGTGGCGAGTGTGAGCACAACTGGTTTAAGGCATGGGGATTTGAGTATAAGTATCTGGAGGAAGGCAACGACATAGAACGCCTCATAGAAGTGTTTCGTAGCGTCAAGGATACCAACCGCCCTACAGTTGTTCATATCCATACCGAGAAAGGTCATGGCTATGCCCCTGCCGTAAACGACAAGGAAGCTTGGCATTGGGGAATGCCCTTCAATCTTGATGATGGTAGTCGACCGGTTCGCAATGCCGATGGAACAATGCCCGAGGTAAAACCATGCGAGACATATCCTGAACTCTTCTCTAATTGGATGCTGAGCGAGATGAAGCATGACAAGACACTAATTGCCGTAACAGCCGGAACGCCTACAGCAGCAGGCTTTACTGCCGACAAGCGCAAGGAGGCTGGCTCGCAACACCTTGACATGGGTATTGCCGAAGAGCAGGCTGTCGCTATGATTTCGGGTATGGCTAAGGGTGGACTGCGTCCTGTATGGACGGTATATAGCACATTCATCCAGCGCACTTACGACCAGATAGCACAGGATCTTTGCATCAATTCTAATCCTGCCGTAATCAATGTTGTAGGAGGCGGAGTGAACTCAATGAACGACATCACCCACCTCTGTCTCTTCGACATACCGATGCTCTGCAGCATTCCGGGACTCATCTATCTTGCTCCTACCACATGCGAGGAATATTTCGCAATGATGCGTTGGGCAATACTTCAGGACAAGAAGCCTATAGCCATTCGTGTGCCGAGCAACGGAGTTGTTCATACAACGGCGAATGTGGACGAAGAGTATGGTTACGAGGCTAAGTATAAGGTGATGCACAAGGGCTCGAAGGTGGCTGTCATTGCTTCAGGCTCGTTCTATCAGAAGGGCGAGAACGTGGTACGTATGCTTGCCGATAAGGGTATTGATGCAACGCTCGTCAATCCACGCTATCTGAATGAGGTGGATGCCGAAGCGCTCGAAGCCTTGAAGATGAACCATAAGCTTGTGGTAACACTTGAAGACGGCTGCAAGGATGGTGGCTTTGGCGAACGCATAGCTTCATATTACGGTACGTCAGATATGAAGGTGCTTGTATGTGGCATCAAGAAGGGACTGTACGACAGATACGATGTGGAGCAGTTGCTTGAGGACAACCGCTTGCTCGACGAGCAAATCGTGGAGGATGTATTAAGCGTTGAGAGAGTTGAGAAAGTTGAGAATTGAGAGTTGGGAATTGAAAGTTATGATTACCTTTGTTGGGTGTTATCGTTGTTAGAAGAAACAGCATATCATAACTCTCAACTCTCAACTCTCAACTCTCAACTCTCAACTCTCAATTCTCAACTCTCAA
>ERZ1023892.275-NODE-275-length-14413-cov-28.493035_pt1 | contig 14413 bp, 13 predicted proteins | sample MGYA00380397_ERZ1023892 | MGnify/ENA primary metagenome ERZ1023892 (study PRJEB33179, sample SAMN07448999) | human gut metagenome | biome: Human-gut; feature: Human associated habitat; material: Faeces | host: Homo sapiens | place: India: Bhopal | collected... | reverse complement strand
TTTGCAGATTGCCGCTAAGAATAACTCAGCGATTTAGCAACTGCGAAGTTTGAGTAACAATCATACCGGCTTCCTAGCGTTCAGAATGTTTTCTGCTGTCTGCTGTGGTGTTTGGTTGGAATTGTCCAACCAAAAGCCGATCCGTGGTGTTGTCTGCATTTTACTAAATACAAATTCAATGTATACAGAAAGAAATATATAAGGAGTGGGAGGGATTCCGCCGTAGTCGGCATTGTAGGAAAATCCAAAAGTTTAGATTTTCTCACAATGCTTATCTTTTGGTCTTTGGTTCGGAATAGTGTAGTGCTGGCGGTCTATCTCTTGTTTTCGGTTGCTTGCTTCCTTACCGTACATGAGCATTTATCCCGGTATGTCTCATGAATTCTTTCTGATGATGCCGGAGCTGGATGACAGCGTGGCTTCCTTTAGGGAAATTCGGGACTTTGTCAGCAGGCAGATGCGCTAGTAACAGATTTTTGACATTTTTATTCCAGGCTCACATGGGAAGATTTTTTAGATGATTATTGACAATTTGCTATATTAGGTTAAAAGACAAGAAGGATTCCTTTAGTGTGTGCAATTTACACTTTGCTATACACCGAGGGATTTCTTTTTTTATATTTTTACGCATGAAAGGATAATTATGTCTTTTGCAATTACCGATTTGCTTTTGAACACAGGGGTGTTCAAAATCCCTGCTATCGTTCGATAGTATCAAATACAGACACCTTTGAGATCCGGCCTGCGGCTCCGGCAACTTCCTGACGGAGTCCTACCTCTCCCTGCGCCGTCTCGAGAACGATATCCTGCGCGAGACTGTCACGGATGCTGCCGGTTCCGGTGTTCTTGGCTTCGAGGAGGAGGAATTCAATCCCATTAAGATCAAGATCACGCAGTTCTACGGCATCGAGATCAATGACTTTGCTGTCTCCGTTGCTAAGACGGCCATCTGGATTGCCGAAGCGCAGATGTTCCAGGAGACGGAGGGCATCGTTCACCGTGAGATGGACTTCCTGCCGCTCACAACCAACGCCAACATCCATGAGGGTAATGCGCTGCAGATGGACTGGAAAGAAATTTTGCCACCTAACAACCATGTCAGAATCATGGGGAATCCACCTTTTGTAGGAAAAAAAGAACAATCTCGTGAACAGAAAGCAGATTTATTGTATACTTTTGATAATGCAAGAGGCGTAGGTAATTTAGATTATGTTTGTGCATGGTATAAAAAAGCAGCTGATTATATCCAAAAAACTCATATAAAAGGGGCATTTGTTTCAACCAACAGCATTACGCAAGGCGAACAAGCACCTACACTATGGAAATTTCTAAGAACTAAAATACAGCCATTTTTTGCTTATCAGACATTTGTATGGGATAGTGAAGTAAAAAGTAAGGATAAAGCCCATGTACATGTTGTTATTATAGGATTCTGCTGTGCTTCTGATAATATTCAAGAAAAAGTTATCTATCGTGATGGACAACAAAATTTTGTAGAAAATATTAGTCCATATATGAGCGAAGGTAATATGGTAATTATCGAAAGCCGTACTAAGCCAATATGTAGTGCTCCGCCCATGATGTATGGAAGCATGCCTATCGATAAAGGATATTTTACACTAAGTGAAGAAGATGTTAAATCTCTTCTACATGAATCACTAGAAAATAAAAAGTTTATTCGAGAATATATTGGTGGCATTGAGTTACTACATAATACAAAGAAATGGTGTTTATGGCTGAATCATCACTCTCCAAGAGAGATTTCAAAATCACAATTTATAATGGATCGTGTAAAAAAAGTAAAAGAATTTCGTATATCTAGTGGTAGAAAACAAACACAAAGTTTAGCGGATGTTCCTTTCCTTTTTGGAGAAATTAGGCAGCCTGATTCTGACATGCTTGTAATTCCGAAAGTGTCCTCCGAACGTAGAAGATATATTCCCATTGGATTTGTTCCATCTACTACTATTGTCAGTGGTAGTGCTCTAATTATCCCAGACGCTGATATGTACATTTTCGGAGTTATGGAGTCAAATGTACATAATTCATGGATGCGCTTAGTTGCTGGAAGAATGAAAAGCGACTATCAATATTCTAAGAATGTAGTATATAACAACTTCCCTTGGCCGAATCCTACGAATGAACAAAGAGATTTAATTGAAAAAACTGCGCAAGGAATTCTTGATGCTCGTTCTCTTTATCCAGATAGCAGCCTTGCTGATCTCTATGATGAAGTCTTGATGCCATTAGAGCTCCGCAAGGCCCACCGCGCCAATGACAAGGCCGTCATGCAGGCTTATGGATTCTGGGGTAAACTCAATAGTGAGTCTGAGTGCGTAGCTAAATTGATGAAGATGTATGAACGTTTAACCGTAGAAAGCAAAAAATAAATAACTCTCTCTAAGTAATAAGAGGAAATGTCTTAACAGATAGCATTTCCTCTTTATATTTTACCTAGTTGACATCTTTACAGCAGTTTACAGCTTTTAAGCCGCTTGCTCATCGCCCCAAGCCAATGCTTGCAAAGCCTTGAGCAATGTGCTTGAATTTATGCTACTTTGGGCTTTGGACACCAAAGTGGCGAAAAATACTTCCTTGTGGATCTGCTGGCTTAGCGCGTGCCGCAGCTCTTGCGGGCTCTTGTCCCGGTAGGTGTTCAGCCGCTCGTCCTCATACGGCAGGATCTTCATGAGAGCGTGCCCGGAATTCGTTAGGTTCAGCAGATGCTCAATCGCAGTCTTTGTGCGAACTTTGTAGCTGCCGAGCTCCCAGAACATCTTCTGCTCGTAGTAGTTCGTCTCAATGCCCCAGCGGAGCTTGTAGAGCTTGAGCGGGTAAATCGCCATATGCTTGGAGCTGGTGTTGCGGAGCCCTTTGTTCTCCTGCCAAGCAATGCTCATGTGCAGCGCCATCGGATCTATGGTGCTGAAAAAGAGACGGTACGAGCCACTCTTGCTCAGCGTCACATAGGCATGGACGGTATGGTCGCCAAAGATGCGCGTTTTCACCAGACGGTGAGCAACAAAATAGTTGTCCATCCGGCAAAGGTAATTCGTGAGATCATTGGCAATCTCGTCCAGCATCAAGCGTTTACCGTACTTTGGTGGACGGCCGCGACGGCCTGCCGTCGAATCCGGCAACTCGAACATGGCCGTATCGTGGCGTGCATTGCAGGTCACATTGAGATTCGGATAGCTGAGAGCATGTGCGAGCAACTCGCGCTTGGCGTACCAGCTATCGAAGAGCAGGATTACCTGGCGTTTTTCAAGGATTGGCATGACTTCATCGAGGAGCTGGCAGGCAAGCTTCAGCTTTGAAGTTTCGCCGTTGCTCATGACGTAGCCAATCGGTACCGCAATATACCGAATCTGCTGCTTGCCCGCGTTCTCGTGGAGAACCGGCACGCTCATCGTCAGGCTGACAAAGGCATGGCCATTGAAATAGGACTTGCCATCGTGCTTGGCATGGTCGTACAGAATGCCCACACCGTCGAAATGCTTGCCCCACTTGGCAATGGTCGTGTCATCCACGCTGAGCAGGATAGGCTCCTGCCGTAGCGCCTCCGGCACTATGGCAAGCGCTCGCAGCGTCAAGGCCCGGCGAATGGATGCATCCGTGACGAGCCCATTGCCAAGAGCGCGGTAATAACTGTTCAGCGACGCATCCGTCTGCTTCGACAGGAACTGCCGGAACAGGCAACGCACCGACGAAGCTGACTCCAGAGCCAGCTGAGCGATGAGGAGCCACGCCAACAGATGGCGCGTCGGCCTCGTCGCAGAGTGGAACAAAGAAGAAAAAATCGTCAGGAGTCTGTTAACTGTCGGCTGACTGGTGTATAATTGAGACATCACGTAGCACCTCTCGTGTTTGGTTTGTGGTGAATCTATTATACACCAGCAGGGGCTACGTGATTTTATTATGTCTCAAAAGCTGTAAACTGCTGCATCTTTATAAAGTTCTAAAAATCTCGATACAGTCATACCATGCTCATCCAATCTTGATTTTACTGTATATGAAAGGTCTCCTTTTTTTATATCTCCTAAAATCATTTTGATGATTGCTTTATCAAGTGGCGTTTGTGTCGCAAACGGCTTTTCTTTATTCTTTGGCTTTTTCTCATTAGCAAAAAGTTCTTTAGCTTTTATATCCCATTCAGCTTTCTCTACATTGGCTTTCACTTCTCGTGCACGAGCATCTTCTAAATCATCTTTCTGTCCTGCCCAATTTTCAAGAATAGCAGTCCGCAAAAAGCCAGATATACTATCTGGCTTTTTCTTTTGTTTAACCATGCGTTTTTCTGCATAAGAAACACGTTTTTCTAATTCTTCATCACCTCCACAAAATTCGCGTAAGTATATAATAGTTTTCTTTGAGAATCCATAGCTCTTCAGCTTCTTATCTACATTACTTTCATGTTCTGTTTTTCCATCACTCTTTTTATTGGCTTTTTCAATCGTTGGATTTGCTTCGATTGTTTCCTTAAAATCATTGTCTTTTGGCGACTTAGATGAATCACATGTAAATCGGATAGCCTTGATAGACCTTCCTTTTTTTACTGTTACATATGATACATTATAGAATGTATGTCTGTTTATATCATCAATGGGGAGATCGAGAACTTTTTTTCGAAAATTATTGATTCTCCCTGCATATGCATTAGCAGGAACATTCAAGCGATTACGTAATTCTTGAAGATCAATTTCTCGCGTGATAACTCCCTTTACAGCACACGAGCGATATTGTAAAAGCAGTTCAAGAATTCGCATTGCATAAGAAGAGCTTAAAATGAATATCTGGTGCATTTCGATTTTGGTAAATCCATAGCGATGATATGATTTGTAAATATCTAAAAGAAAAGGTCGCATATCTTCATTGAAGTGTAGAATTAGCCCTTTTCCTTCTTTATATTCGATATGCTGAAAGATCGTATATTTGCCCCAGCCATCCTCATATTTAACAGAAATATACCGCCCAATGAGACGATCAGCTGCTTTGTCTACCTCTGCAAGATACTGTCCTGAAAGATACTGTCCACGTCCAAAAATTTCTTTTAGCTTATATGGTGGAATGATTGTATCATGGAATGATTCATCGAAATAGACATCTTTTTCAGTTAAGTGTGGATTGATATCCTGTAGTCCTAGATAAAAAAGACGGCTCTCCATAATATCAAAACCCTTCCGAGCTTCGATTAGTGGATTTAGTTGATAGACTGCTTTGTTTTTAGAATCCCTCATTTTCTCACCTCAATTACATTATATGCTACATAGCTACAATAATCAAGTACCTATGTAGCATATTCTAGGCAAAATCGGTAGCACTATCGGGCAAAATCGGTAGCACTATCGGGCAAAATCGGTAGCACTATCGGGCAAAATCGGTAGCACTATATACCACAGAAACCGCGCCGTTCCTAAATTTCCGAGGGGGGAAAGCAATGCTAAAAGCATAAAAAAAGCATGCAAAGCAAGAGAGCTTCGCCTTGCATGCTGCTTTCCCGGCTTCGCCTCCCCAGGGGTTTGTGGGGCTCTGCCCCACCGCCCCTTAGATCCGATAGGAGTGCCGTACCGTCCGCGGGCTAGTATCAACCAGCAGCAACCTACCAGATGCGCCTATCGGCGAGCTAAGAGGGGACAAGCCCCTGACTCTACGCTAATTCCAGCCAACATCTAGTACCGAAGGCCATACTGTTCTGCCCATTCTGGGCATCTTCCAGCACGGACGGAACTCGACGACTGCCTAGAATTGCCTCTAAGCTCATTCTAGAAGCATTTCTTACCCCCTTTTACCTACGAGACAATGGAAGCCTATTACAGACCATTTTAGAGCGTTTCAGGGCATGTTCTAAAAGACGGAGTAGGCATATGGACTTTTTCTTCTCATGAAACTTGGTAACATTGAAAGCTCACCAGTTACAAGACAGGTGAGCTTTCAATGTTACCAATGACCCGTGATTCGTTGCCAGAGCGAGACATGAGCAAGGCGCTCCTGCTGGGCTTTGGCTTCTTCCTGCACCTGTGCAGCCGCTTGTCGAGCCTGCTGTAGCTCCTTTGCCTGGCGGTTCAGCTCTTGTTGCATGGCTTCGATGCGGACTTCGTTTTGAGCGGCCTTTGTCTCGGCTGCGGCTTTCTGGTTCTGCATCGCGATGATCCGGTCTTTCTCCTGCAGCACAGCAGCTTGGGCCTTCAAAACCTGTTCCTGCGCCTGCTGTACCTGCTTATGGGCCTCTAGCGCCTCGTTTTGCGCATGAAGCAGAGCGACGTTCAGGTTCTTGACTTCCTCGGTGAGGCTGCGGATTTCAGCGCTCTCAAGGTTCTGGATGGCTTCGGAGCGGGTAAGGCCGCGGATCGCGTCCAGGCGTCGGATGGCCGTCTCATCGAGATCCCATTCTTTGCCGATTTTCCGCGCGTGCTGCTCCCCGTCCGCGTTCAGCTGTTCCAGATGCGTACGGATGATGCGGGCCATCCCCTGCGCAGTCTCTATATTGTAGCGGTTCATAAGTTCGTTCACGTCAGCCATATGAAGCCTCCCTCCCTTGTACTATAAGGCTTTTATATTTGAACCGATATGAATCTAGATTCAAATATGATTCATTTTGTTTCGTTTTGGCTTGATTTCAGTATAGCACAGCGGCAGCCGGAAGGGAAGGGGCCAATCCTGCATAAAACCGGCAGCTAGTGCGAGGAAAATACCTTCCCATAAGGGATAGTTATCGGAACTAATGGGGAGTTTTCCGCATAAAGTTGCAGAGCCAGCTCCGTTTTGCTGGCGGAAGATCCTGCATCCAGAAATGGACGGTAATCCCGCTGCATCCTGCGCCGTTCCTGCCTCCTGGCTGATGGATCTGGCCGATGGATGCAGCAGAAACAGGGCCACCTGCAGGGCCCTGCAGCAAGCCGGCGGCAGGAACCGTCTCTCTACTGCTGGCAAAAACAGGGCAGATGTGGTACAATCAAGACAGAAATAGCGGCCGATGTTCGCGTGTCGGAACCGCCATTCGTTAAAAACTCGGGACGTTCCGATCTTGCTTACTTGAACGGTTGGATGCTTATTTCAACAGAGCCAGGATCGCCGCGAGCAACTGTAAAGAAGCCAGCACGAGTGCTACTTTCTCGTAAGTCGTCATGGGCATCACCTCCCCGCGAACGGGGAACCGACCATCGACCGCCGAGAATAGTATACCATGTCGCTGGCTTTTTTGCATCTTACGAATGCACGGCTGCTCAGGAAGGGGGCTGGTAGGCATGCCAAGGGATCTGTGGTATAAGAACGAGGCAATCGACAAAATCTGGTGGAAAGATACCGATCGTATCGGTGAATTCATTTTCAGTTTTGACAAGCAGCACGAATACAACCTGTTCCAGGACTATCCCTACAAGCTCACAAAAGAAGAAAAAGCGCTTTTCGATCAGGAGAACCCGCATTGGCGAGACTTCTTTGCAGATCGTCAAACGTGAGGAATCCGCATAAGCATCTTGCGTTTCTGCAAGGTGCTTGTTTGTTTGCCATACTGCAGTACCTTGCACCTTGCCTCCCTTTCATGAGAAATGCCCTCCACGGTGACCAAACCGCGGAGGGCATTTCTTTTGGGTGAAGCAATGTCTACCTCAAATTCTACTCTTCATTATAGCATAAGATTGAAGAACCATCCAGAAATGGGCAGTAATCCTGCGTAAACCCGCGCCAACATTGGCTTTCTGGACTGTGGCGATGGGATGGCTGCACCGGAAAACAGGGCTTTAGACAGGGGATTTCAGGGCGATGAAATTGGCCCGATCGGACCGCTGAAAAATTTTTTTCTGGCGATTTTATATTAAGCATATATTACATATATGCTTAATATAAAATCGTCCTTGATTCGGCAGAGGAAATCGGCGACAATGAAAGCAGCCAAAGGAAATCCAATGTCTCGTAGGGAGGAGGAGCTACCATGAGAGTGTTAACCTATCCATATCCAGAAGATGCTGGCTGGACTCGCGTCAGGGTCATTTCGTATCTCAGGGAGAATGGGGCCAGACTGGATGAGGCAGTCCGCTGGATTCAGAGCCGGATTCCGAGTCGTGGCACGGAACTCTGCCAGAGCAGGTATGGCGTTGCCCGTATCCCGTTCTTCGATCCGGCGCGCATCCAGAGCATTACGAAAAAGACAATTGCCGAGTGGCAGCGTGAAGAAGCCGAGAGACGTGCTTGGAACGTCAAACGTGATCTGGCGATGCAGAAGGAACTGGACGCGCAGCTTGATACGGTTCGGACGGCTCCGGCCATCGTTGTCAAGACGGAGACGACGGGCCTTGTCTCTGGCAGTGATGAGATTCTGGAATTGGTGATTCTCGACACGGAGGGACAGGAACTTTTCGCTTCGCGGTTCCGTCCGCTCCATAATGAGGTCTGGCTGGACGCAGAGGATGTCAATCACATTCGCCTCGAGGACGTACAGGATGAACGAGCCATTGACGTGTATCGGAACGTCATCCAGAAGATTCTGAGCGCAGCCAAGACGGTTATCGGCTACAACGTCCGTTTTGAGACGGAGATGCTCAAGGGGCAAGGCTTTCAGATTCCTGGAACGTGTGTTGATGTGATGGAGTCCTTCGCAGCGATCTATGACGAATGGAATGAAGATTATCAGGAGTACAGGTGGCAAAAGCTCACGTGTTGCGCGGACTATTACAAGTACGACTGGAACGAAGTCAAAGACGTGCATAGGGCGATGGCGTATGCGAAGGCGACCCTTTACTGCTGGAAGAAGATGCAGGCAGCATCGTAGGACCGCTAGAATCTGTGCAGCAAAAAAACTCCGAAGGCTAGAGTCCTTCGGAGTTTTTTGCTGGGCATCCTATCCCATTTTCGGTGTTATCTCATGGCATCCTTGAAGTAGTCGCCACGTTCATCCTGCTTCTCCAAAAAGGTATGCAGCCGTTTCACATCCGCTTGCTTCAACGGGCGATGGAGCTGTTTCTCAATCGCTTGTTTGATTTGGATGGCAAGCTGCACCGTTTCTTTTGTGTACGGATCGTTCTCGGTTTCTTCCTGCCGGATGGCCTGAATGATCATGAGGTCTTGCGCAAAGCGTGCCTGATCTTCTTCTCTATCCAGAACGCCGAGGTACTTCTCAGCCATCCCGCCAAGCTGAATGAGGCGTCTGGTACGCGCTTTCCGTTCTTCCTGCGAGTGCTGCGCAATGAGCCTGCGCCGTTTGGCTTTCAGCTGCTGCTCCTGTTCATCCAGTTTCCGCAGTTTCTCCTCGTAGGTCAGCTTCTTCTTTTTTGCGTCAGACACAACATTTTGTGGTTTTGAAGTCTGTTTCTTTTCTTCATCTACCATATGTGTCACCTCCTATCTTGATTTTACTACGCACTCATCGTATAATCAAGGTATAGATATTCCCTGACGTAGGAAGGGCGCACTTATAGACGGGCGGAGCCCATCTTTTATAAGTGCGCCCTCCGGGGGAGTTCGTGCAAGTGCCACTGGCACTTGCTGTTCTGCAAAAGCAGCATGCACATCCGTGCATCCAGCTTTTGCGGAATCGGAGTAACGGGAGCGATGAGAGGAGGCGGCTGCCAATGTCCATCTTCCATTGCAGCATCAAGATCATCAGTCGCAGCGCTGGCCGAAGTGCCACAAGCTCATCGGCCTACCGCAGCGGAACGAAACTGCACGATCAGGAGACCGGCGATCTCTATGACTACTCGCGTAAGCAGGGCGTCCTGCATGCGGAAGTCCTGCTCTGCGAAAACGCTCCAGCAGCGTACGCAGATCGAGAAGCCCTCTGGAACGCCGTGCAAAAAATCGAAAGCCAGAAGAACGCGCAGCTGGCACGAGAAGTTGAAATTGCCATCCCAAAAGAGATTCCAGCGGAGGACCGGATCGCACTCGTTCGGGAGTACGTGCAGGAGAACTTCGTCTCGCAGGGTATGTGTGCGGATTTTGCGCTGCACGACAAAGGCGATGGCAATCCGCACGCGCATATTCTCCTAACCACACGTCCCATTATGAAGAACGGAAAGTGGGGCCAGAAGGAAAAGAAGGACTACGCCCGCGATGCGGACGGGAACAAGATTCCCGTCATCGATCCAGAGACCGGCCAGCAGAAGGTTCGCGTCCGCAAGGGCAAGGGAACCGAGAAGCTGTGGCAGCGTGTGACCGTCCAGACAAACAACTGGAACGACCAGGGCAATGCGGAGAAATGGCGCAAGGCGTGGGCCGACCTCTGCAACAGCCATTTAGCGCCGGAGGTCCGTATCGACCACCGTTCGTACAAGCGGCAGGGCATCGAACGGATACCCACCATCCATGAAGGGAGTGCTGCCAGGGAGATGGAACGGCGCGGAGAGACTGCCGACCGATGCGAGATCAACCGGCAGATCCGCGTAGCCAATGACGAGCAGCAAACCATCAGCAATCTACTGCAGGCCCTTTATCAGGAGATGCAGGACCTCAAAAAGAGAATCCAAGCCATCATCGAGATGACCAACCAGAAAGGACGTGACCTTCTCCATGAGCGAATCGGGAACTTCTTACAACGACGAAACCATACAGCAGCTTCTCGACCAGCTGGAGCCGATGCAGACCGAGATCGAGCAGCTGACGCAGGAGCGCGACGACCTGCAGAGGCGGCTCAGGGAGCTGAAGAGCCAACAGCAGACACTTTCCTCCGAGAACTCGAAGTACAGGTTCGAGCTGCAGAAGATGGCCGCCAAGATCGTGAGGCTGAACGAGTCCGACAAGATCTTGCAAGACAACAACAGGCTGCAAGCCGAGATAAAGGCAACGAAGCTCCAAGCCGACCAGCGCGTCCAAAAGGCAATGGACGAGACTGAGGCAGCTAAGGAGAAAGCGCAGCAGGACTCCAATGCAGCGTTTTGGGCCAAGAAGTGTGCAGAGCAGAAGGAACGCACCTGGGAGAAAACCATCCAGGAGCGCGTCGAGGCGGAGAAGGAGGCCATGAAGCAGGAGTCCGATGAGGATCTTCGCAAGCGGCGTGAGAAGCTGGACCGCACCTACCAGACATGGTTTGTCCTGACTGTTGCCATCTTTTCCGCCAACGGCATCTACTTGATTTTCAAATCGGTACGAACCCTCCGCCAGATTCCGGGCGAACTGCAGCAGCTTGCTGGTGATGTGCTTGGCGTCGTATATGCAGATACGATCGATGCGGTGCTATTCGTAGGCTCCATGCTCCATACGGATATCGTGGCAGGCATCGGCTCCGCTGTACTGTGGTTTGCATTTTGGTTCCTGCAGCTCTATCTCCTGCTCCAACTCCTGCAGCTGGCGGCAGACTTTTACCAGGAGGCGAAGAAGAAGCCATATAATGCGCTGGCTCTCGGGACCATCCTGCTGACCAGTATGATCCTATCCCTGACGTATTACGAAGTGCAAGGCACCTCCTGGCTCTATGTGTCCTGTTGGATGGTGGGCTTCGTGATCCTGCTGCTCCTGTACTACTGGGAGGCGACGATTACAGCCATTGTGAACCTGGCTGGACGCATCATGGACGGAGTAAGCCGCTTTTTCAATCAGTTCCGTAACTGATTGTGCCTATAATTTTGTAAATATAGATACAATTGATATAGAGAAGCCTCTCGCCATGCAGCTTGGTTAATATTCACTGGATATGTATCTATAAATATGATATTATAGATACATAGATAAACGAATGGAAATGAGGGATGTAGCATGATCAACGGCGTACCGCAGCTAATTAAGTTTGACCCCAAAAGCGTCACGCTTTCGCACTGGCCAAAACTGTACGCATTCATAAAGAAAGTCAAGGCCCCGGTCTACGTACTCTCATCCGTCCCAGGACGGAATGTGGAGACTGGCAACCTGCTCCTTGTACTCAAAAGCGCAGGACGGGTGGAACTCCGTTCTTTCCGGCTGTTGGCCAAGGGATGCGACGAGATGCAGGTCATCCAGATTCCGCCTGGCTACGAGCAGGAACTTGCGTTCTTCCTGCTGCCACCCAGCTTCAAGGTTGTTGAGGAGCACGATGGTCCGGGACGGCCAGCAAAGTATACCAGACATACGGCTCAGGAGCTCCTGCGTCGCCGTCAGCGCGGTGAGACGTACCGTGCCATAGCAGCCGATACAGGAATGAGCACCAGCACCATCCAGCGGCTTCTGGCAACCGTGCAGCGGCCAGACGAGCGTGTCTATGTCGCCAAGCGGAACCAGCGCAAACGCCATGAAGCTAAACATAGCGACAAATAACTAATTAACGATACAATAAAATCAGCAATGATAGGAGTGCAAGCCGATGATGACCATCCTGGCCTCCTTCGCCCAGGAAGAGAGCCGTTCCATCAGCGAAAATGTCAGATGGAGAGTGAAGAAACGATTTGAGCAGGGGAATCCTAACGGGCGGTTCCGTGTTTACGGGTATCGTTGGGAAGGGGATACCCTGGTGATAGTCCCCAAGGAAGCGGCTGTTGTCAGACGCATCTTCCAGAATTTCCTGGATGGCAAGTCACGTCTTGAAACCGAACGGGAATTTGCTGCCGAAGGCATCACGACCCGGAATGGCCGCCGCTGGATGGATTCCAACATCAGGGTTGTCCTGACCAATGTTACCTATACCGGCAATATGCTTTTCCAGAAGGAATATGTGACGGATCCAATCCTCAAGAAGCGGAAGAAGAACCGGGGAGAACTTCCTAGGTATTATGTTGAAAATACGCATGAGCCTATCATCGACAAGGAAACCTTTGATTACGTGCAGCAGGAGATGGCGCGGCGAAAGGAACTGGGGGCGCTGGCCAATAAGTCCTTGAATACGACCTGCTTCACGGGGAAAATCAAATGCGGCATCTGCGGTCGGAGTTATATGCACAATCGCCGCACAGACCGGGGCTTTGAAGAATTCTGGGATTGTGGCTCCCATAAGCTGAAAGGCCGGAATTGCGGCGCAAAAGGAAGTATCCCGCATGCAGTCCTTGTAAAGGAGAGTACAGAAGTCCTAGGCCTGGATGATTTCGATGAGCAGGCCTTCCTTGACCAGGTCGAAAAGATAGTAGTGCCAGAATACCACGTGATGGTTTTCTGTATGAAAAACGGACAGAAGCTTATCCGGCACTGGGTATCAACGGCGAAAAAGGATTGCTGGACCGATGAGTATAAGGATCGCCAGAGGGCATGGATGAAAAACTACATGGCCAATGGCAAGGGAACACGGTTCTCCGCCTTTACGACACGTGTCCGGTGCGCCTTGTGCGGATCCTCTTTCCGGCGGTGCAAAACGAAGCATGACAGGCCTGTTTATTGGCGATGCAGCAAAGGCGGCAAATGTGAATCGGTCAGCATCCGGGAAGATGACCTGAAGCGTGTGGCCGCAGAGGCCATGGGGTTAGAGAACTTTGATGAGGATAGATTCCGGGAGAAAGTGGAATCTATCGAAGCCGGAAAGCCAGACTGCTTGACTGTCCATTTCAAAAGTGGGAGAACAAAAGAGATTTCTTATACGCCTACGCCGTCCAAGCGACGTTCCAAGGCACGGAGAAAGGAGAGCAGAGAAAAGTGGCAAAGACAGTAAGGGCCATCCCGGCCACCATCAGCCGTTATACGGCGGCTCCGATTAACAGCCGGAAGAAGCGGAGAGTAGCGGGCTATGCCAGGGTTTCCACGGACCATGATGACCAGATCAGCAGCTATGAAGCACAGGTCGATTATTATACGAACTATATCAGGGAACGGGATGACTGGGAATTTGTCGGCATCTACACCGATGAAGGCATCTCGGCTACCAACACGCGTCACCGCGATGGCTTCAAGCGGATGGTCAGGGATGCCATGGATGGGAAAATCGACCTCATCGTCACAAAATCAGTCAGCCGCTTCGCCAGAAATACCGCAGACAGCCTGACAACGGTACGCAAGCTCAAGGACAAGGGCATCGAGATATATTTCGAGAAGGAAAATATCTGGACGCTCGATGCCAAGGGCGAACTCCTCATCACCATCATGAGTTCCCTGGCGCAGGAAGAAAGCAGGAGCATCTCGGAAAACGTCACCTGGGGCCATCGGAAGCGATTCGCTGACGGGAAGGTGTGTGTGCCGTTCGGCCATTTCCTTGGCTATGACCGGGGACCGGACGGGAATCTGGTCGTCAACCGGGAACAGGCCAAGACGGTGAAACTGATTTACCGCTTGTTCCTGGACGGGTATACCTTCCACTCCATTGCCAGGGAGCTGACTTCCAGAGGGCTGGAAACTCCGGCAAGAAAGAAACGCTGGTATCCGGGGACGGTAGAGAGCATCCTGACAAATGAGAAATACAAGGGCGATGCCCTGCTGCAGAAGCGGCTCACCGTCAACTTCCTGACCAAAGAAACGAAAGCGAATGAAGGGGAAGTGCCGCAGTACTATGTGGAAAATAACCACGAAGCCATCATCAGCCCGCAGGTCTTCGACT
>ERZ1023892.268-NODE-268-length-14639-cov-103.382817_pt1 | contig 14639 bp, 14 predicted proteins | sample MGYA00380397_ERZ1023892 | MGnify/ENA primary metagenome ERZ1023892 (study PRJEB33179, sample SAMN07448999) | human gut metagenome | biome: Human-gut; feature: Human associated habitat; material: Faeces | host: Homo sapiens | place: India: Bhopal | collected... | reverse complement strand
GAGTCGGCAGCAATAGGTAAGGCAGATTCCGAAACCCTGCCTGCAACCGACCGTGATGGTTTGCCGAGAAAGAAAGAGCAGCCTGCCGCAGGATGCTTTGAGTATAAGGAGGAATAATGAGTATAAGGAGGAATAAGAAGAAAGCCCTACAGGAAGTTTGCATCATGCAGACTTTCCTGTAGGGCTTTTTCTTATATCCTGAACCCCTTTTTTAAAGTGGGCTCTGTAAATCTTATTCCTTCATGTTCGAATCTACGAAGCAGAAGGGGAGAAGGTCTTTGATGCTGTCGAAGCAGTAGGTGCCGTTCTCGCCATAGAGCAGGATGCGTACGGGGCGCTGGTAGCGGTCTTCCATCTCCAGTATCACCTGGCGGCAGGCTCCGCATGGCGAGATAGGCGACTTGAGGAAACCATTCCCGTTTCTCGCAGCAATGGCGAGCGTCAGGATAGGCTGGTCGGGATAGTTGCTCTGGGCACCGAAGATGGCGCTGCGCTCGGCACAGAGTCCCGAAGGGAAGGCGGCGTTCTCCTGGTTGGCTCCAATCACTATTCTGCCGTCGCCCAAGAGCAGGGCTGCTCCCACATAGAAGTGGCTGTAGTTAGCATACGCATTGCTGGTGGCAGCCTTCGCCCTGTTTACGAGCTCCTGCTCCTGCTGGCTCAACTCTGAGAGCTGAGCCACCATGTATCTGATGTTTAGGTTTTGCTCTTTCATAGATATAATGTTTTTATGATTTCTTTATTTCGTATAGAAGTCGATGATGTCCTGCAGCGCCTTCTTGCATACCGGGCAGAATTCCGGTGTTTCGTTGATGCGCATACGGCAGTCCTGCACACCGCGGTAAACGCCCTTCAAGCTGTATCCGGCACCTTCGAAGACACCCACCTTGCTCACCGCCTCCTTCTCTTTCTTTGAGAGCGGAGTAGGAATCTTGGTCTTCTTGTCTATCATGTTCTCCCATTTTCCGTGGAAATCGGCAAGGGTAGTGATGTTCTTCTCCCAAGGCTCTACATCGTGAGGATACATCGGTATCTGCTCCTGCTCGTAGGCGTATTCATCGGCAAGTCCGGCAAAGGAATGGCCAAACTCATGCACCACTACCGGCTTGAACCATTTCTGGTGGCAGGTGGTGAGATTGTATGAATTGAGGATGCCGCCACCGCCATACTTATCCGAATTTACCAGCACGATGATGTGCTCGTAAGGGGTACCTGCCAGCCAGTTGTGCAGGTCTTTGAGATGCAGGGTGGTAAGGTAGCGGTCGCTGTAGAAGGTGTCGAAATGAGAGCTGAGGGCGGTCTCGTGCCAGATGCCCTGGGCTGGGATGCTAGGTCCGCTCTGCTTGGATGGCGATTTTACGGCTACGATGTTGAAGCGGTCTCTCATGCTCTTGAAGGGTTCGTGGGCGAAGATGGCCTCTGTAGCCTCCTGCGCATCTTTCAGAAAGACAGGCATCTCTGCATCGGTATAGCCTTCAGCCACGTATGCGATGTGGATGCATCGGGTGGTGTCGGCAGCCTGCTGCAGGGTGACGTATGGTGTAGGTTTGTTGCCTTTCTGATGAATCAGAATGTCTTTCGGCGCTACCTGGTGGGTGAGCGTGGTGGTTATCTCGCGGCGGTTGTTGCGCAGGTCGAGGGTGATGTCTACGGTATCTTTCGGCATCGGAACGAGGAATACGTTCTCGAAACTCTGCGTGTTCTTCTCTGCCTCTGGATAGGAGAGCCATTCCTGGAAGAGGGTGGAGAAGGAGTTGCGGTAGATGATTTTGCCCGAGCGGTGGTCGCGTACGGTTATCTGTCCGTTACCCTCTACCGGGAGTTCGGCCAGTCGCTGCCGTTTGCCGTACCAGCGTGGCATTACGTTGAGTTCGTCTACGGCTATCATCTGCTGCTTCTGGTTGCCGGCAAAGGTATAGTCTACCCGCAGCGTCTTGTCTGTGAAATAGTCGTCAAAGTTTTGCGCCTTTATGGTGCCGGGCGCCATCAGCATCGCCATGGTGGCGAGGGATAATATCATTCTCTTCATTGTATTTTCATTTAAAATTCACATTCACATTCACATTTCTCACCGAATCACCAAGTGACCGAATCACCAAGTGACCGAATCACTAATCACTTATCTCACCCTCAGCCTTGTTCCTACGCTTACCGGGATGTTAGGGTCGAGATGGTTCATCTTGTAGAGTTTCTCCAGTCGGATGCCATACTTCTGCGAGATGGCGTACATGCTTTCGCCCGGCTGTATCACGTGAGGGCGCTTCTTATACTGCTTAGGTGCCTTGGAGCGTTTCTTCTTCAGATAGATGATGTCGCCCTTGTGCAGCACGGCGTGCTTGTTGCGCTCGTTGTAGCGAGCCAGTTTGCGCCAGCTGATGCCCACCTCCTTGCCTATGCTCTTGAAGGTGTCGCCTTCGCGGGCATAGAGATAGTAATTCTTGTTGAAGATATGGATAGGGTGCAGCAACCCTTCGGCGTTTACAGGCTGGTCGGTACCGCTGTGGGTAGCCATGAAGCGGTCGTAGCGCTTGGCCTTGTCATACTGGTTGAGCTTATAGAGCTCTATGATCTGTATCAGCTTGCTGGCATACTGCGGGTTGGTGGCATAGCCGCAGGCTTTCAGTCCGCGAGCCCATCCCTTGTAGTCGTGCTGCGAGAGTTCGAAGAGGCGTGCGTAGCGTGGCTGGCGCGCCAGAAACTTGCTGTGGTCTTCGTAGCTGTCTCTTGCGTCCTGGTATACGCGGAAGCATTCGCCCCGGGCATCATCGTCGTGGTACTGGGTTGGTCCCGTCCAGTTGTGACATTTGATGCCGAAGTGGTTGTTGCCCTGGCGTACGAGGTCGCTCCTTCCTGCCGCACTCTCAAACAGTCCCTGTGCTAGGGTGATGCTGGCTGGAATGCGGTAACGGAGCATCTGCTCGATGGCAAGATCCTTATACTGGTTGATATATGTCTGATAGGCCTGGTTCCACTTCAGCTGTGCGCCCATCGGGAGGCAGCAGAGCAGAGCGAGCCCTAAAATGTTTGCTTTTAGATGATTCATTCTGCAAAAATATAAAAAAAAACGGATAAATCGCGGTTTATTACAAAATTTTTAATATCTTTGCACAAAATATGACATACAAATGCAGGGGCTATCTGTCTCTTCTCAGAGATACTGACTTGTTTTGTAGAAATAAAGATTTTAATAATGAAAACTCGTACAAAAGTAATTATAGCTATCGGCTCTAACAGAAATCAGGAGGAGAATGTGTTGAAGGCACATGAACATTTGAGTTGTATGTTCAGGAACTGCCTTTTCGGTCCGCGCATGTGGACTGAGCCTATCGGACTGGAGAATTCAGACAAGTTTCTGAATCAGGTGATGTTGGGGGAGACCATCTGCTCTAAGAAGTCTGTGCTTGCCGCGCTGCGGAGTGTGGAGCAGAGATGCGGACGCAGAATCCGTGGTCCTTATCGTAAGGTAGATGTTCCGCTGGATCTCGACCTTCTGCTCTATGGCGATGAGAAATTGCACGAGAGCGAGTGGGAGCGTGATTATATTCAGAGTTCTATCAGCTACCTCGAAGAGAAGGATGCTAAGAGGGATAGGAAATATTTAAGATAAGAAAATCCGTGTAATCCGTGCATGAAAAAATAAACGGGAAACCCGAATCTGGTATGTAGATTTACAATACCGGATTCGGGTTTTCTGTTGTAAGATTGAGTTCTATCACTTTTCCTTCTTTCAGCGACTTCTGCACGTTGATGATGCGCTGGTTGCTGCTGCCCCTGAAGAAGAGGTCTTCATCGCGCAATGCCTGTACGAAGGGGCCGTCTACCAATACATCGATTTGGCGGAGGAGTTCCAACTGCTCGGGATTCTTCACGAGGTTTTCGAAGAGATAGCCCGTAAAGCACCAGATGCTCTTGCTGCTCTGCTCCCTGATGGCGCGCGCCAACTCGGCAAAGCCCTTTGCCTGAAACATAGGGTCGCCGCCCGAGAAGGTGACGTTGGCGAAGGGGTCGCTCATGATTTCCTTCATCAGCTCGTCGGTAGAGGTCATCGTGCCGTGGCTGATGTCCCACGACTGCGGATTATGGCAGCCCGGACAATGGTTGGGGCATCCCGCACAATAAATGGATGTGCGGAAGCCCGGACCGTCTACCATCGTATCATGTACGATGCTTAATACGCTGATCATTTTACTTTTCCCCTCCGATATGGGTTACTCGGTCGTGGAGCTCGGCAAGCTTGCCGCTGTTCCAACGGTCTGTAGTACCTACCAGATAACCGGTGATGCGCTGCAGCTTGTCTATGTGGTGGCTGCCGCACTTAGGACAAACCTCGAGGTGGGCGTCAGCATTCTCGTAGCCGCAGTCGAGACAGCGGTTGCGGTTGTGGTTTACTGAGCCGTAACCCATGTTGTACTTATCCATCATGTCTACCACGCTCTCGATAACAGAAGGGTTGTGGGTAGCATCGCCGTCAATCTCTACATAGAAGATGTGGCCGCCACGGGTCAGGTCGTGGTATGGAGCCTCGACCTGTGCCTTCTTCAGGGCTGTACACTTATAGTATACAGGCACGTGGTTAGAGTTGGTATAATAGTCGCGGTCTGTAACGCCAGGGATGACGCCAAACTGCTTTCTGTCCTTCTTAGTGAACTTACCGCTCAATCCCTCGGCTGGAGTAGCCAGGATAGAGTAGTTGTGATGATACTGCTCGCTGAACTCGTTGGCACGGTCGCGCATGTAGGTAACAATCTTCAGTCCCAGCTCCTGTGCCTTCTCGCTCTCGCCGTGGTGCTTGCCGATGAGGGCAACCAGGCATTCTGCCAATCCGATGAAGCCGATACCCAGGGTTCCGTGGTTGATGACGCTCTCGATGGTCTCTTCCGGCTTCAGGTTTTCTGCGCCTACCCAGAGATACTTCATGAGCAGAGGGAACTGCTTGGCCATCGCCGTCTTCTGGAACTGGAAGCGCTCGTCGAGCTGCTTGGCTGTGATGTCGAGGATATTGTCGAGCTTGGCAAAGAACATGTCGATGCGCTGCTTTTCGTTTTCGATGCCCATGCACTCGATGGCGAGCTTCACGATGTTGATGGTAGAGAAGCTCAGGTTACCGCGGGCGATGCTGGTCTTCTCGCCCCAGCGGTCTTCGAACACGCGGGTACGGCAGCCCATGGTTGCAATCTCCCACTTGTAGCGCTCCGGATCATCAGCACGCCACTTCTCGTTCTGGTTGAAGGTGGCGTCGAGGTTCAGGAAGTTAGGGAAGAAACGGCGGGCTGTTACCTTGCACGCCAGCTTGTAGAGGTCGTAGTTTCTGTCCTCAGGCAGATAGTTTACGCCTCTCTTCTTCTTCCATATCTGGATAGGGAAGATGGCTGTTTCGCCATTGCCTACGCCCTGATAGGTGCTCTGCAGGATTTCGCGCATGATGCAGCGGCCCTCGGCGCTGGTATCGGTACCGTAGTTGATGCTTGAGAATACTACCTGGTTACCGCCGCGGCTGTGGATGGTGTTCATGTTGTGGATGAATGCCTCCATCGCCTGATGCACGCGGTTCACGGTCTTGTTGATGGCGTGCTGCTCCAGGCGTTCGCGGCCCTGCAGTCCGTCGAGCGGCTTCTCTAAGTAGTCGTCGATTGGCGCATCATAGAGGTTGCTCAGGTCTTCGCCTGTCAGCTTCTCCAGGTTCTTCACCTCTTCCTGGTACGACATGCGTACGTATGGAGCCAGATAGAAGTCGAAGGCTGGGATGGCCTGACCGCCGTGCATCTCGTTCTGGCAGGTCTCGAGAGAGATACAAGCCAGCACGGCTGCGGTCTCGATGCGCTTGGCAGGACGGCTTGAACCGTGACCGGCTGTGAAACCGTGGTTCAGAATCACGTCGAGCGGATGCTGCACGCAGGTGAGACTCTTTGTTGGGTAATAGTCCTTATCGTGAATATGTATATAGTTGTGCATGACGGCGTCGCGTACATCCTCAGAGAGGAGGTAGTCGTCGACGAATGGTTTAGTGGTTTCTGAAGCGAACTTCATCATCATGCCGGCTGGTGTGTCGGCATTCATGTTGGCGTTTTCACGGGTGATGTCGTTGTTCTTGGCATTGACGATGCTCATGAATACGTCGCGTGTCTTCGCCTTGCGGGCGATGTTACGCTGGTTACGGTATGCGATATACTTCTGGGCAACATCTTTGCGGGCACTCTTCATGAGCTCCATCTCGATGGCGTCCTGAATGGCCTCAACGCTCATCTGGCTCTTGCCGCGATAAGAGATGTGGTCGGTTATCTGCTCGATAAGAGTGGTATCTTCACCCTTGTCGGTATGTAACATGGCCTTGCGAATGGCTGCCATGATTTTCTGTTCGTTGAATCCAACGATGCGTCCGTCACGCTTTACTACTGTCTGGATCATTTTAGTATTACTTTTACGATTGATGTTTAAATTACTTAGTATTAAGTCCTTATGACTTGAAGAGGTAGATATGTACCTCCTTTTGACATTGCAAAGATATAAAATATTTCTGAAAGTAATTACTTTTGGACAACTTTTTTATCGTTAAAAAATATTAAGTCGCTGATAATCAGGCAGAAACGAAAAAGTTTTGGAAGACTTTGACAAATTTCTGTTTTCCGAAACGTTTAAGTTGTTATCTATCAGCGTGTTGCGCATTTTGTGCGCTTGTGTGCGTTTTTCCCTTGTTGTCTGTGCTTTGTGACAGGATGGAGAAAGCAAATCGCCGCAACGCCCGTGTATAGGGCATTGCGGCGATTCGGGGGTGATTATTTTGCTTGTCGCTTATAGTCGAGCGCAGCTCCGATGGCGGTGCAGAATTCCGAGTATTTCGGTATTCTGAACCTCACTCCGTAGAGTTTCTCCATGGCTGGGAACACCTCGCGGCATTGCGGCAGCAGGGTGAGGTTGCCGATGAGCACGAAATCCTTGATGCCCGATTCGAGCGATGAGAGGATGGTAGCCGAACCTATCGACTGCAGCACCATCCAGATGAGTCCCATGGCGATGTCTTCGCGCGAAGCGTTGGCCTTGGCGTTGCTGAAGAGCGATGCGGTGGCGTTCATCGGGAGTCCGGGCAGAGGCTTGGCGCTGATGTCGCCTATCAGCAGGTTTATCTTGCTCACGTCGCCGTCCTTGGCGAGGTTGATGATCTGCTTGATGTCATCGGTCTTGAGCATGATGCGGCTCAGTCCTGCCAGGGTTCCGCCGCCTATGCCGATGCCTCCGATGTGCCTTATCTCGTTGTCATCGCATTTTACGAGCGATGTACCGGTTCCCATGCTCACCACAATCATGCGGTCGAGCTTGCTCTCGTATCGGGCGCCCAGTCCGTCGGCCACGAACTCCTCGCTCTTCGAGGTAGGCAGTCCGTAGATGGGCTCGTCGATATAGGCTGAACCTACGCCTGTGAGCATCACCTGTTCTACATCGCTCAGCGCAATCTTGTTGTCGTGAAGATACTTGCCGAAGGCTCCGTAGAGCGAGGTGATAGGGTCGGTGGCCTTGATGCGGATGGGGCTTACCACCACGCCGCTTTCATCGATGCCCACAATCTTGGTCGTAGAGATGCCTACGTCGATTCCTATAACAATCTTTTTCATTCCTTTATATATATAATAATGTGTATTTTCGCAGATGATGCCCCTCTAGAGCACGCCCATCTTGCAGAAGGTGATGAGCACGGCGTAGCCCACTATCATGCTCAGGATGCCCACCGTGAGTCCTGCCTTCACCATGTCGGTCTGCTGGATGAGGCCGGTAGAGTAGGCGATGGCGTTAGGAGGGGTTGAGATAGGCAGCGACATGGCGCAGCTGGCCGATACCGCTACTCCGATGAGGATGGTAGAGGTGCCGCCGATGGTGTTGAGCTTGTCGCCCATGCCGGCGCATACCACCGTGAGGATAGGGATGAGCAGGGCGGCGGTGGCGGTGTTGGAGATGAAGTTACTCAGGATGAAGCATACCAGACCGGATACAATCATGATGACCAGCGGATTGAATTCTGCAAACGGAATGCTCTTTACGGCTGCCTCGGCAAGACCGGTGCCGTTCATCGCCAAACCGAGGGCGAATCCGCCTGCCACCATCCAGATGACAGCCCAGTCAATCTCCTTCAGGTCCTTGGCTGTAACCACTCCCGTAAGGGCGAATATGGCGATAGGGAGCATGGCCACGGTGTTGGCGTTGATGCCCAGCTGCTTGCCGAATACCCAGAGCACGATGGTTGCGAGGAAGGTGACGGCCACTACCGTGGTGCGCCAGTTGTGCTGCATGTTGCCCTCGATGTTGAGCTCGATGGTCTTGGCAGAGAACGGGAACATCTTGCGGATGATGACCCATGCCATCAGGAGCATGATGAGCACCATAGGGGCCATGATCAGCATCCAGTCGCCGAAGCTGAGACCCAGGTTGAGTCCCGCTGGGTCGTTCAATACCTTGAAGGCGAAGGCGTTAGGAGGGGTTCCGATTGGGGTTCCCATACCGCCCAGGTTGGCTCCGATAGGTATGGCCATGGTGAGCGCCACGCGACCCTTGCCCGAAGGCGGCAATGATTTGAACACCGGTGTGAGGAAGGTGAGCATCATGGCGGCGGTGGCTGTATTTGAAATGAACATCGAGAAGATGCCGGTGATGAGCATGAAACCCAGCAGCACGTTCTCAGAACGCTTGCCGAATGGCGCAATCAGGGCCTTCGCCATCATCACGTCGAGTCCGCTCTTGGTAGCGGCTATGGCGAGTACGAAACCGCCCAGGAAGAGGATGATGGTAGGGTCGGCGAAGCACGCCATCACACCCTGATAGTCGAGCAGCTTGCCCATCTCTGCCTCCGAGCCTTGCATGATCTTAAAGGCGGAGTCGCTGACGAAGAACAGCAGCACGAAGATGATCACTACGCTGGTAGCCCATGCCGGTATGGCCTCGGTGAGCCAGAGCATCACGGCCATGACGAAGATGGCGATGACGCGCTGCTGCACGATGGTGAGTCCATCGATGCCGAAGCTGTCGATGGGCAGGTTCCAGACGATAACGGTAAGCAGAGCCGTTATGAGGAACAGCAATGCTTTCTTGCGATTAAAATCGCCATTCAATACTTTCTTTACAGTTTCTTGCATTATCTTTCTGTCTTAAGGATTATTTTCTTGCAAAAATACGTGTTTTTTTTGTATTTAGCAAGTTTTTTTGCAGAAATAGTGAAAAAAATGCCGAAAAATGTTGTTGTTTCAAGAAAAAATGCTATATTTGCAGTGGATTTACCGATAACGGCTATCGGTGATGCCGAAAACTTGGAGCACCCGGAAGGGTGATTCAGCGAACCTGATATTGTCTAATCAATTAAAAGGAGATAAGGAAATGAACAAGTCTGTAGTATTTATTATCATCCTGCTCGTGATAGTTCTCTCTATCATTGTATCGCAGTACTTCCACAAGCGCCACCATGAATATAAGATGGCAGACATCGAGAAGGCTATCCGCAAGGCTTATCCTAAGGGTATAGGCTCGATAAGCAAGGAAGAACTGGTAACAGCTGTGAAGAAATACTTCCACTGTTCGGCGAAGGAGGCTCATTATATAATAGGTGTAGCCCGTCGCAAGAAGCTGGTTGATATCGCTGCAGAATATGTTACCATCATGTTTTGAAATAAGGTAAGAACATTATATACGTTTTAGCCGTGAGGCTAGGCTGTTGATTTAGTTTGAAAAAAAGTATTATTTATTTGAGGCACAAAGGATTGTTAATGACATGCTGATTCCGTAAGGGGAAATGCGGGTTAGCATGTTGTATTCGGGCGTTTGGTATGGTACATTGCGTAAACAATTTAACTGCCAGACAGAGTTTACCCTCCCTAGGACTTTTTAAGACCTGGGGAGGGTTTTACTTTTTCAGGCTCAGCACCTTTTATTCAAGTCCATCGCCGCCGTTTTCGCTTCCGGTTCCGCCAGTAGAATCGCCGCCCGATGGGGTGTCGCCTCCGGATGGATTATCGCCTCCGGATGGATTATCGCCGTCGGATGGGGTAGTAGGAGGCGTATCGGTAGAGGTAACCTGCTTCACCACCTTGCCGTTTCGGTCGTAGCAGGTGATGTTGACGGAAGTCTCTTCGAGTTCCTTCTTGATGTCGGTGTTAGGCACGAAGATGATGTATCGGCGGGTGATGAGGTTGGCGCTCACCTTGTTCACATCCTCTACGGCGGTAGAGTTAAGACCGAATCGGAGGCTGCCCAGTCCTGGCACAGCCACGCTGTGGCCCTCGGTGGCCCATGCAGCAATCACTTCGCCGATGTGGCCGACCATCCGGCGTTGATCACCGCCTTAGGCAATCCGCTGCGAACGGCGGCTTCTTCTATCACCTTCGTGGCGTTGAGCTGGCTGTAGAGTTCAGCCTGCATCACGAATGCCCACTTTTGCTTACCTTTTTCGAACGCTACGTTGCGCTCAATAGCTTTTACTTTAATACCCATAATTCAAATCGTTTTTTTAATGGTTAAACAAATCAGTTTACATGCAGCTGGTAACGCCGAGCGTGGTGCCTACGGCAGTAAGTACAGCGATAATCACCTGCAAGATAGTTTTCCAAACTTCCTTTTTCATTTTCTTTTTCCTTTCTTTTTTTAATGGTTCAACAATCAGTTTTTTAGTGGTTCATCGGTCAGCTTCCTTAAGTTACTCATCGGCATCGGTGTGCACTCCCCGATAGCCTCTCTGTTTTTTTAGTGGTTAATTCAGCCTATCTTTGAATGACAATGCAAAGATACAACATTTTTCTCTGAAAATTACGCTAAAAACTGCCGAATAGCTTAAAATGAGCTATTTATGAGTCTTTCACCTCAATAGAGGTAATGATTTGGCAACAGTCCTAAATTCTGCAATCTGCATACGTTTGCTGCCTAACAACTCTTTTCGGCTGCAAAAATACAAAAAAATAATGAATCTAAGATTTTTAATTCCAAAAAAAACATCAAACCGAAAGATATATTACAAAAAGTACGGTTTTCTTACAAAATAGCAGCATAATGTTTAATCAAATTTAATTTTACCGTCAATAAGTTTAATTCAGTTTAAAATAACCATCAAAAAGTTCTATCAATCATTTTTTTTTGTACTTTTGCAATCGAAAACAAAGAGGTTTATACCTCCGCAACATGTATAACATTTAAAAAGGAGAAAACATGAAAAAGTTTTTGTTTTCTATGGCTTTGGCATTAGGTGCTATATGCATGCCAAGTCAAGCAAGTGCGGCTGAAGTATCTTCACTAGTAGTAAACAACATTAAGGCAACAACAACGTTCCAAGCAGCTCCATCAAATGGTCCTGTCGTTATTATTACCAAAGATGGAACAGTCATTATTGTTCTCTAATGTCGTAGTCTATTGCTAATCAACAACGACTGCATATTACATGAGTAGGCACTCTTTTTAATTGGAGTGCCTACTCTTTAATATTTTCTTTCTATTCTGTACAAATATGAAAAGGGTTATATTATTCACGCTTTCGTGCTTAGTCTCTTGTCTATTAGTCTCTGCACAAAAGATAGGATTATCCATACATTATAATATGGTGATGCAAATTCCGAAGGAGGTCTATAGTATGAGTGATTTAAGTAAAAGACAAATGATTATAAATCAATTGTCCAATCAGCATAAAACTTATACTTTATTTACTAATGGCAACGAATGTGCATTTTCAACCACAGGCATAGATAACAATGTTATCAAACTTGAAGGAAGTGGCTCATACTATACAAATACAACAGATAATAAGGAAATAAGTATAAAAAGCATTGTAGATAAGGCGTTTGTCGTTTTTTCTGATTCATTAAAAAATGAATGGGATTTGTATTTTGATGAGACTATAGAAGTTTTAGGAAAGAAATGTACAAAGGCCGTATATAAGAAAAATCGTTCTGTAGTAGCATGGTTCTGTCAAGAAATACCATCCCCCGTAGGACCTTGTGGATATATAGGGCTGCCAGGGGCAATACTCCGCTTGACGACATCAAGCGAAATTTATGAGGCAGAAAGTATTTTGCCTATAAAAGGGCAAGTCAAGATAGAGTTACCAAGAGGAAAAATAATGCAAAAACCTGCTTTTGAAAAGTTACAGAAGAAAAAGATTGAAGAGTTGAAGAAAAGCGGCAATGACAATGTCATAGTTTTATAGGATAAAACATAAGGATGTATGGGACGTTTAAGAAGTTTACTGTTATGTATGCTAATCTGCATATGTAGATTTTCTATAGCACAGAATATATCGGGTATGGTTGTTGATGCACAAAATACAGCCATACCCTTTTGTACTGTTACATGTTCACAAGATAGTGCGGCACATTCCATCGTTTCGTATGCAATATCAAAAGACGATGGTTCGTTCACTATCCAATCCAACAAGGCTTTGTCCTCATTTTGGTTGACAGCAAGATGTGTCGGATATACTACACTGAGAGTACATTATAAAGAAGTGCCGGCGACCCCATTACACTTAATGATGAAAGACGACAGCTACACATTGTCTGAGGTAACAATAAAAGGTAGAAACTTAGGGGCGAAAATAAAGAATGACACAATTGAATTTAGTCCAGATGTGTTTAAAAACGGAAGTGAACAGAACATGAGCGATGTCATTAAAAAGTTGCCTGGAATGACAGTCGATGAATCGGGAAATGTTTCCTACCAAGGAAAAAAAATAGATAAGTTCTTGGTCAATGGCGAAGATGTGCTTTCTACAGGAGGACATGCACTAAAAACTTTGTCTGCAGACTTTGCTTCTGGTGTGGAGTTGCTTAGTAACTATAATGATGGAAATGTCGGCAACTCTTTTAATTCAAAAGAGACGACAGCATTAAACCTTATAAATAAGGACTTCCATAACAAATGGGCAGGCAACTTTACAGAAGGTGGCGGTATGAAGAACAAGTTTGACAGCAAGAACTCAGCTTTAAAGATGGGCAATAAAGTATCTGCATCCATCATAGCAAATGCGAACAACACCAATGAGGCTGTATTCTCTATAATGGACTATCTCAATGCCAATGGCGGTCTTACAGGAGTAAAAACAACCAATGGATTTGCGCAATTGAGCCTTTCCAGTGCAGAAAGAAATGTCTTGATGCCAAGTAATGACGAATACAAAAGGACTTCAGGTATTGGCAATGTCAATTTAACATTGAAACCGTCTTCACACTACAAGGCCACAATAGGTGTAATCCACAATGAAATGGATGCAAAGTCTGCATTGTCAACGGAACAACATATAAAGATGGCGCAGGAAAACATACGTAAGTCAACAGAAGAGAATGGCAAGAAAAGAGGCAGCTTCAGTTCATTTAACCTCAGCCAAAAATGGGATGTCAATCAATACACAAGCTTGCGTTTCCAAACGAAGTTGGCATATAGCGATATGAGAAACAGTATGTCTATCATGGATTATTACAACAATAATTCCGATAGAAATGCAGACAATGACAAAAACAAAGGATTTAATGCTTTACAGCAGGTCAGCTTAAATTCGTTGATAGGCAAAGGCTTGCTTTATGGAAGTGTAGATTTCGCTTTTTCTAAGTCAGACAGAAACTTGGACATTCTTTCCTCTTACGAATTGCCTATCGAATATACACAGGCTGATGGTTCTTACTATATAGATAGAGGTTTGAAGAAGCTGAATGTGGCAGGTGCTGTAGGATATGTATTTCCTATTTTCCATAAAATCAACTTGAAATGGGAGTTGTCCACTCAGAACTACGATTCATGGATAGACCAAAATGTAGATAGCGAACATTTGAACAGTCACAATTTCGGGATTTATGGGGGGCTCATGAAGAACAAAGGTCTCTTTAGGTTTGATGCAGGCGTTAGATTTTCTGATTATGGGAATAATACAAACATTAATGGACTAGCGACAAAGTCTGTAATCAAGTGGGAGCCATCCTTTGCAACAGAATTACGTTTCAGTCAGCAACACTCTGTTGCATTTGGACTGAGTTACAAATATGTGCCAACCGATATTGAAGCACTTTCGAGACTTTCTGTCATCAATAGCTACGATGAGGTCACAGATGCTTCCTCATATTCAAGGTTGGGCAACAACGCCCTGAACATGAATATTGCTTATAAGTTGTATAGTTTGTATAGCAGAACAATTATATTTATGTATTTGACTTATGAGAAGGCTGATAACACCGAAATGCTGAACTATCAGAATGACGGTTTATTACACAGCCAAAATTATATGGATGGAGGAAAAAAGGAAACCGTAAATGCAACTTTATATGCCAACAAAGGATTGGGCAACTTGCCTATTGATGCCAAACTGACCACAACATTTTTATGGAATCGAAACGAAATTGCATACAATTCCATTCCGTGTAAAATGTTGATAGGGAACTTAAAGACAGACTTAGGTTTCGTCTCACGCTTTAAGATTCCTTTCAATGTTGAGGTTGATGGCTTGTACAACAAGTTGACAAACAAAGTCACCGACTTAAACATTGATTCTAGTGACAAGGAATTTGGTGGAACTGCAAAGCTCATATTTGCGAAGAACAAGTTCGCCAGTTTTGTTACCGGCAAGTGGAACAAGATAGAGAATACAAGCGGAAGTAAGATATTGCGAGATATTGATTTTTCCATTTCCTATA
>ERZ1023892.261-NODE-261-length-14850-cov-15.053667_pt1 | contig 14850 bp, 9 predicted proteins | sample MGYA00380397_ERZ1023892 | MGnify/ENA primary metagenome ERZ1023892 (study PRJEB33179, sample SAMN07448999) | human gut metagenome | biome: Human-gut; feature: Human associated habitat; material: Faeces | host: Homo sapiens | place: India: Bhopal | collected... | reverse complement strand
TGGGCATGCAGATGGAGCAGAACATCTTCAACCAGCTTGCCAAGGAGCATCATGATGAGATTATGAACTTCCGCCGTAACCGCGACCGCGAGGGCTTGATGAAACTGCAGGATGAACTGGTGGATGAAACCAAGAAACTATGCAAGGAGCAGGGCTACCCTAAGTTTACCGAGGAGCAGCAGAAGGCTTATACCGAGGTGGGCGGCACCCCATTCCTCGACAACCAGTATACCGTGTTTGGCGAGGTGGAGGAAGGCCTTGATGTGGTAGAGAAGATTCAGAACTGCGAAACCATGCGTGGAGATAGACCTAAGGAGGATATAAGCATGCAGGTTTCTATTATAGAAGAATAAAAGGTATTTCTCGCAGGTTTCTATGAAATCTGCGAGAAATCTTTATTAAGTATCAGCAACTATTCATTCGTATTTATAAAATAAAGAATTTAAAATAAACAAATCAAAATGAAAAAGATTCATGGAAAAATGATGAAGGGCATCACGGTCAGAAGCCTGATGATGCTCCTGGCATTGGCAGGTTCTAACTACTGCCATGCTCAACAAGCCACCATCGTGGTGAACAACCCTACTTCCAACCCCCGCACGGAGCTTATCTCTCTGAGCATGAACGAGGTGAAGGCAAAACTGGGCAAGGCAGCTCCTAAAAAGGGCGAGGCCTACATCGTGAAGAATAAGCGCGGACAGCAGATCGGTTCGCAGATTACCCACGATGGCAATCTGCTCATCGATGCCAGCGTGCGCCCTCACGGTTCAGCCACCTACTACGTAACCATCGGCAAACCTTACCAGCAGAAGGTATGGGCTACCGGTGCTCTCTATAAGATAAGAAAGGATGATATCGCCTGGGAAAACGACAGATGCGCCTATCGTGTATATGGTCCTGCCCTGCAGCGCACCGGCGAACGCTCCTTCGGCACCGATGTATGGGTGAAGAATACCCCCGACACCGTGGTTTACGAGCGATACGTAAAGGATATGAACGGAAATATCAAGGGTGATAAGATTGATGCCAAGGTAAGAGCTCTGCAGAAGCAGGAGAAGGCTGAGAAGAACAAAGCAAAGGCTGCAGCCCTTGCCAAGCAAATCAAGTCTCTTCAGGCAGAATCAAAAGAGGTGGATATCCTCACTTCCTTCCATCTTGACCATGGCAACGGCCTCGACCCTTATCGCGTGGGTGCTACCCTGGGATTGGGTGCACCAAGCCTCATGGTAGGCAAGAACCAGGTATTGCCTTACTGCTATAAGGATTACAGGATTCTGGATAACGGTCCGCTCCGCTTTACCGTGGAATTGACTTACAATCCATCTACCGTGGGCGATATGAAGAACGTGGTGGAGCATCGCATCATCTCGCTCGACAAGGACAGCAACTTCAACAAGATGACCGTATGGTATGACGGCTTGACCACTCCTACCGATTTCGCCACCGGTTTCCCTATCCATGAGGAAGATACCGAGAGCAAGACCTTTGCCAAGGATTACGTAAGCTATGCCGACCCTACCGACAACATCGAGGTGAACAACTCGCAGGTTTTCGTGGGTGTACTCTTCCCTGAGGGCATCGACAACACTTACTACCAGCTCTTCGACAAGAAGCACGATGGTGCCACCGGTCATGCGCTCGGCTTGAAGCGCGGCTTAAAGAATGGAGAAAAGTACAGCTATTACTTCGGTGCAGCATGGAGCAAATATGATGTGAAGAGCTACGCCGAATGGCAGATTCGCATCAAGGAATACCTGGATGCGCTGAAAACTCCACTCGGGGTTGAAGTAAAATAGGAAGAGAAGATTATATCTGAATATCATTCCATAAGCATCGGGAAATACATTGAGAGGCTCACTTGCGATGTTGCAAGTGAGCCTCTCCAAATTTATTTTATCCCTGAAATATCGCCACCTTGATGACACCATCCTTTCGGTTCTCGAAAACATCGTATGCCTGCTCTATTTTTGAAAGCGGGAAACGATGAGTAATCAGAGGGGTGGTATCTATCTTTCCCTGAGCTATTAAGCTCAGAATTTCCTCGCAGTCACAACCATCAACACCTCCCGTCTTGAAAATAAGGTTCTTGCCATACATATCAGGAAGTGGAAGAATCTGCGGCTTGTCATACATGGCGACAATGGTGACGATGGCATTAGGACGGGCACACTTCCAGGCAAGCTGGAATGTATTCTGCCCACCTGCTACTTCCATCACCACATCGGCTCCTCCATGCTGGCTATGACGCTGGACAAAAGCTTCACAATCATCAGGTTCTACAACCATCACTTGCGGATAATGCTCCAGAATGAATTCCCTTCTGGCCTGTGACTTCTCGCAAACAATGATGGTACGTGGTTTCTTGAGCAGGGTACAGAGCAAACAACAGATACCCGTTGGTCCGGCACCAATGATCAGAACTGTATCCTCTTCGGTAATTTCAGAGATTCTCGTCGCCCAGAATCCAGTGGCAAGAATGTCACCTACGAAGAGAGCCTGTTCATCGCTCACCGAATCCGGAATTCTGTTCAGTCCCGTGGTAGCATACGGAACCCTCACGTATTCCGTCTGTCCGCCATCGATTCTGCATCCCAATGCCCATCCGCCATGTGGAGAAGTACAGTTGTTCACGTAGCCATGCTTGCAATAGAAGCAATCTCCGCAGAAGGTTTCCACATTCACGGTCACCCTGTCACCCGGTTTTACGTGGGTAACCTGCTCCCCCACTTCCTCCACGACACCTACCATCTCATGCCCGACCGTAATTCCCGGTACGGCACGAGGAACAGAACCATGCTTGATATGAAGGTCGCTTGTGCAGATGCTACTCAGCGTTACTCGCACGATGGCATCATGCGAGTCTATCAACGTTGGCTTCTTCTTTTCCGTGAAGCCAAACTCTCCTTGCTTGATGTATGTAAATGCTTTCATGATTAAAAAGTAAATTCCAATTAACATTGCAAAGATACACATTATTAATGAAACTCAATAAATAAACAGCGAAAAAACTTTCTAGAACTATCAACTTTGCAAGAAGATATGCCATTATGCCCCATTTGGCATGACAAGATTTGATGAAAATCAAGAAATCAAGCCTTTTCTGCATTTTCCGACTAAAAAATTGTGTGCGTACACAAAAAGGCATTACCTTTGCACTCGAAAAGATAAATAACGAATAATTAAAGTAAAGAAAGGATAACGATTATGATGGTATTAGGAATGACATTAGCAGTTGTAGCTGCTCTTTTTGCAGAGGTTGTAAATGTAAACAAGAAGATTAGCCTCGGCAAGTAAACAAGCTTTGAGAGGCATCTTAGGATGCTTCCAAATAAAGCTTCTGATAAGGTAAAGATTGGATAACAGATAAATATAGAGAAAGGATAAGATTATGATGTTTTTAGGAATGATTTTAGCAATGGTTGTTGCAGGATGCGCAGAATACGGTGCAAGAACCAACATGAAGAACTTCGCTTAACAAGCGAGGCCTTCTGAAAATTTGAGAGAATTGAAATAAGAAGTTTCCATATATATTATACAGAAATGGCAGCTGTAAGCATTGTGAAAATGCTTGCAGCTGCCTTTTTTTTGCAGTTTAACTAATTTTCCTATCTCTTCTTATCAGCCACATCAAACCACAAACGGGTGGTGATTTCATCTTCACCCTGCTCACTTACTGCCTGCTTGAAACTTTCACCATTCAAAGACTGTTCTGTGGATGGATAGAAGAAACGATGAGGATGGTCGCCATGAGACAATACCGACTTAGGACCTGGCTTCAAATCAGGATAACCCAAGCGACGCCAATCGGTAAAGGCATCAGGACCCTGTCCGTAGAAAGCTATCCACTTTTGCCATCCTATGCTCTCGTACCAGCGGGCAGCATCATACTTCACACCATCCTGAGCGAGATAAGCAGAGATAGCGGAGGCATCTGTAACACCCTGCTGCTGAAGGGAAGCTGTGACTGCCTGCTGATAGAGTGATTCTGCATCTGCTGATATCCATCCCCTGGCTGCTGCCTCGGCATAGATGAAGAGTACCTCGGCATAGGTTACGAATACTGCCGGTGATTCATCCTGCAAGAAGGCTGTGCCCGGACGGGATACCTTATAGAAACCCTGATTATTGGCAAGGTCGGCAGAAAGTCCGTTGGCAGCACCTTCGTAGGTGGTGACCGTCTCATCCTGTGGCTTCTGGGCATAGATGGCAAGACGAGGGTCGTTCAAGGACTTCAACTTGTCGATGAGCGTCTTGGATACTCGCTGGTCATCACGGCTTGAGAATGCCGATGCCCATGGGTTCCACTGTGGAGATGCCGCAAAGACGAACTTGGCATTATCGGCATTGCTGCTGATCAGATTGCTGCGGTCGGCATAGAGCGAAAAAATGATTCCCTTGGCGGTGGTCTCGTCACGGTCAGCTATCTCAAGGGCGATGCGCAGACGAAGACTCTTGGCAAGCTTCTTCCACTTATTGATGTCGTTATCATAAATCAGGTCACCTTCAAGGGCACCACCACCTGCCGACAAGGCTGCATCGGCATCTGCCAAATCGGTGAGCAAGCCACGAAGCACGGTCTCCTGAGAGTCGTAGGCAGGTGTGGTACTCTTGCCATACTCCTTATAAGGAATGGCTCCATAGAAGTTGGTAAGCTGCAGATAGGCCCATGAACGCCAGATCTTTGCCACCGCCTTCTCGTTCTGAGAACTTGATGACTGCTCATCAATAGCCTGAAGATTAGAGATGATGGTAGAATAGAAGGTGTTCCAGGTGCTGGTGAAATCCGCGTTGTCCACATCATAACAATCTGGCTCAGTGTATTGAATCTTTGCCCAATGCTGCACCCAGAGAAGCGTGCTGTTGTAATTGGCTGTGCTGCCCCAGTAGGTCTGGGCACTCTGATACTCAGTGGAAGTGAGCAAATATGCCGGGTAAGGAACCTCTGTGGCATTTGGGTTGCGGTTGATATCGCTCAAGGTATCATCGCAAGAAGTGAAACTTGCTGCAAGCCCAAGCGCCAATGTTCCTATCAATATGATCTTGTTTCTTTTCATGTCGTAATCTCCCTCAATTAAAATTTCACATTCAAGTTGATACCAATCTGGCGGGTAGTTGGCAAGGTATATGCCTCCACGCCCTGTGCATTGCCCGAAGAGATGGCTGCCTCTGGATCTATATCCTTTGCATCCTTATGGATGGTCCAGAGGTTGCGGGCTGTAAGCGCCACGCTGGCATCCTGCAGATGGAACTTGCGGACAAACTTCACTGGCAACTGATAGGTCAATGATACCTCACGCAACTTCACGTAGTCTGCATCAAAGACGTTAGCCTCGGCAATGCTGTACAGACGGTGATAATAGTTTTCTGCAGAAACCACCTTTGTATTTTTCTCGCCACTAGCAGTAACGCCATCCACAATGATACCATCCTGGTAAACTCGGGTCTGCTCACCATTGATGGTGGCATAATACAAGCCATCGCTGCTCATGGTATATTGCGGAGCATCAATCTGCTGATTCACATCACCATTCTTATAATACCACAATCCTCCATGATCGGCATCACGACCAGGCAAGGTGGCTGCCAGCACACCGGTATAGAGACCCGTCTTGTTGGTATTTGAGAAAATCTTTCCACCAAAGCTGGCATCAATCAGGAACGAGAAGGTGAGGTTCTTGTATCGGAAGGTATTCGTGATACCACCCTGCCAGTTTGGAGTAAAGTGACCCAGCGTCTTGGATGTGGAAGAAATCTTTGGCAATCCGTTGTCATCCACCACGATGCGACCTTGATCATCACGGGTGTAGGCACTTCCGAAGAGTGTGCCATAAGCATCACCTACCTTTGCCAGAATCTGGATGCCGGAAGAATAGAGCTGGTAACTGGTTATCTGGCCGGCATCATCCAGCTTCACCACCTTGCTGCGGTTGCTGCTGTAGTTGATATCAGTGCTCCACTCAAAATCCTTGATGCGAACAGGTACAAGCCCCAATTGAATCTCATAACCACGGTTGCGGATATGGCCGGCATTCACCACCTGAGAGGTGTATCGGCTGGCGGCAGAAGTGGCAAGACTCAATATCTGATTCTTACTATCGGTCTGATAATAGGAGAAATCAAGACGTACTCTGCTGTCGAAGAATGCACCTTCCAAGCCCACCTCGGTAGAATTGGTCTGCTCCGGCTTCAGGTTCGGATTCTTACCCTCTGTAGAGGCTGTCAACATAGGGTTGCCATTGAAGGCTGTCTGAATGTTGTACACATTGGCAAGCAGATATGGATCGGCATCGGCACCCACCTGCGACCATCCGCCTCTGAGTTTCAGATAATTCACCTGTCGGCTGGTAAAGCCCAGAGCCTCGTTAAGCAATATGCTCGCCGTAACAGATGGATAGAAGTAGGAATTGTTATCCACCGGCAGCGTAGACGACCAGTCGTTGCGACCGGTGAGACTGAGATAAGCCCAGTTCTTGTAGTTGACGGTGACAGAACCATACACACCATATTGACGGAGACGATAGAAATCATTGGATGAGGTGAGCTGGTCACGGGAATTGGTAAGGGTATAGAGATCAGGCACAGCCAGACGAGGGGCTGCCTGATAATTATACTCATATTTTTTGTTGCGCACATTGAAACCCACCAGGGCATCCACATTCCAATCATCATTCAGCTGCTTCTGATAAGTGAGAACAGCCTCGGAGTTGTTCTCCTGAACAGTATAGTTTTCCTCATTATAGGTACCGTAAGGGGTTCCGCTGGTACCCCACTTCACCTTCGACTTACGCTTGTCATTATACCAGTCGGTGCTGGTACGGAGACGCAAATCCAATCCATCGAGAAGATGGAAGGCCAGATGGAAATCGCCAATCAGACGATGGCGATCCTGGCTCTGGGTATTGTAATAGGCACTCCAATAAGGATTGCTGTAGTAGCTGCTGTTCCAGTTGCGGGAATAATCATCCTTCAACGACTGGGTATTCACCTGACGGCCGAACCAGAGAAACTGCAACATGGTGCTGCTGCTTCGGGCATTGCTGCCAGATGCCATGGCTGAACCAGGCAAACTAGGTGCTGAATAGAGAATATAGTTGGCTGTGGCACCTACAGATACCCAAGGAGCCAACTTATAATCGGTATTGAGAGTGAAATTCGACTTGTTGGTAGAAGCACCTGGCACGATACTGCGCTGATGCTCATTGTTATAGCTGATGCGGAACTGATACTTGTCGTCCGCCTTGGCTATGGCTACACCATAATTCAAGGTTGTACCTGTGCGGAAGAAGTCCTTCACATTATCGGGATTGGAACCCCAAGGAGTGGCGGTACGGTTGCCGTTGGCATCCAACGGACTGTCGAACTGAGGTATATTAAGGCCCACATCAAGTCTAGGTCCCCAACTCTCATCCACGCCATCGTTGATACCAGCACCCTTTCCATCCACATAGCTGAAGCGGCCACCTGCACCCTGTCCGAAGAGATTCTGGAACTCCGGCAAGTTGGTAGCTGATGAAACCTGTGCTGAAAGATGACCGGTAACTCCCAGTCCCTTCTGTCCCTTACCTGTCTTGGTGGTAATGATGATAGCTCCATGTGCCGCACGGGCACCATAGAGGGCTGCCGCATTAGGACCCTTCAACACAGACATTGAAAGGATATCCTCAGGGTTAAGGTCGGCAATGGCATTCTTGAAATCGCGACCCACACCCTTGGTATTGAGCTGCGAGTTATCCACCGGGATGCCATCTACAATGAAAAGAGGCTGATTCTCTCCGGCGATGGAAGTCTCGCCACGTATCACTATACGACTGGAACCCACATCACCCTGACTATTGGTAATGCGGACACCTGCCAACTTACCAGAAAGTGAATTCAGAATATTGTTATCCTTTCCTGTGGTCAATTGGTCAGAAGATACTTCCTGTGTGGCATAACCCAAAGCCTTCTTCTGTCGGGAGATACCCATGGCAGTAACCACCACTTCGTTGAGGTCGGTAGCGTTTGGAGCAAGCACCACATTGATGACATTACCCTTGATAGTCACGGTCTGTGTCTGCATACCGAGATATGAAACCGTGAGCTTCTTGGCTGCCACAGGAAGTTTTGAAATGGTCAGTTTACCATCTACATCCGTTACACCTCCCACCTTGCTGTCTTGTATAAGGACGGCTGCACCAACTACTGGCTCGCCATCATCGGCAGAAGTAACATTGATAGTTATCCCCTGACTCTGTGCTGCGGCATAAGGAGCGCCAGCAGTCAACAGAGATAATGCGAAAATTATCTTCTTTACCATACTAACATCTTTAAAATTCAATATTACACTATGTCTAAAATCGACTGCAAAGGTATAACATTCTCATAACATTACAAAACTTTTAGTTAACTTTTGATTTTAAAATACCATATCGCATAACATTTTGATACCACAATCGTGGTATAATTTACCAAAACCTCTACACTCAGCTACGGAAAATAGGATAAAAACCAACCAAAAAGGGTGTGTCATGAGTTCATGACACACCCTTTTAATATCTCGGAACGTTTCAATATTTCAACGTTTCACTTTATTCTTTACTTTGTCATCTCGAAACCTACGCGCATGCCATCGTAGCTGTTGGCGATGGTACCCACTGCGCTGAGAGTAGAGCTGCCCTTGAAGGCGCTGAGCATCTTGATGAGGTTGAGAAGCTTCTTCTGGTCGAAGAGAAGACTGATACCATTGGTGGTCTTGGTGGCATAGCCAGAAGCACTCAGCAGAAGACCCTTCAGATGGATGGCATGAGTCTTCTCATCAAAGGTATAGGTGCCCTGCCATGGCTTGCCGTCAATCTGCGCAGAGAAGTTGCCGTCGGTGGTGAAGGTGAACTGAGTGTTTGAACTGTTGAAGCCAAACTTATTATAATAGGTGCTCAACTTCTCCTCCACCTTGCTGGCAGCAATCTCGCCGCCAGCCTTGGCAAGCAGGTTCTCTGAAGTGAAGGCGCAACCAGGCTTGCAGTACTTCCAGGTATGAGCACAGAGATCTTCCTTTGAAAATGTGCCCGAACCGATTACGTTGTTCAGCAGACCGCTGATGATGCTGCCGGCAGATGAAGTGCTGCCAGATGTGGTGCCTGTGGCTGCACCGAGCAATCCGCCCAATACATTGGCGATGGTAGAGCTAGTGTTGCTGCTGGCAGCAGCAGTGTTGGCAGTAGATGTGGTGGTAGCAGCTGTGGCTGAAGTTGTAGCACCAGTGGTTGCATCTGTAGATGTAGATGTTGATTTCTTTGTAGAAGTCTTTGTAGTTGACTTCTTGGTAGTCTTGGTGGTTGATTTCTTTGAAGAAGATTTCTTGGTTGATTTCTTTGCAGTCTTCTTCACTGGCATCAACTCCGAGTTAGAGGCATTGAGCGCTGCCTCGTTCATGGCGCTAGCATTGCTGCCTGCTGTGCATGCGAGCACGAGGGCAGCCATCAGAATTACCTTTTTCATTTTACTTTCCTTTTACTTTCTATATTATATTATCTTATTCTTATACCATATATCTTATATCGATATCCACGCTTTCGGGGTGCAAAGTTCGGCATTTTTCGGGAAATAACAAAGGGAAATCCCCTTTTTCTCTTCCAGCTTTCCTATTTTTCCTATTCATCCTCTGTTCATCATCAGCATCCCTTCTAATTACCCTGCACGATTTATAGACGGATGGGAGTGCAGATGGTTTATGCAAATGTTGATTTTCGTGCAAAATATAGTGCAAATGATTCATCTTTTTGACTTAAATCAAAAAAGAATAATAATTACCCCAAAAATATCGTTTTGTGTACCGAAATGTTATCAGAATGTAATATCTTTGCAGCGTTAATAAAAATACAATAGGTTATGAATGATTTAATTAAGGTAAACACGAGTAATGAAAATCAGGCATTGAACAAGTGCCAGAAGATTCTTCAGGATCGCCGCGAGGCCCTTGCCTCTAAGGCTAAGAGAAGAGATTAAGTCCTTCACAGCAAAAAGAGAAGAGATGAATTTCTTCTAGGTTTATGAAGCTGACAAGGATTTGAATCCTTCGAAGAGAGATTTTTTCAGAATGACTCTTAATTTGAAAAAGTAGTTTTTGGGAAAAGAAAGAAAAAGTAAAAAACCCCGTTACCGGAACGTTTCGTCTGGCAACGGGGCTTTTTCATATCTTACTTCTTATTCAAGTTACTTATTCTTCTCCGCCTTCATGATTACCTCGAAGTGGTTGCCGCTCTTCAGCACCACGTTCTTCAGGAAGTTGGAAATCTGCTGGGCATCCACAGCCTTCACCAGCTCGCGGTAGTTGCTGTGGGTATCCACCTTGTGCAGATCATACATGCTCAACACCTGCATCCAGTAGCTGTTGGTCTTCTCGTCAACACCAGCCTGCTTCAAAAGGATTTCCTTCACCTTCTGCAAGTCCTTGGCATCAGGAGCTGCCACCGTCTCGTCCAAGCCCTTGAAGAAGCAAGGAACGGCTACATCTACCTTATCTGGATTCAGCTGTGCCATGGCGTTGAGGGTGAGAGCCACCTTGCCGTCGTAGTCGAAGAACAAGCCGCAGGATGCACCTGTGCTGTAAGCCGCACTCAGCTCCTCGCGGATGCTGCGCAGATACTTCATCTCCAACAGGCGGGCAGCAACATCTGCCAATACCGCTGTCTTAGGATTATAAGATGGCAACTTCACGAACCACATCTCGCGTGCCTGGCTCTGAGGGTTCTCCATCGCCTTGGTAAAGATGTTCTTCACCTCGCCTTTAGCATATGGAATCTTCTGGTTCTTCAGCTTCATGCCCTTGTTTGGCAGCGAAGCGATATACTGCTCGATGAGTGGCAGGAGTACCTTCTCGTCGTAATTGCCCACAAAGTAGAAGGTGAAATCCTTGGCGTTGCCATAGAGCTGCTTCTGCATGTCGAGCACACGGTCGTAGTTGATATTCTTGATATCCTCTGCGTCTGGGAGAAGCGCCAGCTTGTTACCCAAATAGAGGGTGCTCTGGATAGAATCCTGATATACCATGTTAGGGTTATTGCTCTTGTTGGAGAGCACGGTGGTATAGGTATTCTTCAGATTCTCGAAAGCCTTCTCGTCCTTGGTAAGGTTGGTCATCGAGAGATAGAGCAGCTGCATCATCGTCTCCACATCCTTAGGAGTAGAAGTACCGGCGATGCCATGACGGAACGGACTCATGGTGAGACCTACACTCACCTGCTTGCCGGCAAGCATCTTCTGCAGGTCGTTGCCTGTAAAACCGGCAAGTCCGCTTACTTCCCATACGGTAGAAGCATTGGCTGCGTTCACAGGGTCGTTCTGGAATGCAGAATAACCCACCTTGGCTGTTCCTGAGAATCGGATTTCATTATCCTCGAAGTCAGTCTTCTTCAACACCACCTTGGCTCCGTTAGAGAGGGTGAGCTTCTTGAAGCCGAGCACCTTGTTCTCCTCTATCTTCTTGATGCTACCTGCCTGAGGCAGCGTAGCCATCAGCGGCTCCTGCTTCACGTTGTCTACATAAGCCTCCAGCTTCTCGCCGCGCACCTGCTTCACAATCTGGGCAAGCTGCTGCTCGGTAGGATAGCTCACGTCCTCAGCCTCCTTCATGAACACCATGCTCACAAAGTTGGTGTCGGTTTCTGCTATCACCTGCTTCATGGCACCGTTGATGGCCTCGAGAGGGATGTTAGGAACCATCATCTGATAAATCTTATATTCATCTTCCAACGATGGAATTGGCTCATTGTCTGTGAAATGGTCTACATACTGGGTGGTGAACTGCTCGTTCTTCATCTTGTTGCTGTTCTCGTACATGGTCTCCATGCTGCTCATGAAGTTCTCCTTGGCACGGATATACTCCGTAGCAGTGAATCCGAAGTCGCGCACACGCTTAGCCTCACGCAGCATGGCGGCATAAGCCTCCTTTACCATTCCAGGCTTAGCCACTCCCGAGATAGAAAAGGCATCCTTGGTACTTGAAATGAGATAGCTTCCCATGCCGGCACTTGCCTGCAGGAACGGACAGTTCTCCTCGCGTGCCAGCTCTGCCAGACGGGCATCAAACATGCTGCTTACCACGCTGCGCACATAGCCCTCTACCAGATAATTCATATCGCCCTTCAGCGAATCAGGATAGGCTTCGCTCTTCATCATGATGTTGATCATGTCGAACTTCTGCTCCTTGTTCTTGTCGATTACGTAGATGGCAGTATCGTTGTCGGCCACTGGCACTGGTACTACCTTGGCAGCATTCTTAGGCACCTTGATGCCAGAGAAGAGTTTCTTGATCTGTGCTTCTACATGATCTACATCGATATCACCCACGATGATGATTGCCTGGTTGTCCGGACGGTACCACTTGCGATAGTAAGCACGCAGGGTTTCAGGGTCGCATCCATCAACGACGCTCATCAAGCCGATAGGCATACGGTAGCCGTACTTCTCGCCCTGGTAAAGCTTAGGCAGATTGCGCTCCAGCATGAGCTGCTGACCCACCATACGCATGCGATACTCGTTGTGTACCACGTCGCGCTCGTCGTTGATAGCCTCCTTGGTCAGCGAGATGCCGTTGCTCCAATCCTTGAGGATGAGCATGCAGGAATCCACTGCCGAGGTGCGGGTGGTAGGCACATCGGTGAAGTAATACACGGTCTTGTCGATGCTGGTATAGGCATTCAGGTTTCTGCCATACTCCACACCGATGCTCTGCAGGTAATCCTGGAGGGAATTGCCCTTGAAGTGCTCGGTGCCATTGAAGGCGAGGTGCTCTAAAAGGTGAGCCAAACCGCGCTGGTCGTCATTCTCATTGATAGAACCCACTTTCTGAGCGATGTAGAAACTAGCCACATGCTCAGGGAAAGCATTATGACGAATATAGTAGGTCAAGCCATTCTCAAGATGACCGATTTTCACATTCTTGTCCACTGGGATAGGAGGCATCTGTGCCATCGCATTTCCCACAGAGAGCAGCAGCAGTGCCGCTGCGAAAATCTTCTTTAATCTCATTTTTTCTCTGCTGAATATTAATAAATATGCAATTATCAATTATTTCGACTGCAAAATTACTCAAAATAAAAATGATTTGCAAGTATTTGGGAGATTATCTTTCCAAATACCTGCAAATCTAAACATAAAACTAACATTAAACCCTAAAGCTCTTCAGCCATGAGCCTCTGAACAGGCGCACCAGAAAGAGGCATCCTCTCAGCGTAAGCTCCGTGGCCATGGCTATCCATACGCCCTCCAATCCGTAGCTCTTCGAAAGCCCGTAGGCAAGGGTGAGCCTCACCAGCCACATCGTGCCCAGATTGATGGCGGCAGGCTTCTTCGTATCGCCCGCTCCCACGCAGACGCTATAGGTTACGATGCTCGCCGCAAAGAACGGTTCGGCGAAAGCCTCGATGCGCAGGCAAATGGTGCCCAATTCGCGGATGCTTTCCACCGGCGACAGCACGCCTATCATCTCGGGTGCAAAGACGAACATCACCACGCCCATCAATGCCATCACGCTCATGCCCAACCCCACGGTGAGATAGGCGAAGCTCTTGCAGAGGTCGATGCGCCCGGCTCCATGCGTCTGTCCCACCAAGGTGCTTGCGGCATCTCCGATGCCGTAACCCGGCATATAGCAGAGGCTCTCGGCGGTGATGGCGAAGGAATGGGCAGCGATGGCGATATTGCCCAATGGCGCCACAATCATGGTGCTCACTATCTGCGCTCCGCTCATCAGGATGTTCTGGATGGCCATCGGGATGCTTATCTGACAGGCATGATTCACGTAGCTCTTCACCCAGCGGAACGGCTCCTTATCCTGCCGCAGGTTCAGAATCCTGTTGCTGCATGCCGAAATCCAGAGATTGGGCAGCGAGATGCAGAAGTAGGCCATCGCCGTGCCGCAGGCGGCTCCCACCACGCCCATCTTCAGGATATAGATGAAGAGATAGTTGAAGACCACATCACTGATACATATCAACACCGCCATCACGCTGGGCGTATGCATGTTGCCTGCCGATTTGAGCATCATCTCGGAGATGTGATAAAGGAACACGAAGGGCAGCACGAGGCTATATATCAGGAAATACTTCGAGGAATAAGGAGCGATGTCGTCGCCGCCACCCAGCCAATAGGGCAGATAGCCATGGATGCTCACACCCACCAGGGTTAGCATCAGGCTGAACGCCAAACCGCATATCAGGGCATGGCGATATACCTGGCGTGCCCTTCTGAAATCGTTGGCACCGATGAAATGAGCCACCTGCACCGAGAATCCCGTAGCAGCTGCCGAAAGCAAACTTCCTATGAGCCAAGTGGTTGACTCAATCAGTCCAATGCTAGCCGAGGCTTCAGCTCCCAGATGTCCCACCATCGATGCATCGATAAAGAACATCATCACGGTGGAAATCTGCGCCAGCATTGACGGCACGCTCAACCCCACGATGAGGTTGAGTTTCTCCCTTCGAGTCATCGCCCTTCCCTTGCGAATCGACTCCATCAGATAATCTGTCTTATTCTTGAATAACATATTTTTCTCTTTTAATGAAATGACACAAAAAGTGGCGATCCTCAAAAGAGGAACGCCACTTTCTATTTAAATTTAAAATTTGTCGTACCTTTGTTTTTCCCAAAACTTAACTTCCGCCGTAGCAGAACAGTACTGTTTTTGTCATCCTTGAATAAATCAATCTTTCTATACCTTAACTAACACCCATTTTTGAATAAACAATCTAATTTTACCTAAACTAAAAACCTAACCTATGAACAACAATCTTAACTTATTTTTTACCTAACAACTAAAACCTAATAAAATCTATTACCTAACTAAAAACCTAAAACTTATTTTTTCTGATG
>ERZ1023892.256-NODE-256-length-15091-cov-14.605214_pt1 | contig 15091 bp, 11 predicted proteins | sample MGYA00380397_ERZ1023892 | MGnify/ENA primary metagenome ERZ1023892 (study PRJEB33179, sample SAMN07448999) | human gut metagenome | biome: Human-gut; feature: Human associated habitat; material: Faeces | host: Homo sapiens | place: India: Bhopal | collected... | reverse complement strand
AGGGACAACTGGTGGGGTTACCGTGAATAATTTCTATGGTTCTGTTGGACAGCAGTCGAACAATGCAAACAACGTATCGTCGTATATGCATGGCTTGGGGGGACAGGAAAAGAAGACAAACAATCTTTGAACAATCTTCGAACAATCTTTAAATAAGTAACGATATGAACAATCAGAATGACAACAATTGGGAAAGACCGATGATTCAAAACAACTTTTATGGCAACATCGGTCAGCAGATAAACCATGTAGACAAGATAGAGGCTCATTTCGACAAGGATATGGGCATAGAGGTGGATGGACAGAACATCCTGAAGGATATGGCGCAGGCTCCTTCGCCCGACGAAGACTGGATAGGCGAGATAGTTCCCTGCTTCATGGGCGTAAAAGCCAATGCCTTGGAATTTCTAAGCATGGCGAGAAATATGAAGCCAATACAGATTACGGCCTTGGTCAACGCATGGCTGGTGGCAAAGAAGATCAGCACCATCAGCTATAGGCGTGCTTTGTGGAAGCCGCTCCACGAACATGGCCTCTATCCACGCTCGGAGTCATGTTGGAATGACCAGGTGCATCTGCCTGGATAAGGAATAGCCAGGTGCATCTGCCTTAAATAAGAATGGAGCAGGGGATGCCCCTATAATAACAATAAGAGATAAGATAACTTGTACAAACTTGTACAACTCCTTGTGAAGTGCTTGTAATTACTTGTAGAAAATTTGTACGACAAGTAATTGCAGGCACTTTTTTGTTTTTACCCCTTTTTTCTTTCTATCTTTGCGTTGTCAAAACGGACAAAGGGTCTGCATTGAAGGCTGATTCTATGGTCCTGATTGATGTTCAGATTTTATAATCTGAAGCTAAGGTTCTAAAGTTTCAATTTTAAAAAGTAGAAAGGAAAAAGAAAATGAAAATGGAAAAGATTAAGGTAATCAAGCTTCTTGCCGTGAAGAATGGCACGAGCCAGCAGACCGGCAAATCTTGGAAATCGCGCGAGGTTGTGATTGAGAGTGTCCAGAGTGCCATGCATCCAAATCAGTTTGTAGGCCGACTCTTCGGCGATGCGGTGGATAAGTTTACCGCCCAGGAAGGCGATGTGATAGGCATCGAGCTCCGTCATGGCGTGAAGGAGTTTAACGGTAACTATTACGGCGAGACTAACATTGTTGATTTTGAGCAGGTTCAGCCGTTCTAACCATGAGTGTTTCGTCTTTAAAAAAGTAGAAAGCAATTATAAAGTAGAAAGCAATATGAATATCAAGATTCAGATTTCAGACGAGTTGTACAAGAAGCTGGTAGCCAGCGGTAAGCGCATCAGAGGCAGCATTGCCCTAGTAAGCCCCAAGGAGGGTAACTTCAGTGCTTATGCCACCCAGATGGGTGTGCGAAAGGTGAGAAAGTTCATCAAGTTGCCTCATGGCAGAGCCAGCGTGAGCGAGGAGAACGTAAGACTCACGCTCTGCGTGGAGAGAATGGAGCAGCATGTGGTGCCGGCAGCAGTTATCATCGACGAGAGCGCACAGGCCAGCGTGTTTGTTGACCAGGTTACGCCCTAAGGTGATAAGAGATGACAAGATAAGTAGGAATATTTACATATAATTAAAGTTTTACTATAAATAACGAATGTAAATGGCAATAGGATATTCTGACAATATTAGAAGCAAGTGGGTGCAGATTTGCACCCCCGAGCTTCTTCACCGAGCCATGAAAAGCAGCAAGGTGAAATCGGTTTGCGCCCAGCTGGTGGATGCCCTGGAAAGCAGGCAGCGTGGCGAGTTGGGCAAGGAGGACTACGAGGAGATGAAGCGAAAGCTCAAGGCACAGTTGCCTATCATCACGCCTCATGCCACCTTTAAGCTGGGCAGGCGCAAGAACGACGAGGCTATCCCCAGCGGCTTGTCGATTTACGACATCGACCATATCCCAGACCCCCGAGGATATTGGGAAGAAAAGAAGAAGGTGCTGGACAACAAGCAGCTGGGAGAAAACAAAGTTTCAGATTCTAAGGCAAGCAGTATCCTCGACCTGATAGTGCTCGCCCACGTTACTCCTTCCACCCAGGGTCTTCGCCTGGTGTTTATCATCCCCGAGGGGATGGATATCGCCATGGCGCAGCGATGGATGTCGGAGCAGCTGGAGGATAAGGATTATGATTCTGTGGTAAAGGATATGGCTCGTCCATCGTTCCTTGTTCCCGAAGAGTATCTTCTTTATATCAACGAGGAGGAGCTTTTCAAGGATAGAAAGACTGCAGGCTTGTCTGGCGGGGGCGCAAACTTGCTTGCCGGGGATTGCAAATCCCCGGAGCGCCTGGCGGACTCAAATCTCCCAGTTAATGGTAATCATCAAGTTCAAAGTTCAAAGTTCAAAGCTCAAAGTAATGAAAATGTTCAAAGTAATGACAATGTTCAAAGTAATCGATTTCCGGGCACTAACGGCGATAACGCTGTTCATGCTGGCGCTGCTGTTCAGCCTGCCCAACCTGCTGATAGCCATCCTGCTGATGATTCTCATCTCAGCCCTGCTGGAGATAATCAAGCTGCTGGCGGAGTGGCACCCCTTGAAGTGTTCCCCACAGAATACCAAGGCATACCCTATAAGAATCTCGTAGATAAGCTGATAGTGCTGCTTGGCGGCGAACCGGAGCATGGCTCCCGCAACACCTTCATCTTCACCCTGGCGTGCTACCTGCGCTATCTCTGCGATGATAATGCGGCTTGGATCAAGCAGATTATCCCCACCTTCGGCGAGGAGCAGCAGCGAGCTTTCTCCACCGTGGACAGTGCCTGCAACCGCAAGCAGTCGCATCGCATGCCGAGTATCGTGCGCAACGCCATCAGGCTGGTTCAGGAGGCCGACAGCAAGGCTAAGGCCGATGGAAACTTCGATGATGAAGACTTCGGGGATATCCACAATCCGGAATCTTATTTTTACAACATCCATCAGATGCCGCAGAAGCTGCCTAAGCTCATCAAACTGCTCATCTCCAAGACTCCTGCCATCTATCAGCCTGCCGTATCGCAAGCAGTATTTCCGCCCCTGGCAGCCCATCTTTGTCAAACCCGTTTCCTCTATATCGATAATGTAGAGCACGAGGCAACCCTGATGCAAATCTTGTGTGCACCAACTGGTTCTGGTAAAGAGAGCATCAGCCAGCCTATCAACAGAATCATGGCCGATATCCGCAAGCGTGATGCGGAACAGCGTGAGCGTGAGCGACTTTGGAAGGATGAGTGTAACAGCAAGGGTGCCAACAAGGATAAGCGTGAACGCCCCGCCGGACTCGTGATTCAAGAGGTGAACATAGATATGACCAACCCGGCATTCGTGCTCAGAATGAAGGAGGCTGACAATCATTTTCTCTATGCCAAGATTAACGAACTCAACCTCTTTGATGCCCTGAAAGGCAAGACCAATCAGCAATTCCGCATCATGGAGCTGGCGTTTGATCTGGGCAATTACGGCCAGGATAGAGTGGGTACGCAGAGTGTTACGGAGACTGTGAAGGTGCGATTTAATTGGAATGCCTGCTGCACGCCCAAAAAGTGCAGGGATTATTTTCGCAGGGTGGTGACGGATGGACCCATCTCGCGCATTTCGTTTGCCACCATCGAGCGCCGACCATGCGGTTCGGAGATTCCGGTGTACGGCACCTACGATGCTGCCTTCGACGAGGAGCTTCGCCCCTATATCGAGAATCTGGTGAAGGCGAGGGGCTTGGTAAACTGTCCGCAGGCGTTGCGGCTTGCCAGGAAACTGGTGGAAGAGAATGCCGAATTTGCCCGCCTTTCGCAGAACTATGTGTTTGAGAACCTCTCGTTCAGAGCCAATGTCATTGCCTATCTCAAGGCATGCGTGCTCTATGTGGCCAACGGCATGAAATGGGAGAAGAGCATCGAGGACTTCATCCGTTGGAGCGAGCGCTACGACCTGTGGTGCAAGCTGAAATTGTTCGGGCAGATGATTTATGAGGCGGATAACGACCGGTCTGATTCTCCTAAGACGGCGCCTAGAGGGCCTAAGAATATGCTGCTGCTCCTGCCCGATGAGTTTACATTTGAAGATTATATCAAATTGCGTCGCTCGCAGGGGTTTGAGGATACCAGTTTGCATAATGCGAAATGTGCTATCAACCAGTGGATTTACCGCAATTATGTAGTTAAGGTTTCCTTATCAGGCGAAATCAGCGAAGATGATAACAATAACAATAACAGTTTTGTTTTCCGCAAGTTGAAGTATTTAACCAACAAAACATAATGCTTATGGAAATAGTTTTAGAGCGTATAGCAAAGAAGAACACTTATACCATCGGCCGACTCTATATCCTATCCGATGCCGACGTGAAGCGCAAGGCGCTTTCGGGCAAGAAGGCTGGCGACAAGAGAAGTTTTCTTCATCTGTTTGACTTGCAGAAGTTGTCGAAGGACGCTTACTTCTGCGATACCCTGGAGCCTACGTGGCGCAACCTGAAGGGGGTGGAATTGAAGCCCGAGGAGGAGAACGGCAAGTATAGCAGGGAGAGTGGCAAGGTGGCAAGAAAGATTCCGGGCCACACCGCCATCCCCGAGGGCACGTATCCCGTGCTCATCACCCCGTCGCCGAGGTTCAGACAGTGGTTGCCCTATCTGCAGGGCGTTCCTAATTTTGAGGGCATCCGCATCCATGCCGGCAACTATCCTGATGATACCCAGGGCTGCATCCTGGTGGGCGAGAACAAGCTGAAGGGCATGGTGGTGAACTCCCGCATCTGGCTTCACCGACTGATGAAGCGCATGGAGGAGGCGAGGGATAAGGATGAAAGCATCTGGATTACCATCATCTGATGGAAAAACATGAGGAGGGTGTGTCATTATTCATCGGATTACACGGAATAAACGGAACCTTAACCGCCTTCCTCGGATTACTCACGGATTTTAAACGGAAACTCGACCTGGCGGTCGTGGCGATACCCCCTAAAGCTGGAATGCGAATGCGCTAGCCCAATGGCCGTAAGGCCAAATCCGTTTAAATTCCGTGCGTAATCCGTGAAGCAAGAATGTTCCGTTAACTCAGCGTAATCCGATGAAGAAAACGATGAAGCAACAAAAAGAGGGTGTGTCTTGGACTTTTGACACACCCTCTCAATCTTGTATTTTTTATTTCTTCTCCAACTCCTGAAGGCTTTCCATCTTTTTCGACTCCAGGAACTCGTAGATGCCGCACAGATGTTCACGAACCCTGCCATGACCGAATTCATATACCTTGCTCACCAAACCATCCAGGAAGTCACGGTCGTGACTCACCACGATGAGCGTGCCGTCGAAATCTAGAAGCGCCTGCTTCAGCACATCCTTCGTCTTCAAGTCCAGATGATTAGTCGGCTCATCGAGAATCAGCAGATTCACCGGCTCCAGCAACAGCTTCAGAATGGCAAGACGGGTTCTTTCGCCGCCCGACAATACCTTCACCTTCTTGGTAGAATCCTCGCCGCCAAACATGAAGGCACCCAGCAAATCGCGAATCTTGTTTCTTATTTCGCCCTTCGCCACATCATCAATGGTCTGGAACACCGTGAGTTCGCCATCCAGCAAAGATGCCTGATTCTGAGCAAAATAGCCTATCTGCACGTTATGTCCCAACTCCAGTTTACCCTCGTTCTGCAGCTGACCCATGATGCATTTCACCAGCGTAGACTTACCCTCGCCGTTTCTACCCACGAAGGCAATCTTGTCGCCACGTTCCACGGTGAGGTTCACGCCGCTGAATATCTGCTTGCCGTCGAACGACATCGCCACGTCGCTCATCTGCACCGGATAGGCACCGCTTCTCGGACTCGGCGGGAACTTCAGTCTCAGTCGGCTGGTATCCTCTTCATCCACCTCGATGAGTTCCAGCTTTTCGAGCATCTTCACGCGGCTCTGCACCTGGAAGGTCTTGGAGTAGGTGCCCTTGAACCGCTCGATGAAGTCCTTGGTCTCGGCTATCATCTTCTGCTGCTCCTCATATTTCTTCATCTGCTGCTCGCGGCGCTCCTTGCGCAGTTCCAGATATTGGCTGTAGGTGGCCTTGTAGTCGTAGATTCTGCCCATGGTCACCTCGATGGTGCGGGTAGTGATATCGTCAACAAATTTGCGGTCGTGACTGATCACTACCACTGCCTTGGAACTGTTGATGATGAATTCTTCGAGCCATCCGATGGATTCGATGTCGAGGTGGTTGGTAGGCTCATCGAGGAGCAATACATCAGGCGATTTCAGCAGCAACTTTGCCAGCTCGATGCGCATGCGCCATCCTCCCGAGAACTCGCTGGTAGGTCGGTTGAAATCGGAACGCTCGAAGCCCAGTCCGAGCAGCGTCTTCTCTACATCCTCCTCGAAATGGGTCATGTCGATGGCATAGAATTTTTCTGAAAGGGAAGAAACCTTCTCGATGAGCTGCATGTAGTCGTCGCTATCGTAGTCGGTGCGGGTGGTAAGCTCGTTGTTGATGCGGTCTATCTCTGCCTGCATCTCGTGCAGATGGGCGAAGGCCTGGCAGGTTTCCTCGAACACGGTTCTGCCGTCTTCGGTCATCAGGTGCTGAGGCAGATAGGCGATGACGCAGTCTTTCGGGGCGGATACGGTGCCACGGGTGGCCTTTCTCACGCCTGCAATGATTTTGAGCAGGGTACTCTTTCCTGCGCCATTCTTGCCCATCAGGGCGATACGGTCCTTCTCGTTGATTTGGAAGGAAATGTCTTTGAATAGGGTGGTGCCGCCGAATTCGACGGTCAATCCATCAACTGTAATCATATTTCTTTCTTAAATCTTTATTTTATTACTAAATGCAAAGATACGAAAAATTATCGGATAGGAATCAAAAAAGGAGGAAAACTTGCGCTTTCCTCCTTTTATCTGATGTTTTTGTTCTTTCAGGGCTTCTTGAATCCCCTTTGAAAGGTTTCTTCTTTACTTCATTGGCTCGTTCTCAGGATCGTAGATAGAACGGGTCATTTCCTTGATGCTCAGCTCGGCCATAGCAATCCACTGGCTGCCGGAATAAGCTTCGTCAATCTGCAGCCAGAGATACTGGAACTCATCTTTGTCACTGAACAGACCAGGAGATGTATATTCCGGAGCTGTGCCGCTTGGCAGCACATCGCTACCCAATTCGCTAATCTTCCATGCTTCGGCAGCAGTAGGGGTGTCGCCCGCCTTGTTGCTTGCCCAGACGGTGATGTGCTTAGGGTTGTCGTTGTTGCCGTTGTTACGGCCCTTATACCAGAACGATACGCCCTTCACCTTCTTGCCCAGGTCTACACGGATGTAGTGAGGCCATGGAGTTGGAGCACTCCAGCTCATGTGGAAGTAGGTGCCGTTGTTGCCGTCGATGAGGGCTGCGATAGGACCCTCGGATGATTCCTGGTCGTCGGTCCAGAGCTGTGCTGCGGTCAGGCTGATAGGTCCCACCTCGTAGTCCTTGATGTCGGCAGGCACGTAGCCGGCCTTGGCATCCTTGGTGAAGAGCACCTTCTCGCCGCCGTCTCTGCTCACTGCCGTGAATGTGTAGGCGAGTTTGCCATACTTGGCATAGAGTCCATCAATCATGATGGAATCGGCATAGCTGCTGGCGTTGAGCACGCGGTGGCCCTTAACGGGGTCGTCGTAAGCCACCTTAATATAATAGTAGTCTTTGTTCTTTGGAGTGGTCCAGTGGAACACCACCTTGCCTGGCTGGAGGCTGTCGATGGTGACGGTCTGCTCTTCGATGTTCACTGCCGGTGCAGTCTTGTCGTCATCAGAGCATGCTGCCATTGTGCCGACAAGGGCCACAGCCGCAAGCATTTTTATGATATTCTTTTTCATCATTGTGTCTTTTTATTTGTTACAATGCTTAAAATTAATAACCCGGAGTCTGTACCACGTGGTCGTTTCGGTTGATGTCGGCTGATGGGATAGGCATCAGATAGTTCATCGGCGACTGGAACTTACGCTCGAATACTACTTCCTGAACCTCGCTGAAGTCATTGATGTTTTCGGCATCAATGTTCAGACCCTTCACCTTCACGTTGAAGTACTTCTCGGCAAGCAGCCAGCGGCGCATATCCCAGAAGTTCTGGTTCTCGAGATAGAACTCGTTCATGCGCTCGTTGCGGATGATGTCGCGCAAGCCTTCCTTGGTGGTAGCCTTGGATGGGTCCTTGCCAAACTGCTCGTAAGCTTCCTTCACGCCTGGCAATCCGGCACGGGTGCGCACCTTGTCAAGGTAGAGGCGGGCATTGGTCAGGTCGCCTGACTCGGCAAGACACTCGGCATAACCCAGGTAAAGCTCTGCCAGTCGGATGAGCGGCCATGGGTTATTGGTGTATTCCCAACCGCTTTTGGACTTTACCAGGTCTGGGTTCACAAACTTCTTGTTGAGGAAGCCTGTAGGCGAGTAGTTGCTGGTACGCTTGGAGTTGGCATCCACACCACGGCTGCAGTTTCCGCCGAGCACGAAGTCGCAGATGAGGCGACCATGGGTGTTGTCGGATGTAAGCGTGTAGTTTTCGTCGCTGCTGTAGGCACCGTTGTTGGATGCACTCAGAATCTCGTAGTAACCATCCTGGAAGGCAACCCATGCATAGTAGCGAGGCTCGCGGTCGAGGTTGAACTTCTGGGTCTTGCGGCCTGGATAAGCCTCGTCCTTGTGGGCATCATCCACCTCTACTGGTTCCCAGCGGTTGGCATAGTCGAAGGTCTTGTCCTCATCGATAGGCAGACCGTTCTTGGTGTAGAAGCGGCTGAGCATGGCAATGGTAGGAGCCACGCCGTTCCAGGCGCCGTCGCCACCATAGATATATGGCTCGCTCTTGTTCTGGATACCATAGTAACCCTCGCCACGGGAGTCTGCCCAGATCACCTCCGAGTTGGCTCCTGCCTGCTCATCTTCTGCCGAGTAGTCGGTGATGGTGTAGCGCAGGGCACGCACGTGTGGGTCAGCTGGATAGCCGTTATATTTGAGCTTGCAGTCGCCACGGGTATAGAGGTGGTAGCCTGCAGATTCGGCAGCGGTAATGGCATCCTTGAAGGCTGCGGCAGCCTTGCTCCACTTGCTCTCATCGTAGGTCAGTGGCATGAGGGCGTTGCCCTCCTTATCCTTGAAGTCGGAATAGAACTTGCTGTTGCCGTTGAACAGTGGGGATGCGGCATAGAGCAGCATCTTTGCCTTCATCGCCTTGGCTGCTACGCTGGTGGCAAGACCGAATTCGTTGGCCTGTGAACCGGTGCGGGTAGCAGGAAGACCCTTGGCTGCCTCGTCAAACTTCTCGCAGATGAAGTTCACGCAGTCGTCGTATGGCTCCTGACCCTGATAGTCGGATGGCAGAAGCATCGGGTCTGGGGTCTGGTGAACGAGGATGATAGGGCCATAGCAGCGTGAAAGCAGGAAGTGGTAGTATCCGATGAGGAAGGTAACCTGTGCCTTGTAGTCCTCGCGGTCCTTATCAGCAAGTCCGTGGAAGTTGCCGGTCTTGTTCAGCTCGTCCTGGAACATGTAGCACTGGCGGATTCCCTGATACAGGGTGTTCCAGTAGCTGATCACTGGGCTGGAGGCTGAATAGTTGCCTTTAGGGAATGCGGCGAATGTCTCATGCTCGAAGGCTGTCACCACCTCGTCTCCGGTAAGGAAGTCGAGCGACGTAGGTCCAGCGTTAGGTGTAGGCAAATATCCGTAGCAAGAGTACAGATAGTTGAGGGCTGCCTGGCGGTCCTTGGTCATGTCGGTGCCAGTGGTTGTCTCGGCAGGAATCACATCAAGATAGTCGCACGATGTCATCGTGAAACCCGCAGCGAGCAAGCAGCCTATGAATGCTTTATTGAGTATTTTCATATCTTCTTTAATTAAATGTGAGTTGGAAACCTACGTTGATTGTCATCTGTGTCGGATACTTGGTGGTGTAGTTACCACCGCCCATCTCAGGATCCCACTCCTTGAAAGGTGAGATGGTGAGCAGGTTGGTTCCGTTGACATAGAATCGCATGTTCTTGAGCGTGTAACCGATTTCTGCGTTCTTCAGCTTCAGGAATCTACCGTTGCGCAACCAGTAGCTTGATGATACTGTGTTGTGGTTGTTGTAGTTGTCCGTGAGGCGTGGATACTTCGCATTCGGATCCTGGTTGTCCGGGCTCCAGTGGTCTTCGTCGATGAACTTCAGTACGCCACGGCGATAGGATGAACCGAATGGCTGGATATCGCTGAGCATCAGTGCCACGTTGCCGCGGCCCTGGAAGAATACGGAGAAGTCCCAGTTCTTGTAACCTACTGACGGACCGAAACCGTAGATAATCTTCGGAACGCTTACGCCCAATGGCACCTGGTCATCGGCTGTGATGCGGCCATCATACTTGCCCTCGCGGTCTGGCTGGTCTACATACTTGATGTCACCAGGAGCGATGGCGATGTTGCCGAGCGTAGAGGTAGGACTGTTGGCGATGTCTGCCTTGTCGATGTAGAGTCCGTCGGAAACGTAACCCCATACGGTGTTCACGTTCTTGCCCTGGCTCTTCATGGCGTCGCGCTTGCCCGGAGCCTCATCGTATACGGAAATCTCGTTGTTGTTGTAGGTGAATGTGCCCTGGAACTGTACGGAGAGATCCTTGTTGATGCGCTTGCTGTAGTTCACTGCCAGGTCTACACCCTTGTTGATTACCTCGGCAAGGTTACCATAGATCTTGGTATTGGCTGTACCCAGATAGTTTGGTATGGAGAGCTTCTGCTGGAAGATGTTGCTGCGGCGCTCGCGGAACCAGTCGACGGTGATGTCGAGGGCATTGAAGAGCTGCAGGTCGAAACCGATGTCGAGCTTATGGCCCACCTCCCATGATACGTTCTCGTTGCGCAGACGGTTCCATCCCGGACCGGAATAGTTTACATAGTTGCCTGGCAAACCGGTGGTGAACGAGCCGTTGCCGGTGAGCGATACGTCCTCACGATAGATGAAGCGCTCGTAACCATACTGGTCGTTACCTACGAGTCCGTAAGTACCACGAATCTTGAAGTTGGAAACGGTTTGCTTGATAGGCTCCCAGAACTTCTCCTCGCTGAGGTTGTAACCCAGACCCACAGATGGGAAGAAACCCCACTGGTGACCCTTGGCAAACTGCTCGGAACCGTTGTAACCTGCGTTGAACTCAATCAGGTAGCGGTGCTTGTAATCGTATGTGGCACGTGCTGCGAAACCAATCTTGCGCTGTGGCAGAGACGAGAGCACATTATCTACAAAGATATTGGAGTTATACTGGTTGATGTTCCAGAGGAGCATACCCGTAACGGTGTGGTCGCCGAAGCTTCGGTTGTAGTCGAAGTATGCCTGAGCATAGTAGCGGCGGTCGCCGGCATTCTGACCCGAGTTGCTGAGCACAGGCTTCGAAGGGTCGTTCTTAGGAGTCTGCACGTAGGTATAGGTGCCGTCTTCGTTCTGGGTATAGTTCTTCAGCTCGTAATGGTTGTAGTTGAGCGAGCGGAAGGTGGTACTCTTGGACCAGTTCTTGAACGAGAACATCAGGTGGAAGCCCAGACCCTTGGTAATGAAGTCGAGCTTCTGGTCGAAGTTCAGGTTGGCATTGATGGTACTTGCGAATGAATCCTGATATCCGCTCACGAGTCGCGCCATCGGGTTGAAGTTACCTCCGTTGGCAAGCTGGCGGTATCCCCAGTGAACCCACTCGTCGCCCTCATTGTTATATGAGATAGGGAAGAGCACTGGGTTGGCGTTCATCATCTGCGAATAGAGGTCGTTCAGGGAAGCCGAGATGTCGTTGCTGCCTGCCAGCGGACCGTGCATGTTGTCGAGTCCGGCATAGAGGTGGAGCGAAATCTTCGACGACTTCGACATGTTGAAGTCGATGTTGTTCTGGAACGCATATCGCATGTAGTCGATATTATTGTTGTAAGAATAGTACTCCTTACTGCGGTTGCGCAGCATACCGGTTTCATGGCTCACGTTGAGGTTCATGAAGTACACGATCTTGCTGGTACCACCACGCACGTTCATGTTCGCCTTCTGGTTGTATGAAGCCGACTTGAACATCTCCTTATACCAGTTGACATCTGGGAAAATCTCGCCGTTCACGTGATTGCGTGTGTTGGCAATCTGCTCTGCCGTGTAGAGGGTGTTGCCCGTACCTTCGTTGGTAACAGCCTCGTTGAAGAGCTCCATGAATCGGGCACCGTCAACAAATTTAGGTTTGGATGTAGGCATGGTTACGTTGGCCTCTACGCGGAAGGAAATCTTCGGCTTGTCGAGGTCCTGACCACTCTTGGTAGTAATGATGAGCACACCATTAGCACCGCGCGAACCATACATGGCGGTGGCTGATGCGTCTTTCAGGATAGAGAAACTCTCGATAACGTCTGGGTCGAGGTGGTTGAGGTCGTCCTGCGAAATCTCCATACCATCCATGACGATGAGAGGCGACTTGGCACCACTGATGGTGGCGATACCACGGATGTAGAAGTCAGATCCGTTGGCACCTGGCTGACCGCTGCTCTGGGTAGCGATGACACCCGAGAGTCGTCCTGCGAAAGATGATGAAATACTAGCCGATGGCACACGCAGCGACTCTGGTCTTACCTGCTGCACGGAACCCACCACGGTTTCCTTCTTCTGGGTGGCACCGAAGGCAGTGACTACCACGTCGCCAAGGGTCTGTGAGTCTTCCTTGAGGTGAATGCTCAGCGGCTTGTTGCCGTTGAATCTCACTTCCTGGGTTTGGCAACCGATGTAAGAAACGACGATAACTCCACTTGTAGAATTCACGTCGAGAATGAAGTTACCATCCACATCGGTTACAGTACTCTGCTTCGAGTTGTTCTTCAAAACAACCGTAGCACCAATAACAGGTTCACCTGCTTCGTCAAACACGGTACCAGTAATACGCTGGTGCTTTGCCTGCTGCGTAGCGTTGAAAACGCTTTCAGTCTTGGGTTTCAAGGAACCAGCAATGCCTGTACTTCCAACAAAGTTGTTGTCTGCTGCCAATGCTGACATTGGCAAAAGCATTGCTGCTCCAATCACACCCAGCTGCTTTCTTGCTTCTTTTTGCATAAGCTGATGTTAGATTAGAATGAATACTATTTAGATATATAATCTCTTTTCAGCTGCAAAAATAATAAAAAACTAATAAAAATATAAAATCTTTAACCTTTTTAACTATATATTTTTTTAAAATTATAATATTAGTATACAAAAATGAAGATTTAGTCGATGATATGGTTGATTACGATACCTGCTATAGCCATTCCGAACGAGGCTGTGATGTGGCAGAGCGAACCGTTGATCTGTGCCTTGTTAGAGCACCATTCGTCCTCCACGAGTCGCTGGTCGCCCATGTTCTGCATCGGCTTTTCCTCGCTGTATACGCAGATGAACTTGCGTTGAGGGAAGGTTTTGTTCTTCTTGAATCTCTTGCGCAGGCATCTTGCCAGCGGGTCGCCCTCCACCTTCCAGAATTCAGTCTTTCTGATCATGAAGGGGTCGCGGCGCAGGGCTGCACCCATGGATGATACGAAGGTGATGTGCTTGGGCAGGGCGGTGGCACGCAGGATGAGGTCGGCCTTATCCTTCAGTGAGTCGATGGCGTCGATGATGAAGTCGTATTCTTCCATGTGGAATTCTTCTGCCGTTTCTGCCTGGTATATTTTCTGATAGGCGATGATGTTGGCATCGGGATTGATTTCCAGCAGGCGCTGGCGCAGGGCATCCACCTTCACTTCGCCGATGGTGCGGCTTGTGGCCATCAGCTGTCGGTTGCAGTTGCTTACGCATACGTGGTCGCTATCCACGATGGTGATGTTGCGCACGCCGCTGCGCACCAGTCCCTCGGCGCACCATGATCCCACTCCTCCGACTCCGAAGATGAGCACGCGTGCGGATTGTATTTTTTCGAGATTATCTTTTCCCAGGAGCAGTTCCGTGCGGCACTGCATTCCCCCTTCCATTGTTGTGATTTTATTTTCCATTTATCCTTTTATCCTTATGAATTAATTGTCTTATGAATATCCGGTTCTGCTGCCATCATTGGCTGATTTTCAGGCAGTACATACGGCTTACTTCCTGCCATCACATTCTGCTTTGCCTCAATCTCCCCACGCAACCGTTCTTTCAGTTTCGTGTTTCTCTTGCTCACCGTCAGATTCCTTATCGCATAGGCGAGGGCCTTGGGCTGACCTATCAGCACGCAGATTTTCTTGGCTCTCGTAATGCCCGTATAGATAAGGTTGCGCTGAAGCATCACGAAGTGGGTCATCAGCACGGGGATTACCACGATGGGGTATTCCGAACCCTGACTCTTGTGGATGGTGGTGGCGTATGCCAACGTCAATTCGTCCAGCTCCGTGGTCTCGTATTCTGCCAGATGATCCTCGAAACTAACCGTGATGGTGCGGTCTTCCATATTCACCTTCTCCACGGTTCCGATGTCTCCGTTGAATACGTTCTTGTCGTAATTATTCCTTATCTGCATCACCCGGTCGCCTAGTTTATAGGTGGTTCCGCCACGGCTGATGCCCAGCGTGGAGGTGTTGATGGCCTGCTGCAGCATCAGGTTCAGATGGGCTGCACCCACCACGCTGCGCTGCATCGGCGTAAGCACCTGGATGTTGCTGAGCGGCTGACTGTAAGCCTTTGGCAGACGGTATTTTACGAGATTCACGATTTCCGCAGCCACCTGCTCCGGGTCTTCATTCTTGATGAAGAAAAAGTCTGTCTGCTTGCCGTTGCTCGTGTTAGGATAATATCCCTGGTTGATGGAGTGGGCGCTCATCACGATTCGGCTCGACTGTGCCTGCCTGAAGATGCGGGTTAGGCGAACGACGGGAATCTTCTCGGAGTCGATGATGTCGCGCAATACGTTTCCGGCTCCCACACTCGGCAGCTGGTCGATGTCGCCCACCAGCACCAGTCGCATGTGCTTCGGAATCGCCTTCATCAGGTTGTACATCAGTATGATATCAATCATCGAACACTCATCCACGATCAGCGCATCGCCCTCCAGCGGGTTCTCCTCGTTTCGCTTGTATCCGTCTTGCGGATTGAATTCCAGCAGTCGGTGGATGGTCTTGGCTTCCATGCCCGTGGCCTCGCTCATTCGCT
>ERZ1023892.247-NODE-247-length-15464-cov-7.155688_pt1 | contig 15464 bp, 28 predicted proteins | sample MGYA00380397_ERZ1023892 | MGnify/ENA primary metagenome ERZ1023892 (study PRJEB33179, sample SAMN07448999) | human gut metagenome | biome: Human-gut; feature: Human associated habitat; material: Faeces | host: Homo sapiens | place: India: Bhopal | collected... | reverse complement strand
TCACAAAGGTTATTGAAGACACATTGAAATTAAATAAAGAATACGATAGATGGGATGATTTTGGTATTAATCTGTGGGAACTTCCTATTGGAGATACTGTAGCGGATCTTGCTGAATCAATTTGGAATATTGTATTCGATGAGGATGGAGTAGATTGGATTAACTGGTGGATATATGAGAGACCAGCTTTGTTTGAAGGTGATGAAGTAAATAAAGCCTATAATGAAGATGGTACAGAGATTCCAACAGAAACAGTAGATGACCTTTGGAATATTGTAGAAAAGTTTCGTAAGTAATGATTAAATATCTTTTAGGACGCGCTAGTACTGGTAAATTTCGTTTTGCAGTTGTAGAATGTGATGAAGAATGGCATTCAGATTGTGAACCAGCTGGTTATATAATTCAACGTAGTTATGGTCAGGTGAGAGGAAAAACAACCCTCTCACCTCAAATTATTGTAGATAGAACTAAACAAAAGAGAAATTGGCAAGAACAATATACCTTACAATTTAACTCTGAAGTTAAGAAATATTTAGATAAGGGCTATAAAGAAATTGACAAACATCCTAATGAATATACTGATGATGAACTTCTTAGTATATTTGGAGATGTTAAAACCAATCAGTATGGTGTAATTAAACCTCAATTAGCTAAACAAGCTGATAAGGTTACAAATCCTAAGATATTTAATAAAGAATGGTTAATTAGTAGAAAACTTGATGGTGTAAAGGCATTATTCTACTGGGATGGTAAAGAGATTCATACAGCCAGCCGTGGTGGAGAACATTATGACTATAGTACAATTCATTTGCGTACTAATCCTTCTCTAGTAGCTTTCTTCAAAGAGAACCCTACTATTATTCTTGATGGTGAATTATTCGTAAGAGGCAAGACCCTTCAGCAACTTTCAGGAGCTGCTAGAATGGAGAAGAATGCTTATGATTGTGATTGGTTGCAGTATTGGGTATATGATTGTTATAACTCTGCAGATATTGACATGATAGCTTCAGAACGTTATAAGTTCTTGGAAGATAAATTTGCAGAAGCTCACAATTTCCCTATTTATAGAAGTAGTGAGGATGAATCAGAAGCACCAATCAGACTCTTGGGACATGAATATATATCTGGTTGGGATAATATGAAGAAACTTCACGATGAATGGGTTTCTGCAGGATTTGAAGGTGCTGTAATTACAGACCCTTCTAAGGCTTATAAAGTAGGTTCTCGTTGTAACAATCTTATAAAGATTAAACAATATAAGTCTGAAGATTTTAAAGTAATTGGATATAAATTAGGACTTAGAGGTTCTGAAGATATGACATTTACTTGTGAATTAGAAGATGGACGTACTTTTGAAGCTATGCCAGTAGGTAACAGGGAAATTAAAGCTGAATATGTTGAGAACTTTGAAACTAAGTACAAAGGACACAAAGCTGAGTGTACTTTCTTTAACTATTCGGATGATGGTATACCTACTCAACCTAAGTTGAGAATCTTCCGCTTCGATTTGGAGTAAATTTTATTAGTGATTTTACATATATGAAAATAAAACTGATAGGTAAGGGACATTATGAAGTAATTCATAGAAATAAAGTTATAGGCAGATTTGATAAATATGATTTAGATACATTAAATAATGCTCAAGTAGGAGCAACTCTAAATTTTGCAGACTAATGTATTTCAAAGGAACCATTGTAATTACAGACCCATGTTATATAATTAAAGAGAATCCTATTAAGTGTCCTAATGAAAAGGATTTTGGACTTCCAGCATCTATAATTAGTAAACCATTTAAGGATTATTCTACTCCAGAAGAGTTGGCTTATAAAGCTGCTTTAGATTACTACTTTAGTGAGTCTCGTAAATATGATGATTGGGATAAATGTGATTTTGGAGAGAATATGGAAGTATTAGGTATCCATAATTATATTTCTGAATCTACTATTTATGGAGATTGGAGTTGTACTACTTATCAAACAGAGGAGGAACCAAAAGAACTTCTAGAAAGTATTTTACGAGTTCTGAATGATAACCTCGAAAATGAGGAATATGAAGATGATGAATCTTTTGTTCCTTCCTGGGGTAAAGATATTGGAGGATTCTGTGCAGATGCGGGTCTTGTAGGAGTATTCTTACTTGATGAGATACTTGCATATAACCCTGAATGGAAATCCTGGATAGAAGAACATCCTTGGTGTGCTACTATAATTGAGGATTTTGAGGGTGAAGTAGAATACTACATAGATAAAGTAGATGAAGAAGCCCACATAGTGGGGACTGGAAGTATTAACTTTTATACAGCACAAACAGGTGTATGAAACATTATTTAATTAATGATAGTGTAAATTGGGCAGATGAGTTTGATGTGCCTTTTTATGAGCTGTTGGACGAGGATATGTATCGCATCTATATGTATGCTAAACTCAAATTAGGTAGTGCTATAACTGATAAGTTTTTTGGCACTAATGAAGGTTGGGAATATGATTATGGTTTAGACTTATTACAATTTGAACCAGTAGAAATAACAGATATAGAGTATTCTGTTATTAAAGATCATCTACCAGTAGGTACCTTAGACATAATGGATGATTTGTTTAGCTATCTAGAAGATAGAGTAAATTTAGAAGATTCTGAAGACATATATAAGATGACTCCCGAACAAGTAATGAAAATTATTGATGCAATTGCCGAGCGAGTTTAAGTGTGCAGGAAATACTATTAAGGTACAGTTAGTAGAAAAAACAGATAATGATAATTATGGAAATTGGTGTGATGCTACCAATACTATAACTATAGCTAAAACTATAGAATTAGAAGATAAAACTGTGGTGAAGTTGACAGAAGATCAAATAACCAATACGTTTTGGCATGAACTTCTCCATTGTTTTCAGTTCTATTTCGATAATAGTTATAGTGAAGCACAATCACAAGTATATGCCAACTTTCTGTGTGAATATTTCAAATCTGTTGCTTCAGATGATGAATTTGCATAATGCCTAAAAAGAAAGTAGTTGTTCCACCAGTAGTTATCGAAAAGAAACCAAAAGTTAAGTATGTTTCTAAATTAAAGGAATATGCTATTAATTTCGATGCTACTATAAAAATACACCAAGGAGGGTTTGAATCAGCCTTACCTTGGTGTATCAAAGTAGATAAAAGTAAATATGCTAATTTAACTAAAGAACAGATAGTAACTAAGGTTAAAGAGGCAATTAGATTGGCAATCTTAGATAAATGTCCTTGGGTATCTGAGATTATTTCATTAGATAATATTAAGTTCTCTCAAGAATTAATTAATAATGAAGCTAATCAAGAGCAAAAATTGTAACATTAATTATCTAGCTAAAGTAGTTGATATTAAAGTTTTTAGAAAACATTCAAATCCGGAAGTAACTAAACTTAAATGTTGTACTATTGATGGATTTAATATTATTACTTCAATAGATGCTGAACCTGGGCTTTATATATATTTCCCAACAGCTTGTTGTATTAACCCTGATTTTTTATCTTATGATAACTTATTTAGAAAATCAGAGAAAAACAACAATCCACATAAAACTGGTCTATTTGAAGATAATGGTAAGGTTAAAGCAGTTAAATTAAAAGGTGAATTATCAGAAGGATTTATTGTGCCTGCTGTAGAATTTACCAACTGGCTTATATCTATAACCAATAGAGATATTGAATTAATTGACGGAACTGAATTTGATACAGTAGAACATGAAGGCAAGACATTTTGGGTTAATAAGAAATTCATCGTTAAAGGATCACAGGGAGCTCCTGGAGGAGGCTCAAAAAAGACACGTAAAGTTAAGAAGGAACTCGATAAAGTCATCTCTTCCCAATTCAGATTTCATTATGACACAGTTATTATCAAGAAATGTCCTAATGTAATTCAACCTGAAGATTTAATTAGTATTACTGAGAAAATACATGGAATGTCTCATATCTCAGCATATGTAATGTGTCATAAGGAACTTACTTGGAAAGAAAAATTAGCTAAATGGCTTACAGGTAATAACTTTGATATTTATGACCATCTATATGCTTCAAAGAATGTGATTAAAAATCAGTATTATAACCCTAATGTAACACCAGGATTTTATGGTTGTGATACTTGGAAGTATGCTGATGATTATCTACGTCCATATATTCAAAAGGGTATGACTATTTATGCAGAGATTGTAGGATACAATCCAACTGGCACATATATTCAAAAGGGATATGACTATGGTTGTGAGAAGCCTAATGCTGTTGCAGACAATTTGATATATAAGCCAGAAAAACATTTTAAAGTAAGACCTTATAGAATCACACTAACTAATGTAGATGGTGAAGTACATGAATTTAGTGCAAGGGAAGTGCAACAGTATTGTAAATCAGTAGGGCTAACTCCTGTAACTGAATATTATTATGGATATGCTAAGGATTTATATCCTGAATTAGATAGTAAGGATAAAGACTGGTCAAAACTATTTTTAGACAAACTATCTAATGATAAGCGTTTCTATATGGAATGTAAATCACCTTCTTGCGTTAATAGGGTACCCCATGAAGGTATAGTTATTAAAAAGGAGGATATGATTGGTCGCGCTTGGAAATTAAAATGTTTCAAATTTGTAGATAAAGCTCAATCTGACCCAGAGATGGATAAAGAAGATGAACTTAATTAATAAAGTACGCACTTTCATCAAGCATTGGAATGAGTATAAAAATCCATTCTATGTTTGGTGGAAGTGTAGAAATTGGTTTCAAAGACCCAACTGTTATGTCCATTGTGGTAAGAAAATATGGTTCTTTGGATTACCTATAACAACTAGATATTATAATAGAATATTAGATATTAGATTTAGTGCTGTTGGTTGGAAATGGAAGTATGAAAGAATCGAGCATGAATGGAATCCTTATATTGCTATCACTTTATTTAGGAAGTGGCAATTAATATTTATGTTTAACTACATAATTATAGGAGATGATTGTTCTTATATTAGAAATATAGCTACTTGGGAAGCTATGCTAGATATAGTATATAATAATAAATCTCTATATCAAGTAGTTAATGGACATCAATGGTGTAAATCTGTAGATAATAGAAAGGAAGTTATCACAATAAAAGATAACTTATCTTATGATGGATTCTTTGAATATTTAATAGAATATGAAAATATGCGCAATGTCTGATTTACATGGTAATCTTATCCATATACAGAAGTGTGATTTATGTTTAATTGCAGGAGATGTTGTACCCTTGAATATACAGAAAAATAGAGTAGAATCTATTGTATGGTTCTTTCAAGATTTTTTACCTTGGATTAAAGAATTGCCTTGTGAAGAAGTATATATGGTAGCAGGTAATCATGATTTTATATGTGCTTCTGAATATCCGGTAATGAAAGCCTTGGAGTATCTTTCTGATTTTAAGTTTACTTATTTACTTAATGATTATACTAATTATATGGCTCTTAATGGTAAAAGTTATAAGGTATATGGGTCTCCACAATGTCACGTGTTTGGGAATTGGGCATTTATGCACAGTGAGGAATTTCTAGAGGGTTTATATAGTCAGGTTCCAAATGATATAGATATATGGTTGACTCATGATACTCCTGCTTTAGGAGATTTAGATTTATTACCTCCGAGTCGATGGAGTCAAGAATCTATTCATGCTGGAGGTCAAAGTTTAGCTAAAGCTATTCAGAGAGTTAAACCTAAATATGTATTTTGTGGGCATCTACATACTTGTAAAGATAAGTATTTGAAACTGAATAATACAGAAATATATAATGTTTCTATTCTTGATAATGATTACCATATTAGTTATGAACCTACATATTTGGAAATTGACTAATAAAGAAGAAGATGATATATTAGACATTTACTGTTCTAGATTCTACTTTAATTAAAAATACTAATAATGAAAGACGAAATATTTAACCAACTTATTACTGATTATAAGGAATTAGAAATTAAAACTACAGAACTTAGAGATTTCTTAATTCATAAAATAGATAAGACTTCTATAGATAATCTTAATAAAGATTTGTTGATAGCCCAGCTTAGAGCAATGGAAGCTTATCTCACTATTCTTAGTATACGTATAGGTCTTAACAGACCAACCCAAGAAGAAAAGCAATTAGATGAAGCTAAAGCACTAGCTAAGTCTACAATTAATGAATAAAAGAGTTATTTTTTCTGACAAGTCGGACTCTCTACTTCAGAGTTATTTTCGAGATATATCTAAATATAAAATATTAGATAATGAAGAAATAAATGAATTAATCATTAAGGCTCAAAATGGAGATGAGAAGGCAAGAGAAAAAGTAATTACTTCTAATTTAAGATTTGTAGTAACTATAGCTAAGCAGTTTCAGAATAGAGGTATTCCTCTTATGGATTTAATATCTTCAGGATTGGAAGGCTTATGTAAATCTGTAAATAAGTTTGATCCAACTAGAGGTGTTAAATTTCTTAATTATTCTGCTTGGTGGATAAAACAATGTATTTATACTACTATATATTGGTATGGTCGTGAGATTAGATTACCAGTAACTCAACACTTAAAAGTAATTCAAATATTAAGAGCTACTAATGAGTTTATCAAAAAGAATGGAAGAAATCCAACCACAAATGAATTACATACTTTAACTAATATTCCCGAAAAGCAAATAGATTATTTAGCACAATTTTCTAACAGATTAGTTAGTGTTGATGATTTTATTGGTGGGGATGAAGAAAATAGTCAAGTATGTGATGTAATACCAGATGGAGAACCACCTCTTGATGAACAAATTAATAAAAGCTTTATTAATAGAGAATTATGTAAATGTCTAGATGTACTTCCTGTTAGGGAACATGATATTATTATTATGTTATTTGGTATAGGAATGAATCCTATGCCTAAACAAGAAGTAGGAGACATGTTTGGTATCGGTGTTGAAAGAGTTAGACAGATAAAAGAAAAAGCTTTAGATAGAATAAGAAAGAGATGCAATTTACAGTTATCTAAATTAATATAATGATATCTAAAGAAGAATTTCTTAATGGAAATTGGTGGTTAGTTATTGCTAAATACCCAGTAGCTTGTGATGCTTCAATAAAAGAAGTAATTGAGAGTGAAGAAGATCCTACATTAGAATCTAGTTACGCAAATGAATTAATAGAAGAGTGTGTTGATTCATTTGGTTATTTAGATGAATTTACTTACGATCCAGATTTGGAAGAAAGTGAAGAATGCGGAGAAGAGGATCAATTTGAAGATTGGTATGAGCAGCAAAGAGAAGGTATTGAGCTTGAGGCTATAAAGATAGATGAAAAGGTAATAGATGAATACGGAGTAGAGTGGTTAAATGACTATTTAGCATGACAGAGAACTATCCAGCAGGAGCTTATAATGACCCAAGTGCACCTTGGAATGAACCTAATGATAGAGATATTACTGTAGAAGTAAATGTTGAATTGGGTACTTTTGTAGACATTACAATTCCTCAGTATAAAGAAGGCAGACATTTGGTTATTAACGAAGAAGAATTAAAAGAAGCCGTAGAAAAAGCTATAAAAGATAAATTAAATATTGATAATGAAGATATAGTTCTAAATAATTTAACTATTTGTGATTATCAATGATTTATTTAGTTAGTCATAATAAAAGTTTATTTCAGACCGATAAATATATAGAGGCAACAATGAAGCAGGCAATGTCTGTTCTGTTGCCTCTTAAATTATGTCAATTAGATACTGAAACTAAAGGACTTGACTGTCATACTAAAGCTTTATTGACTATACAGTTAGGTAATAAAAATAATCAAGTAGTTATTGATTGGACTACTGTAACTCCAAGAGAAAAGCAAATAGTTAAAAATTACCTAGAATCAGACAGATTATTTCTAGGATGGAATTTAATGTTTGATTTAACCTTTTTATATGTTCAAGGTATTTATCCTAAGCATATTTGGGATGGCATGATAGTAGAACAGCTCTTATATTTGGGATATCCAGCCCAAATGCGTGAAAAGAGTTTGAAAGCAGCTGCATGGAATTATTTAAATATTAATATTGATAAGACTGTTCGAGGTAAAATTATTAATGATGGCTTAACTACTGAAGTTGTTATTTATGCAGCGGGGGATGTTACGTATATAGAGGATATAAAAGAAAAGCAAGATATTGAGGTAGAAAAACAAGGCATGAAGCTTGCAGTAGAGCTAGAATGTGAATTTGTTAAGTCTCTTGCTTATTTTAAATATTGTGGAGTTCACCTTGATATTACAAAGTGGAAAGCTAAAATGGCTAAAGATCAAGCTAAACTTGATAAAGCTATTTCAGAGTTAAATGCTTGGGTAGTAGCTTGGGATAAAGAAAATCCTCATAATGGCTATGATATTCAATATCCTGAACTTAAATATCCTAAATATTCTGCAGATTATCCTGCTGAGGTAAAGAGACTGACTAAGGATGGATATAAAAGATTTCCTCAGGAAGATTTACAAACTCCTGACGGTAAGGTTGATGCCTATAAGAAAGTAATTAAGAATCAGTTTACACGAATTGACACTCAAGGCGACTTATTTACAGGATTTGATACTGAACCTAAATGTGTGATAAATTGGAGTAGTCAAAAACAAGTAATACCTCTATTTGAATTACTTGGAATTAATGTAGAAACATTTGACAAAAAGACTAAACAGAAAAAGAAGTCTATTGAAGCAAATGTTTTAAAGCCTCAAAAGAATGATTTTCCAATTATTCCTATATTTTTAGAGTATCAGGAAGCTGCTAAAGTCGTATCTACCTATGGACAAAACTGGTTAAATGCAATTAATCCTAAAACAGGTAGAATACATGCAGATTTTCATTCTATAGGTACAGATACTGCAAGAGTTAGTTCAGGTGGGGGTGTTTGGAAACTAAATATGCAAAATCTACCTCACGATCCAGAAACTAGAGCATGTTTCACATCTGAGGAAGGTAATGCTTGGTTATCTGCTGATTATCAAAGTCAGGAATCTCGTATTATTGCATCTGTCTCTAAAGATGAGAAGATGATAGACCTATTTGAACATGGTTGCGGTGATGTTCATTCTCTGGTAGCCTATATGAGTTATCCTAATATAATTCCAAGAGACACTAAGATTGAGGATATAAAGAAACTCTATCATAATTGGAGACAAAAAGCTAAATCTATTGAATTTGCTATTAATTATGGAGGTGATTATAATACTATATCTAAGAATGATGGTATTCCTGTAGAAGAAGCCAAAGAAATTTATGATAATTTTATGGAGGGTTTTCCAGGAATAAAAAGATACCAAGATTATTGTAGAGCAGCTGTTATGAGGGATGGTTATATATTACTTAATCCTCTCACTGGACATAGGGCACATATTTATGATGCTGAGGAATTAAAAGAGACCCATAGTAAAATGCAGGAACCTGGATTTTGGGAGTATTATCAGAATGTAAGAAAACGTAATCCACAGGATGAAATTGTACAGGAAGTAAGACATTATATGCAGCGTAAAGCAGCTTCTGAAAAACAATCCATTAATTATAGAATACAGAATAGAGGAGCAATGTGCTTTAAACTATCTTCTATCAAACTATTTAATTGGATTGTAGATCATAAGCTAATAGATAAGGTGAAAATGTGTGTACCAGCTCATGATGAATTTAATCTAGAGTGTCCAACAGCAATTAAGGAGCAGATAGGTAAAGTACTTATTGATTGTATGATAGCCGGAGGTAAACCATTCTGTCCTAATGTATTTTTAGGAGCAGATATAGATATAAATGACCATTGGGTTCACTAATAATTAAATAATTATGAAGTTAAAAGGAACAATTGAAATTGAAGAGTCTAATTATAGAAAGGCTTTAGAGTTAGCGTTTACAGATTATCTAGAAGATGGCGCACAATATCCTGAATCATTTAGAGAATATATAATAGATAGACTATTTGAAGATTTTGGATTAGATATTACTTTAGATGAAGAAGCCATTGCACAAGCAATAGATGATACAAAAAGATTCATAAGAGAAACTTTAAAGAATATCTAATGATTAAATTAGTTAACAATATTGGATGGAATAAAAACTGGAAAGATGCATATTTCTATGAGAAAGGTATAATTGTGAGTATGTTTATAATTATATTAATGATACTATTTTTAATCTTTGCTAGTATAGTATGAACTATGTAGTTATTATGGAATATAAGTGCACAGGTAGATTATGCCGTGTATATGAAGTAGATGCAGAATCAGAAGAAGATGCTATTAGATTAGCCTCATCTGGGAAAGGATATAATGGTGAAGATGTAGATAGTCTTGAAATGATAGGTGAACCAAATATTACTGTAGAGGAAAATGAGTAAATTAATTATATGTAGAGGTCTTCCAGCAAGTGGAAAGTCTACATGGGCTAGGCAATGGGTTCTTGAAGACGCTGAACACAGAGTTAGAATTAATCAAGATGATATTCGACTTATGCTTGGTAAGTATTGGGTTCCTAGTAGAGAAAAACTTGTACAACACATACAAGAGGAAGCTCTAATTGAAGCCTTACTTAAAGGTTATGATATAGTTATTGATAATACCAATTTAAATAAAAAAGTGTTAGATAACTATCGTGCCCTAGTTATAGCTCATGGAAATCATGCTATAGAATTTAAGGATTTTTTTGATACTCCTTTATCTGTATGTATTGAGCGTGATAAAAACAGAGATTTACAAGTTACAGAAAGAGTTATCAGAAGTTTTTATAATAATTATAAGGATAAATATCCTTTGAATGGTAATTAAATGACAATAGATAATTTTAATGTAGTGGCTCCCTGGTTTGACAATCTCTCAGACCAGGGAGATTTCTTCTTTGTACAAGTAATGCAAAGAAATAAAGAAAAGAATAACGTAAGTAGTAGTGGCTATGTTATTAAAGATTATCACTTCTTTGATAAAGAAACTTTCTTATCTAAGAAAGAAGAAATTACTACTTTATGTAAAGCTTTCAATGCTAGAGCTTATTTTTGGGTAAATCCTAGAAATTGTAAAGAAGTACAATACGAAATAATCAGGGAAGCTCTAGAGGCTATAGAACTAGGAACTCATAAATTATTTAAATGTGTATCTAGGGCTCTTGGTAGAAAACGATGTAATAAGTATAAATCTAAGTGGATATTAGATTTTGACACTAAAGATTGGAGTCTTATAAATAAGTATTTAGAAATAAATTATAGATGCAGACCTGATGGTGTCAAAGTAAACACATTCACTAAAACTATTAATGGTATTCATGTTATATCAGATCCATTTGATTTAGAGCAATTTAAACAAAAGGTAGCTATAGCTAAATTAGATAATATAGATATACATAAGGATAATCCAACAGTTCTCTATTATTCAAATGAGTAAGAAATTATGGATAGCTCGAGACTCTGATTATATAACGTATGATTACCCCAATGATGACTATGGTCAGAAACATAAGGGTAAGTTACATATATTTTATGATACACCAGAATTAGAACTTAGAGAAGATAATCCAACAAAGTATTGGGGTTGTTCTAGGAGATATTGTTGGGGATGTGCTAGGGAATTAGCAATAATTCCTAGTTATATGTATCCCGAAATAGAACCTTGTACTTGTTGGCAATTAGATAATTTAATTAAATATAAAGATCAAAATTTTATGAATTATGAAATTATAGGAAATGCCTGATAAATTAGGAGTCTCAATAGTTAAGTATTTATGTCCAATTTGTGGTAAGGAAGCTGATAATGGAGTTATTATGAACTCTCTACTTACAGAAGAAAATGCTAAAGAAGTAGAGAAGTTACACAATAAGGCTATTGGATATGCTGACCACGCTTGTAAAGAGTGTGCCACTTATAAAGATAAAGCTGTATTTTTTGTAGGTATAGATGCCTCTAAATCTACTAAAGCAGACCCTTATAGAACAGGACAAATTGTTGGTGTTAAAAAAGAAGCTGAAATTGTTGAACATTGTAAGAAGTTTATTCAAACATTGTCTGATGGTTCTCAGTATTGTTTAATAGATAATGAAGTAGGAAAGACAATAGGATTATGGTAAAATCAATGAATCCTCTACTATTAGACCCAGTTAGAGTATACGTTGGTAAATTAAAAAGTACAATTCAAAGTTTAGAACATAAAGTTGATAACTTTAAGAAGTATGATGCTAATCGAAAAGTTTATTATAGTAAAGCGATGCAACGTCTTGGTGAACTGGAATCTTGGATAGATGAAACTGATCCAGAATTTAAGTTACGAGGCAAAATACAATCTCAAAAGCAAACTATAACTAACTTGAGTGCTTTGATTAAAGCGTCTAAACTTGAAGTTCCAGAAGACTTTGATTTAGCTAAAGCCAAAGTTAAAATACTCGAATTACAGAAAGAGGTAAAGGCTTTGACTAAGCAAAATACAAGTCTAAAGGCTTCTGTTTCTGAATTAGTGTATAAATTAAATAATCAATCTTAATATGAAGTTAATTAAACAGTCATTTGAATTTATTAATCAAACAGATTTCTCTTTGGTGGGAATCAAAAAGCATATTGAAAGATGTGCACGGGTAAGTTACAAGAGCGAAGATAAAATTACAGACACCTCTTATGAGAAGTTTGTAAATATGCTAGAATCTAGAGGGCATGACAGACCTCTTGAGTTTGGCACTGTTTATTTAGATATTCCTACAAAGAATCTTGAACCAGGCTATGAATACATAAAAGCTGTTGGTAAGTACGCTCTTAATCCTTGGAGCATCAAGGACGATTTTGATGGTCATGCTTATATATCTACTAATTACAGAGTAATTAAAGATAATCATTGGGAGGATGACTTACAGTACCTTTGTGAGCCTACTGAGCACCATCATGCAAGATACACAGTTCACATGATTCTTGATCGTGGAGTTATGGATGAGTTCAGAACTCATGTAGGATTGTCTCATTTAGCTGAAAGTACTCGTTATTGTAATTATTCTAAAGATAAATTTGGCAATGAGATTACCTTTATTAAACCATGCTGGTGTAACATTCCTGAAGGAGACTATGGTACGCCAGATTATATTCCTGATAGGCTACCTCGTATGGGAGCAACGGAATCAGGACTTATTGACGCTCTTCAATATGCAGAATATTACTATTTCTTTCTTTTATCTGAAGGATGGACACCTCAACAAGCTCGTTCTGTACTCCCTTTAAGTATTAAGTCTGAACTTATCTCTTGTGGATTTAAAGATGCTTGGGAAAACTTCTTTAAGAGAAGAGATGCTCCTGATGCACACCCAATGGCTCAGGAAATAGCTAACCCAATGCATAAAGAATTTTTTAAGTTAGCTAAAGCATCATGGTTATCTTAATTATAATATATATAATATCTATTATAGGAGCCATATTAAGTATTAGATATGATCAAGCCATATTTGATGAGGATAGTTGGACTATATTTTTAGTATTCTGTCCTGTAGTAAATAGTGGTATATGCTTCATAGAAATAATGGACTTCTTACCTATTAGTTTATCATATCTTAATAAAAAATTGTATAATTTGATTACTTATAAAACTCATAAGAAATGGTAACAATTGGGTTAGCTATTTATATAATTTCAGCTATAGGAGCTATTTTATATATTAGATACGATTCAGAGTGTGAATCAGACAGTGTATTACTTTTGATTTTATGTCCAGCATTAAACTCTGTTGTAGCTGTGTATGAATTAGGTAAATTTTTAATTTATATAAATGATAGATTTCTGTCTAAGTTTAATAAACCTCTTATAAAACTAATTAAATATAAAAGAAAATGAACTTCTTAGATAAAAAAGTAGAAGAGATTCTTAAAAATCATCCTAGTGGTGAAGATTTCTTTAATCACTTAGATGATATGATTCGAGGACACAAAAGTATTATTGATGCCGCCTGGGATAAATTAGTTCAATGGTGTTATGATGAGCATCTGTGGGTAAATAGAGGTATTCCTACATTTGGTTGGAATGGTTTGATTCTCACAGGTGCTTTCGGAAGAGCAGTATTTAATTACATGCCTTATGAGATACGTAAAACCTTTGAACAAGTAATATTAGTTAATGGAGGATTACGACAAGAAGACATTAAAGCACAAATATTAGTTAATCAAATAGATGTTGATGATTTTATTTTATTTGATGACTCTTTTTATTCAGGTACTACTAGGAATAAAATAGAAGAAGCTCTCAAAGAAATTCGTCAAGGTTGTAAAATCATTCAGACTGTGTGTATTTATGATGGTGGTAAAGACCCTAATGTAACTTCATTATATAAATATTATAAATGATAGAATTAGTATCAATATCAAATATGTACGGGGATTGTACTTCCGATTATGAAATAGTTCACTCCCCTTTGGACACTGTTGGTGATATTATAGACCATGCTACAGAAAATAATGAATGGGGCAATTTCGTAATTAATGGTGAAAAGTTTTATTCAGGTAAATATGTTATTATGAATGTACCTGATGAAATTCGAAGTAAATATATACGAAATGCTAATTGTAGTGGAGGTTGGGGAAACATGAATTATTATATAGAAACTTGTTAAAATGAATTAAATGGGTAAAAACATTAGTTATACTTGTGATTTCTGTGGCTCTACTATAGATTTAGATAGGCAAGTGGGAATAATAGAGTATTATACTCGGTATTGGACACTTAATAAAAAGAAATACATATGTAATAAATGTCTTGAGAAAATTTCATTAATTTTAAGCAAATGAATCAAATAGGTAAAATAGAAAAATCTTATTCTTATACTATTCCAGATGGTCCTCATAAGGGAGAGACTCTTTGGAGTGGTAGATATTGTGCAGTTAGTTGTGTAGTATTAGCTAAAGAGAATGATAAGTGGTATGTGTTAATTAATAAAAGAGGTAAAGGTACTCCTGATGACCAAGGTAAATGGAATATGCCATGTGGATATTTAGATGGTGGAGAATCTGCTACTGAAGCATGTTCTAGAGAAGTTGCTGAGGAATGTGGAGTTAGTATTCCTTCAGAAGCTTTTGCATTAATTAACGTGGAGACTGACCCTAAAAAGTGTAATAAAGGTAATGTTACTTTAAGGCATTTATGTATTTTAAGTCTTAGAAAACATATTGGTAAACTTCAAGCAGGTGGAGAAAAGGATGAAGTTGACGGAATTAAATGGTTGCCTATAGAAGAAATTCCTAATTATAACTGGGCATTTAATCATAAGTCAACTCTTTTGAATGACATCATACCTAAGCTAGAGGAGTATTACCATAATTATGTATTAGGTACAATAAAAGTAACTTATGAATAAGTAAATATTTAGATTAGTATTAATTAGATCAATTATTTATATTTAAAAAATATTGTTATATGAACTAATTACAGAATTTGTTTGGTCTTTCTTTTAGCTCTATGTTGAATAATATTCAGTCTTCTTTT